>Ga0116229_10011417_pt1 | contig 13100 bp, 12 predicted proteins | sample S1TSphgellanicum_3_FD_87313 | JGI IMG/M metagenome (GOLD analysis project Ga0116229, IMG submission 87313) | Host-associated microbial communities from peat moss isolated from Minnesota, USA - S1T2_Fc - Sphagnum magellanicum MG | ecosystem: Host-associated > Plants > Peat moss > Unclassified...
ATCGTCCAAGAGTTGCTGATCAATTTTCCGCAGCGCCTCCTCACGGCGACCGCGATCATGGCCTCGACCGGCGCGCCGCGCCTGCCGCCGCCAACGGTCGCGGCGTTGCGCGTGCTGACGCGCCGGCCCACGACGCAGCAGGCCGCGTACGTCGACGGCTACGTGAAGTCGTGGCGCGTCTTAGCCGGCGAGCACTTCCCGTTCGACGCCATGCGCATGCGACGCCAAGCCGAACGCGGCTTCGAGCGCGGCCTCAACCCATCGGGCGTCTCGCGACAGATGCTGGCGATCGTGGCCTCGGGCAATCGGAAACCGGCGCTGGCGAAGGTCACCGTGCCGACGCTCGTGTTGCACGGCTCGATCGATCCGCTCGTGCCACTCGCCCACGGCCGGGATCTGGCCGCGAGCATTCCGGGCGCGAAGCTGCGCGTCATCGAGGGCATGGGCCATACTTTGCCGCGTCAAGCCTGGCCACAGATCCTCGACGAAATCGGAAAACACGCCTCGCCGGCGACGGCGCCGTAAACGTCCAAGAGTGGCGGCGCTCGCGTAAGCGTCCGGAAGCGGGGGCGCCCGCGTGAATTCCCGGGAGCGGCGTTGCCCCCGCACATAAGCGTGGCCGCGCGCGTGCTGACGTTCGCGCTCACGCTCGCCCTCTGCGCCTGCGCGCAGCCGCCGCCGCAGCACTGGCTGCGCATCTCCGACGGCTCGGGCGATCTCTCGTCGCTCGACCCGCATCTCGCGATGGGCGCCTCGCTCGACGACGTCGCGCAACTGACGATGGCCTATTTCGTGCGCTTCGATGCAAACTCACGGCCCGAACCGGAATTGCTTACCGAAATTCCGAGCAAAGGCAACGGCGGCATCAGCCGCGACGGGCTGACGATCACCTGGCGCCTGCGGCACGGCGTGCGCTGGTCCGACGGCGCGCCCTTCGACGCGCGCGACGTCCTCTTCTCGACCCGCGCGATCCTCAATCCCGCCAACAACGAAGCGCAGGGCACCGAAGGTTGGAATCAAATCGCGCGGCTGACGGCACCCGATGCGTACACGGTCGTCTTTCATCTCAAGCGACCCTACGGGGCCTTGATCGCGCTCGCATTTGCGCCCGTCGGCGGCGGCCCGTGCCTCCTGCCGGCGCACGTGCTGGCCGGCTTACCGAACATCAATACGGCACCGTACAATTCATTGCCCGTCGGCATCGGACCCTTCCGCGTCGTCAAATGGAAACGCGGCGACGCGATCGAGCTCGAGGCCAACCCGTACTATTGGCGCGGGCGGCCGAAGCTCGATCGCATCACCTATAAACTCGTCCCGTCGCGCGACACGCTGCTCGCACAGATGAAGACGGGCGACGTCGACCTGTGGCCACGCGTTCCGCCCACGTACGTCGCGCAACTGGCGGCGATGCCGCACGTGCGCGTCGTCAGCGGGCCCAGTCTGAGGACGACGCACCTCGACTTCATGTTGACGCCGGGGGCGCTGGCCGACCAGACCGTACGCCGCGCGGTCCGGCTCGCAATCGACCGTCGCGAATTGCTGCGCACGGTCGAACACGGGAACGGGTTCCTGACCGACGCGATCGTCTGGCCTGCGGCTCCCGTATCGCGCGACGACCCGCACACCGTCGCGGCCGATCCGGCTCGCGCGCGAGCACTGCTGGCGGCCGACGGCTGGCTGCCGGGTGCCGACGGCATCCGGGTCAAGGCCGGCCGCCGCCTCGCCTTCGCGCTGCCCTATCAGGCGGGCTCGCCGGATCTGAGTTCGATGGTCGAACTGATGCGCGCCGAACTCCGCGCCATCGGGATCGAGCTCGACGCCCGCACCTACACGCACGCCGTGCTGTTCGCGCCGCAATCGATGGGCGGCATCCTCGCGAACGGAAAGTTCGACGCGATCCTCTACTCGTCGACGCTGACGTCCCTACCGGATCTAGCCAGCAACTTCGACTGCGCGCAAGCGCCGCCGAAAGGCGAAAACTTCACGCATTGGTGCGACCCGCGCGTCGCGCCGCTGCTGGCGACGATGCGCGCCTCCTACGATCCCGCGGAGATCGCGCGCGCTTTCCGGGCGCTCGACGCAATCTTCATCGAAGAGGTTCCCTCGATCCAGCTCTTCGTCTGGAAAGGAAATCGCGCGCAGAGCGACCGGCTGCGCGGCTATCAAGATAACCTGTTGACCTCGTTCGACGGCATGCGAGATGTTGATATTTGAACGCCCTAACGAGCGAGGTCCATTCTTAAAGCGTTTGCGAGCGACGTCGACGCTAATCAGCTTAGCGACCAGCGTCGAGTGCTTCCCGATCCGCTTTAATCCCGGCCAGCGTCAACCGCCGGTCGCCCGGCTTGCGGCCGTTCTGTTGGAGCAGGAAGGCCTCGATATCCAAATACTCCGCCTGCGAAAGGCCGCCGGCGTTGCCGACCGGCATCTGCGCGATCATGAAACTCCACACGTCGGCCGGCGTTTGCCAGGGCACGTTGCTATCGGGACCGCGCAGCGCCGGGCCGAATTGGCCGCCCAGGTCGCCCGCGTGGCACTCACCGCACTCTTGGATGTAATCGAAGCGGCCCTGATAGGCTTGCGCGCTCGTGAACGAGGCCGGCGCGGACCGCGGCTTCGGAGCAGAACCGAGCGGACCCGCGGAGAGGCGCGTGGCGAACAGGAGCCCGGCGAACAGGAGCGTGGCGGACCGAAGCGTGGTGGAAAGGAGCGCGGTGGAAAGGAAACCGGCGGCCGTCATGGTTCCGCCGACGGTTTAGCACCCGCCTTGGGCAGCGCGAACACATATAAGCGGCCGCCGAGCGGTATGTGTTTGAAGATCGGCGTCATGACCGGACCGCCGTAGAACGGCGTGACGCCGCCGTAGCCGGATTGCACGGCCACGTACTGGCGGCCGTCGACTTCGTAGCTGACCGGCTGGCCGATGACGCCGGAACTCATGTGGTGTTGCCACAGCACCTTCCCGGTGCGAGCGTCGAGCGCATAGAATTTTTGATCGGGCGTCCCGCTGAAGACGAGGCCGCCGTCCGTGGTCAGCGTTCCATCGCTCCACGGGAATTTGCTACGCCTGCTCCATATGCGGCGGCCGGTCGCGACGTCGATCGCCTGCAGTTCGCCCCAATCCGGATCGCCCGGAATGTGCTGGACGACGAAGGACTCGTTCACGTAGGTCGCTCCCGCCCGAAACGCCGCCGGTTTCAAGGCGCTGAGTTGCATGCAGGTGCGCATCGTCGGAACGTACGCATATCCCGTCTGCGGATCGAACGAGTACGACCACCAGTTGTCGCCGCCGAAAAACGCCGGGCAGGTGAACACGGGCTTACCGGGCCGCGGCCGATCGGCCTCGTTGACCGTGCCGATGCCGTGCGCCGCATCGTAACCGGTCACCGACGTGACCGTCGTGAACGGCTCGGCCCGGATGAACGTACCGTTCGTGCGATCGACGACGTAGAACCAGCCGTTGCGTCCCGCTTGATAGAAAACTTTGCGCTTACGCCCCGCGATCGTAACGTCGGCGAGCACCGGCGAATTGGTTGCGTCGTAGTCCCACGTGTCGTTGGGCGTTTGCTGGAAGTACCACTTGATCTTGCCGTTGGCCGGATCGAGCGCGAGCACGGAATCCGTGTAGAGGTTGCGGCCCTTGCGCTGCGACCACAGCCACGGCGAAGGATTACCGACGCCCCACAAGAGCGTATCGGTCTCGGGGTCGTAACTTCCGGTAACCCAGGGGTCGCCGCCGCCGTGCAGGTAGGTCGTGCCGGGCCACGTGTCGCCGCCCGGCTCTTTCGGCGCGGGAATCGTGTAGCGGCGCCAACGCTCCGCGCCGGTTGCCGCATCGAGTGCCGTGATGTAGCCGCGCGAGCCGTATTCGCCGCCGCCGCCCCCCACGATCACGAGGCCCTTGACGACCAGCGGCGCCGACGTCATGGCGAAGCCCATGCCCGGCGTGTCGTACACGCGGTGGTTCCACAGCAACTTGCCCGAACGCGCATCGAGGGCGAGCACGTGATCGTCGAGAGTCGCCATGAACGCCATCGTGCCGTAAAGCGCTACGCCACGGTTGACCATGTCGCAACAGACCGTGCGCAGGGCCAGCTTCGGGAGTTGATAGTCGTACTCCCAGAGCAGTGCTCCCGAGGTCGCATCGAGCGCGTACACGTGATCGAACGGCGTCGTGACGATCATGGTGCGGCCGTTGACGATCGGCGGCGCTTCGAAGCCGGCCGGAATGGCGATGTGATGCGTGAAGACTTCGCGCAAGGCAGCGACGTTGTGCGCGTCGATTTGCGCGAACGGCGCGTGTCCTTGGCTCTGGTACGTGCGCAGGTACATCAGCCAGCCCGGATCGCGCTGGGCGGCAAGCAGACGCGCGTCGGTGACGGCGGGAAACAGTTCGCTCGCGGCGCCCGACGCGGGGCGCGGGACGCGCGCACCGCCGGCGATCAGCGCGACCACGACGACGGCGGACAGGATCATCGACCGCGTACGCGGGCTCATGCGCGGTTCTCGCGACGTTTGCGTGGCCGGCTCACAGCGCGCGGTTCGAGAACGCATACGCTAAGAATGCGAGAAAGCCCACGGTCAACCAACCGAGGAGGCCCTCGGGAACGGGACCGCTCGTGTCGAGGGGAATCCGCCCGATGCCGTCGCCGGAATCGAGCGAGTTCACGTAGGTTGCGACGTCGCCCAGCGCCGGCGCGTCGAGTTGACCCGGACCGAACTTCGGCATGGGGCCGGGACCGTATCGGATCGCCTCGGCAACCTGCGTTATGCTCGTGAGGTGCAAGCTCGGGGCCCAGTCGGCGCCGCCGATCGCTGCGCCGTTCGCGCCAATCCCGTGGCAGTGCTGGCAATTCTCGGCGAAGAGTTCGCGTCCGTGCGCGAGGTCGCCGCCGGTGGCGACCTCCGGAATCGGCGGGCCGCCCGGCGCGACCGACGTCACATAACGTTCGATCGCCGTGATCTCGCGCTGCGGAATCTGCGGGCCGAGGTGCCCGTTTTCGATCCACGGGAGCGCGGCCGGCATCCGGCCGGTCACCATCTCGAAATCGAGCGCAGCCGCCCCGATGCCGCGCAACGGCGGCCCGTTCAACCCGCCGCGCAAATTTTCGCCGTGACAAGAGGCGCAGCGCGTTAGGTACGCGAGCGCTCCTTCGGCGTCGCGAGCCGGTGCGGCGGCGAGCGCCAAGGTTGCGAGCAGCGCGGCGGCAATCACGTCAAACCCTCGCCCCGAGCCGGCGTTCGCGCGTGCCCCAATCCGCGATGCACCACAAGAATGCGGCGAAGAGCGGAAATCCGCCGGCGATCCACATGACGAGGCCCGCCCGCCGTTGGTCGGCGAGGGCACCCGGCTGCGCGGCGTAGTGCGCGTACATCGCGTGTTCCGTCACGTAGAAAATGAAGCCGAGCAGCGCGCTCATCGGCAGCGCGAGGAACAGCGCCAAGATCCGCGCGGGATGAGACGGCGCGTGCGGTGCGGGCGCGACGGCCAAGAGCGGCGACCAAAAGAGTAAGGCCGATCCCAGGAACAGCCCGTGCTCGGCGACGTGGACGGCCGGATGTTCGAGCGCCGCTTCGTAGAGCCCCGAGAAGTGCGCGCCGTAGAGCACGAACAGAAACTGCAGCCACGCGAACGCGGGGTTCGAGAGCATGCGCCCCAGCGGCGAGTTCAAAAGGCCCGCCAGCTTCGAACCTGCTTGCGGGTCGAGCGCTGCCAGCACCAGGCGCAGCGGCGCGCCGAGCAGCAGAAGCGGCGCGACGACTCCGATCAACAACAAGTGTTGCACCATGTGCCATGCGAGAGACGCGTCGGCGAGATCGTCGATCGGGCCGCAGAGCGCGAGCGCCAGGACGACCAGACCGGCCGCGAACGCGACGGCGTAGACCGGCGAGAAACCCCGGCCGCGCTGACGTGCGCGATCGAGGCACCCGGCGTAGGCCAGCGCCGTCGCGGCGATCGAAACGAGGCCGCTCATGCCGATTCCGCCGCTTCCTCATCGAATCCGCCGCGCTCGTTGCGCGTGATGACGATGACTCGCTCGGCACGTGGCCCGGACGCGTCGCGCCGTTGCCGCAACTCGCGGGCGAAGATGGCGGCCAGCAACCCGGCGGCCAGCGACCCGAACGGAAAGGCCAGTTGGTAGAGCGTGACCAAGGCCGTCAGGGGCGCGTGGAGAGCCAGCGCCTGCTGGTCGTCTGAAGCGGCGCACGTCAGCACGACGCCCGCGGTCACGAACGCAGCGCCGACCCCGACGCGCCAAGGGGCGGCGCTCGGCGGCACCAGCACGTCGTGCAGCTCTTCGCCGCCGCGGAAGGCATGGTCGATCCACGGCCATGCGACGACGAGGGCGAAGGTGACCAACATCAACACGACGCCGGGCCAGAACACCGCGGGAATCGGGTGTCCGAACACGCGGAACTCGACGGCGGGCCCAATGCGCAGCGCACCATCGAGCCAGCCCGCGTACCAATCCGGCGTGGCCGGGTTGGGGACGATCCAGTCGCGATACGCACCGTAGTTTTCGACCGGATTGATTTCGACCGTAGCCGCGAGCACCAATAACACGGCGAGCGTCGCACCGAACGCCGCGAGCGTGCGAAGCGCATAATCGGGGTAGAACCGGCGCCCGACGACCTTGCTTCCGTCGCCCTCGAACTGCGTGTGCTTCTGCAGAAACAGCATGCCTAGATGGAGCCCGATCAGGACGCCGATCGCGACCGGCAAGAAATAGACATGAATCGTGTAGAGGTGCGAGAGTAAGAGCGGTCCTGGATACGACCCGCCGTTGATGAGATCCGAGGACCACGCGCCGACGAACGGGATCGACTGCGCCACGGAGATACCGATGCGCAGGCCGGTGCCCGACAGGGCAGCGGTCGGTAAGGAATACCCGGTGAAGCCCGTCGCCGAGGCGAGCGCAAGCAAGAGAACGCCGACGACCCAGTTGAGCTCGCGCGGCTTGCGATAGGCCGCGGTGAAAAAGATGCGTCCCATGTGCACGAGGATCGCGGCGACAAAGACGACCGCACTCCAGTGGTGGACCTGGCGCATCAAGTATCCGATCGGCTGCGTGCGACCGAGGGCGACGACCGACGCGTACGCACCTCCCGGCGAGGGATCGTAAACGAACGTCAGCCAGACGCCGGTCGCGACCAGCACGACGAAACAATAGAGCGCGAACTCGCCCAGATAGAACGACCAGTGGTCCGGATAGATTTTGTTCAGTGCCGCGCGCAGAATCGATTGCGACCCGAGGCGCTCGTCGAAGAACCCCGCGACGCGGCGAACGATCATGCCGGCCTGTCCCAGGAATCGGGCCCGACCGGCGCGTCGAAATCGCCGCGCGCGATGAGAAACCCCTCCCGGTCGACCGCAAGCCCGAGTTGCGGCAGCGGCCGAGTGGCCGGGCCGGCGATCGGACGTGCGCCGTGCCGGACGTCGAATTCCGATTGATGGCACGGGCAGTAGAGCGTGTAGTAGACGTGCAGGTAGATAGCCACGGGGCATCCGGCATGCGTGCAGATCTTGGAATACGCGACGTTGCCGCTCGGCGTCCAATCACGCCGTTCCGGCGGGGCCTGTATCTTGCCGTCCTCGACCCGGATCAGCAGCACCGCCGACTCGGGCGCGCCGACGCGGTGCTCGGGAAAAACCGTTGCGACGCCGCCGATCGCGATATCGTCCGCCCGCACCGGCACGCCTTCCGGCGTCACCAGACGCGCGCCGCGCGTCCACGCACTCGCTGCCGCGATCGGGCGGCGGCCGAGCGAAACGAGCGGCACGAGCGCCGCGACGCCGAATGCACCCAGCGCAACGGCCCAGGCACGGCCGAACCAACCGGCCCTCGAAACGGGCTCCGACGCCGTTGCGCTTGCGAATGAATGGCGCGGCTCGGTGAGATCGCTTGCCGCGCGCAGTCCGCGCGCCGTTGCGCCGGCCCAGCACGCGATGGACGCGAAAGCCAGTGCCGCGAGCAACCCGGGGATTGTCGGGTTGGCGTGCAGCGCGGCCGTCGCCGCGCAAACCAGCGCCGCGGCCGCGGCCGCGAACAACAGCAGGTCCCTCATCGCTCGTTCATCGCTCGTTTCATCGCACGAGATAGATCGTCGCGTAGACGGCGAGCCAAACGACGAACACGAAGTGCCAGTAGTAGGCGATCGCCTCGACGCCCGCGTGGCGGTCGCGCGTGAATGCGGGGCGGCCCAGGAACACGGTCAGCGCGGCGAGCAAAACGGCCCCCGCCAAGACGTGCACCAGATGCGTTCCCGTCAGCACGTAGAAAAGCGTGCCGTACGCGCTCGTATCGACTTGAAAGTTCGCCTCCGACCAGTCGCGCAGCGCCGTATACGCGAAGCCGAGCGCGCAGAACAGCGTGACCACCAGCATCGCCCGCGCGACGGACGCGCGCCGCTTGGCGGCGGCGACCTGGGCGACGCCCATCGTTACGCTGCCGAGCCCAAGCAAGCACGTACCGAACGTCGCGAGCCCGAAATCGATATCGGTGCCGGGGGCCATCCATTGCGGCGTGAGACCGCGCAAATCGTACCAAGCCGCGAGCAAGCCCGCGAATAGCATCGATTCTGACGCCAAAAAAATCGTAACGCCGAAGACGAGCGGGTGCGCACGAATGGCGACCGGCGATTTCATACGCGCTATCTACCCCTGATTACCCGAAGCTAAAAACGGGCATGGGACGCGGCATGGAGCGTCTGCCGTGGATGACGGGTGCGACGGCGCAAGCGTCACTACTCGTATCGAACTGGATGCTATTTGCGTACGTAGGATTAGCGGTTGCGCTCGCGGTCTGGGGCTTGATTCTTTTCGCGTCGGTACGCTGGCGCCGCCGTGAAACGTCGACGACGCGGCTTCCACCGCAATTTCGAAACAACTTCGCGTTGGAGATCGCCTGGACGGTTCTACCGCTGGCGCTGGTCTGCGTGTTGTTCGTCTACACGTATCGCGCCGAAGCCGGCGTCGAAGCGCTCGTGCCCGCGCCGGCCGTCACGGTCGCGGTCAACGGCTATCGTTGGGGCTGGACGTTTGCGTACCGCGGCGGCCCGACCGTTCACGGCTCGTTCGCGAACCTGCCCGAACTCGTGTTGCCGCTGGGCGAGACGACGCGCATCGTGCTGACCTCGAGCGACGTGAACCACTCGTTCTGGATTCCGGCCTTCCTCTTCAAACGCGACGCGATTCCCGGCCGGAGCAGCGCCTTCGACGTCGACCCGGCGACGACGGGCTCATACATCGGCCACTGCGCCGAATTCTGCGGCTACGACCACGCCTTGATGGGCTTTCGCGTGAAGGTCGTCGCGCCGGCCGACTTCGGACGCTGGCTCAAGAGCCCGCCGACGTGAGCGCGCAAGCGGCGCTCCGGCCCGCCGCCCCGCGCGCGGATCTGTTGAGTTGGCTAACGACGACCGACCACAAGCGCATCGGCATCCTCTACCTCACGACGAGCCTCTTCTATTTCGGCGTCGCCGGGCTGCTCGCGGTCGCGATCCGCACCCAGCTCTCGCGTCCGGCCAACACGTTCGTGGACGCGCACACCTACGCGCAGCTCTTCACGTTACATGGTACGGCGATGATCTTTCTGTTCGTCGCGCCCTTCGCACTCGGGCTCGCGAACTTTCTGCTGCCGCTCCAGATCGGCGCGCCGGACATGGCGTTCCCGCGGCTCAACGCGACGTCGTACTGGCTGTTTCTCTTCGGTGGACTGATCGTGTTCAGCGGCGCGGCCACGAACGAAGGCGCGGCGGCGAACGGTTGGACCTCGTACGCGCCGTTATCGGAAATCAAGATCTCGACCGGACTCGGTCAAGACCTCTGGATCGTCGGCGTCTTCCTCGTTTCGGTCGCGACGATCTTGACCGCCATCAACTTCGTAACCACGGTCTTCGTCTACCGCGCGCCGGGCATGACGATGTGGCGCATCCCGATCTTCACGTGGGAAATGGTCGCGACGTCGCTCTTGATCTTCATGGCCTTCCCGGCCCTGGCGGCGGACCTGCTGCTGCTCTTCGTCGACCGGCACTTAGGCGGTCACGCCTTCGATCCCGCCGGCGGCGGCAGCCCGATCCTGTACCAGCACTTGTTCTGGTTCTTCGGCCACCCCGAAGTCTACGTGATGATCCTCCCGTACTTCGGCGTGATCAGCGAGATCATTCCGGTCTTTTCGCGCAAGCCGATCTTCGGCTATACCGGCCTCGTGCTCGCAGCCTTCGCGATCGCCGGGCTCTCGATGGGCGTCTGGGCGCACCACATGTTCACGACCGGCGCCGTCGACGATCCGTTCTTCAGTTTCATGTCGTTCTTGATCGCGGTGCCGACGGGCGTGAAGTTCTTCAATTGGATCGGGACGATGTGGCGCGGTTCGATTTCGTTCGCGACGCCGATGCTATTTTCGCTGGGCTTTCTGCTAAACTTTCTGCTCGGCGGCATCACCGGCGTGATGGTCGCGTCGCCGCCGATCGACTTCCAAGCGCACCAGTCCTACTTCATCGTCGCGCACATGCACTACGTTCTCGGCGGCGGGAGCCTGTTCGCGATCTTCGCCGCGCTCTTCTTCTGGTGGCCGAAGATGTTCGGCCGCAAGCTGAACGAAGGGCTCGGCAAGCTCTGCTTCTGGCTGCTCTTCATCGGCTTCAACGTCACGTTCTTGCCGATGCACGTCATGGGTCTCGAGGGCATGCCGCGTCGCGTCTTCACCTATCCGGACACGGGACATTTGGCACTGCTCAACGCGATCGCGACGGCTGGGTCGTACGTGATGGTCGCCGGCGTGCTGGTCTTCGTGTGGAACGTCGTGGTCAGCGCCTTCGACCGGGAGCCCGTCGGGCCGGACCCGTGGCACGCCAACTCGCTCGAGTGGGCCACGAGCTCGCCGCCGCCCGAGTACAACTTCGATCGCCTCCCGCCGATCCGCAGCGAACGCCCGGTCTTCGACGCCCGCCACCCCGAGCTCAAGCCCGACGCAACGCAATGACGATCGGCTTGCGGCTCTTCATCAGCTCGGCGGTCTTTTCGATCGTGATCGCGGTGGCGTATTGGTTCGTGGCGCACGAACCCGCCGGCACGTTTCTCTTGGGATTCATGGCCTTCGCGCTGACGTTTCTGGCCGGTTACATGATCGTGGCGGAACGCGAGGCCGACCTGTGGGGCGACGACGGAGCGGCGACCGGCCAAGACGCCGCGGGCGAAGTCGTCGGAACCTACAGCATCAGCTCACCGCTGCCGCTGTGGAGCGCCGCGGCGCTGGCGAGCATCGGCCTTGGGCTCGTGATCTCGCCGGCGATCGCCGCGATGGGCGCGATCGCCGCGCTGGCCCTCGGCGCGCTGTTCATCGTGCAAAGCCGCTAACGCCGGCCGGACCGGTTCGCTTGCCGCCGCAGCGACGTAGTCGCCGTCGTCGTCAGCATCACCTGAGCGGGGTCCTTGCGGCATGCGCGGATTTCGGCTTACGCCGCGTGCTGTTGCGGCACCGGTGAAGCCGCGGCTGCCCCCGGGGCTGCGCTACTCGCCGCCGGTTTGGCCTTCTTCATGAGGAACACGAGCGGGAGGCCCAAGAACGCAACGATCGCAATCGCCAACGTCGCATCCGCGTAAGCGAGAATCAGCGCTTGCCCGTTGACGAAGCCCGCGAGTGCGGTCAATGGGTTGTGCGCCAAGAATTGCTGCACGTTGAGGTTTGCAAGGTTCGCGGCGGAGCGCAACGCGTCGGCATGGACCGTCTGGCGCTGATCGAGATACGCCGAGAGCCCGGCGACGGCAATCGATCCGCCGAGCTGCTGGGAGAGATTGATGAAGGAGCTCGCCTTGGGGCCATCGTTCTGAGACGTCGCGCTCAAGACGGCGATGGAGAGCGGGATGAAGAGCATCGCGCTGCCGACTCCGGTGAGGGCGAGGGGAAGCGCGAACGTCCAGAAACCGGCGTCCGAGGTCGTCACGAATGCCTGCTCGGCGCAGCCGAAGGCGACGATGATGAAGCCGAGCGCGAGAAACACGCGCGCGTCGATCTTCCCAATGAGCTGTACGATGAGCGGCGCGACCAAGAGAATCGGAAGTGCGCGGAAGATGAAAAGGAAACCGCTGAGGCTCGGCGTGAAGCCGAGCGGCCCCTGCGTGAACTGCGGAAGGGTGTAGGTCGAGCCGAAGACGACGACCCCAAGCGCGAGCGACAGCACCGAACCGGCAGCCACGCTGCGATTGCGCAGGATGCGCAAGTCGACGACGGGTACGGTCGTTCCGAAGAGTTCCCAGAAGACGAAACTCACGAGCGCCACCGCCATCACGACCGTCATCGCGAGAATCGTCCGATCGGCGAGCCAATAGTTTTGTTCGCCTTCGGTCAGCACGTATTGCATCGATCCCAGCCCCACAGCGAGCAAGATGAGCCCGAGAGCATCGATCTTACCCGCCAGCGCTTTGTCCGGGTCGCGCAGGAGCAACATCAGGACGATCGCCGCAAACGTGCCCGGCACCACGTTGATATAGAAGCAGAGATTCCACGATGCGTTGTCGACGAGTGTGCCGCCGAGCGGCGGCCCGAGCGCCGGGCCCATGATCGCGCCGATCGCGAAAATGCCCTGGCTCATGCCAAGCTGCTTCGGCGAGAACGTGTCGCGCAGGATCGATTGCGCGGTCGCCAGGAGGCCCCCGCCGAAGGCGCCTTGGATCACGCGCCAGACGATGAGGTTGATGAGCCCATCCGAGGCTCCGCAAAACATCGACGCGATGGTGAAGCCGACGATGGATGCGACGAAATAGTTGCGACGGCCGAACCGGTCTTGCAGCCACGGAGTGAGCGGGATGATCACGATCGCCGAGATCGTGTAGGCGGTAACGATCCAGGTACCTTCGTCTTGGCTTGCGCCGAGATTGCCCTGAATGTTGGGCAGGGCGACGTTCGTAATCGTGGAGTCGAGGGTTTGCATGAGCGTCGCAGCCATGACGGCCGCGACGATGAGCACGCGCCGCAGGCCCGTTTCCGAAACGTCTTGACGCTGAACGACTGCCTGTTTCAAGCCCGCGAGTGCACTCCGGCCGAGGGCGCTACGCCTTCATCCTTCATGTCTGCGCTCGCCGCGGCTCCGGCGGCCCA
>Ga0116229_10011419_pt1 | contig 13099 bp, 8 predicted proteins | sample S1TSphgellanicum_3_FD_87313 | JGI IMG/M metagenome (GOLD analysis project Ga0116229, IMG submission 87313) | Host-associated microbial communities from peat moss isolated from Minnesota, USA - S1T2_Fc - Sphagnum magellanicum MG | ecosystem: Host-associated > Plants > Peat moss > Unclassified...
TAATAACATGAATCTTTTAAATACCTTATTGTCTAATTTACATACAACAAGGGTCCTTTAAGATGTTAAGATTGGGATGAATTGTCATAATTTTTGTCCACCTAGCAAAATACCCTATTTTATATGTATTGGAGGCAACCACCTTTCGTTCTATTTGGTACAATATATGTTAATGATTTATATTTTCCTAATTGAAATTAACCCTACAAAAATTGTAATAATATAGTTTATTGAACAAGTCATAAATAATTTTGATGTTTTTAGTATCTTGTTGGTATTTTGCATATCAGAATACATGTTCATTTTTTAGAAACTCAAGCAAACTAACACCCAATACCTATATTTCATATGATAAATTGCCAAAATGGAACCCGAAATTAATTGGGGTTGCACAATGGGCTTTTAATGGATGGTGTGTTGGCACCTATCCATTCACTCAAACCCTTGTTTGTAGGAATATTATTATTATCACTTGCAATAGTTGTTGTTTGAAGTGATTTTAGCTCTTTGGGTGGAGTTGCTTATTTAGCTTACATGAACTACAAAACTTAATCAAGAAATGTAAATTACTTGTAAATGTTTAATGGGTGTCATAGTTTGGTTACTGGATTTGTAATAACTAATCATTCAATAACCAATTACCTCTCTCACATAGTCACATTCCAAGCAACCACAATGATAATCACTAAATAACTTTAATTTATCGCAAGTTGAATAGGTTTTTTTGAATTTTTAAAGGAGAGGTGTCCTTGTTGTAACTACCCTATATGACATCATCTTTTACTAATTTGACATTTATATCACAAACTTTGCATCCAATAGTTTGATAATGAAAATTGTGTGAAATTTATTTTTCATAGGTCCATAGTTTTTGCACATATGAAAATGACTGAATGAAAATCCTATTTATACATGCTTCATACATGTTTTAGGTGCACACATTCATGTGCAAAATTATGAACTTATAAAGAAAAAACTTCACATGATTTCCATTATCAAATCAAGGGATGCAAAGTTAATGATATATTGCATGGTGCATTTTAAGGTTTCTCACTATGTCAAAATGTGATATCCATGACTAGGACATAATATTACTAATGTTCCAATGTGATCACGGAATAATATATAGCTTACAAATATGCCATTTATATAACTATAATCATGTTCCTAACTATACGACTATAGTCATTGTGAAAAAATTACTAAGTGCATTATTGACCTTGTTTGACCAATTTTTCAAAACTAAAAACATGATGTGGGGGTTTAATTTACAAGTTGAATATGAGGGAAATGACATGGAAGGTGTTTTGAGGTTTTTTAATATTTGAAAACAAAACCACCATAGTTATATTAACTATCAAACCATGTACAAATATAGAGGAGCCCAAATTGGATATGAGATTGCCCATACTCCTAATTTTAATTAAATTTAATTCCTCAAGAAAATGTAAATATGTATGGCACAAAGTGCCATTATTTTGGCATTCAAAAGAGCTTGTACTAGATATGAGATTGTTTATAATTTCTCATTTAAATAATTTTATTCCTTGAGATAATGAAAATATTAATGGCAAAAATGTATCATTATTTTATACATTTAGGGTTTAAAGCCCTAGGTTTAAATGTTATTAGAAATCTTGAATCATGTAACCATTCAATTTGTGACTACATGCCATTATTTTTCATTGGCAATTGTGTCTTACCATTTTTACAACTAGTCACCATCCTTTTAAATTTGGTACTATTTTTGTGACTATGAATTATTAAATTGCACATCCTTTCATATTGACTACTTGGATTTTTTGTTCAAGAATAGGCCCCTATGTTCATTTAATTGCAAAATTAGTTACAACTTGGTTATATCTTATGGTGTGCTTGTACATTTAATGTATAATAGGGTATTGTGTAGTACATTATGAATATATTTAGCTTGTATTCAATGTGTATTAAGTACATCTTAACATATTTAAATGCATTAAATTCATATTCAAATTGTATTAAACATATATTTGTTCATATTCTGAGCATATTAAAAAATAATTTTAAAAATCCTTACTACTAAAGATCTTGCAATGTGCTTATTTAAGATCTAAAAGGAAATGATATCACAACTTCAAGAAACTCATGAAAAATTCAAAATCAATGTACATGAATTCAAAAAAGTATAACTTCCATTTTAAGTTGGAAATCAAGTTTGGTTTTTGGGTGGCAACATCAAGACCAATTGGCCTAGAAAGAAATTAGATTATTGATCCCTTGATCAATTTAATTGCTTTCTAATTACAATTTTTTTGATGTTATGAAAATACATATTACATTTCATGTTTTTATTCTTGCATTTTATAAGGATTTTCATCCATTCTTAAATCACAACCCCACCTCTTCATGTGGAAATCCATGACAATGAAGAATACAAGGTTGACAAAATATTTGACTTTATGTTTGTACAATGAAACCTATTTTACCTTGTTCATTGATAGGGTTATGACATCAATGGATAAACATGGGAACCAAATACCAATCTTGACATTGAGCAAAATAAGGTTGAAAAGTTCCACAATTAGCACCCAAAAGAGTCAAAATTGTAAAATATCTAGACTTACACTAACACTAAAAGCTAAAGATTAGTTTTTCACCTACCATAGTATTATATATATTGTGTAATACATTAATGAATAACTAAGTAAATTGTTCACTGAGGAACTTGTCACTTAAAAGGAGGATAATGTCTATGATTTACAAAATCATATGTACAAACATAGACATATATGTAATATTTGGGAAAAAATCTTATGAAAATTTTCCATAAATTCCAAAAGACATGTAATATGTGGCTACTTGAAAAGTCTAAAGTTTCTTAACACTATTACAATTCATGGTTTTTAAAGTTGTCCGAGTTGACTACCTTGTCCACCTTGATTAATGAACTCCTACCCAAGCTTGAATTTTAAAAAGTTCTCAATCCTTAAGGATTGAGAAAGAATTTTTTTATTATTTCCATTTGTTTTCTCCTTAACTTGCACCTTTGCAAAGTGAGAATTTTAGGGTTGAATTTATCTACTTTGCATATCTCATTTCCAAAAAGAGATATGAGGGGAACAGAAACATATATGTTATATTCTACATCATGATGCTCTTGATGTTAGAGTTGCAATGAATGTCAAAATTGAAAATTTTGAAACTAAATGCCTCCACTATAAAAAAATTACATGAATTTATTTATTTTTCACATAATGGGTAGAAAAATCTTAGCTACATTAATGGGTGTATGTATTCTAAAGTGGCTCATTTTTTGAAAAATCAATAGTCCACAAGAGTCCATTCTATAGTTTTAACTTTCTAGTACCATAGGTTCAATGGCAATAAAGTCCATGTTAATAGGAGCCCACCTATATTTTCCAAATATATACACCTCTAGAAAGAAAAATTGACATTTGATAAAAGAACAACTATGGTAGGGACTTATGAAAATATGGCTCAATTTTGACCATTCAAAAGTCCCTAATTAAAGTTTGATTGATTTTTGAGAGAAGATTTTCACATAAAAGTCTATTATTTGATGTTACACCATATATTGAATCCTTATAGATAATTTGGAATGAACTTCAATATGAACATTTTTATTTTCTACCATTCTATTTTATCAACCAATCCACATTTTTGTACTTCAAAAGTCCATTGTGAAAAGTGGGTGTACTTTTGTTGAAAAATAATTACATAGTTATTTTCATAATCAAGTTGTTAATGCATAATCAATTTCAAATTCTCAATTTGATAAGTTTTATTATTCATTATAAGTGTTCAAAAAAAGGACACTCTACAAAAATGGGCATCGTGACTCAAAAAGTGAGCCACTTGAACTTGCATTCACCCTAATGTCATCATTTTATTGGTCTTTGTAAAAGCCACCAATGGCATATGCAATCAATATTTTTTCTCAACAAAAGTTCACAAGGCCATTTAGGTGATGAAAGGAAATGAAATAGACCAAATTTTTTTTTTTTTGTTAAAATTCAAATTCAACCAAAATTTACACCATAATCTTATTTGAATTCATCATTTGATTGTAGAATTGTTGAAGGCTTATCAAATGCCATTTACATCCATTCAAATGTCTTGGCTTGATTTTTTTTCCTTATTCCTTTGGGGTAGTATTATTTTAGTATATTTAGGGGAGGATTTCTTTAAATTGATAAAAATGTATTAGAGACCATTTAAAAAATTTGAACAAGGTTGAAAGAAAAAGTCAAGTATTTTAAATCAAACAACAACAAAACAAATTTCCATTTTGACTAGACGCTTCTAGCCTAAATAACATGTGTATTTTTTTATTAGTGAACTTTATTAGAATGACTTATTCAACTATCTATCAAATTGAACATCTAATCAAGTTGAAAAAAAAATTGACCATCTTAATTGAAATGGTCAATGAGTTATAATCAAATTGGACAAAACAAAATGACATGTTTGGTCAAAGTGATCAATGGTTTTTTAGTCAAATTTGACATCGTATATTAATTAATAGGCCAAGGTAAGCTAGTTATTACTTAAATTAAATACATAGACCTAAGTAGGTAGGTAGCCAAGGCCTATTTACTTACCTAGGTCTACCTACCTACCACATAGGCTAAGTAAAACACTTAGGTTTACTTACCTACTTAATTATTATTTAATCTAGATAAGTAGATCTAAATAGGTAGGTAGTTTAGGTTTATTTACTTACTTAGGCCTACTTAACTACCTTTGTTCATACTTAGTACTTAAGTTAAGTAAGTAGGTAATCAAGGCTTATTTACCTACCTAGGCCTACCTACCTACTACATAGGTTAAATAAATAGCCTAGGTTTACTTACCTATCTAATTATTATATAAGATACATAGGTAGACCTAAATAGGTAGGTAATTTAAGCTTATTTAACTACCTATATTCATACTTAACAACTACCTAGGTTAAGTATGTAGTTTAAGTTTACTTATATATTATCTACCTAGGTCTACTTATTTTATATGTAGGTTTGCATGCCTACATACTTAATTCCTACCTCATTTACCTACCTATCATCTTGCAACATACCTACCAACCTATTTATTAATTACTATATTTTCTTACTTACCTACATTAATAATGATGTGAAATGAACATCTAAAATAAAAAAAACTTGACAAAATTTGTCACCTTTTGGAGGTGTAGTCCATTAGTATGGAATTGGTTTATCATTGTGGAAGTGAGAAGTTCAATTCCTTATACTTGTACCTATGTGCATGCTTAAAGGACTAAAGTAAGTAGGTTAACTAAAGTAGTTAGGTAGATTAGGTGGGTTAGGTTAGGTTAAGCTTATCATTACCTGCTTAAACCTATTTACTATTCATTTACTTGAAACATATTTAAAAATAATAATTTAAAAAAAATGATTTAAATTTAAGTAGAAATTTGATTAATCAAATGGTGCACTATTTATTAGTCAAAATGACTAGTCAAATAATCTCCTTATATTTTGCAAGTCAAAAAGACTACCTTCATTACAATGGCAGGGTCCAAACTATTTTGTCTGGATTGATAAGGTGGTTTTTTTTAACACGTCATTTTGGGTATTTTTATTAGGAAATTTGGTTTTAAAAACCTATTTTTGTAGTAATGTAGGGGTACCTATGTATTGTTTGTGGTTTTTTGACATGGTTCAAGAAACATAAAACACATTTAGGTTTCATTACTATCTATTACAAAAGTTATTATATTATTGCGGGCCCATAGAAAGGTCCTAATGCACCTTCATTTAAGGTAATATATTAGGCAACCTCCAAGCCTTTATTTTCACTTTCATGATCAATTTAAAATCAAAATGCAATCATTTTTTAAAAAATTGAAAACTTTCTTAATGAAAATTCATTTAATCTTGCCTTTGAATTCCTTGCTTATTTTTTGTCCAAATTGTGTCCTTGATAACAACCCTCTAATTGTTTTTGAAATGCAAAAATCCCATTTGTAAATTTGCAACTTATCATGTCCTTTTTTGTCTTGTAATTTGAACAAGCGAATAACATACAACACATAAATTAGTTGTTTTTATAGGGTTGGGTTTGAACTTCAACTTACCTTTGGCAAAGAAGAGCTAATAGATGCATAAAACGCCCAAGTTGTGGCAATGTGACTTTTGGGTTTTTAGAAATCTTGGTTTTTTGCCAACAAAATGTATAGTTATGTAGGATTTGTGTTTGTAACAATTTATGTTGGCGTTGTACAAACTTTATAAACAATAGAAAAATCGTAACACTCCATTTCTAGGGAAACCTTTGTCTAAGGAACATTACTTTCCTTAGAAAATCCATTAACTCAACCATAACATTAAACCCAAAAAAAAAGTTCAATAAAGGAGTAAATGAGTGTGACCAATGCCACAAAAATGATTAGCATGCAAACACAATCAAAACTATGAAGAGGACCAACAAAACAAAACCAAACCAAGGTCATGAAAAGGAACAATAGATGAATGTGAGCCTAAACCACAAATAGGACAAGCATACAAAGCAAGACCAAGGTCATGAAGAGAATTCATAGACAAGTAAGAACAAGGCCACAAAAGGGACCAACGTAATGAACATAACCAATGCCACAAAATGACCAATTTACCAAATAATCACAACCATCATTGCCACAAGCAATACCACTACCACACAAACCATATGAAAAGACCAAAGGCCACCACAAATACAAAAGTCAACTTGATCAAGGTCACAAAGAGGAGTAATAGATGAACATTTGACCAAGACACAAGTTGAGTTAACAACTTACTACTTGAACTTGAGCTCAGAGCACAAATAAAACACAAAGCCTTTGAAGCTTAAAGCATAAAGACCTTGATAATGAAACACAAAAACATTGAAGCTTGAATGGTGATGGTAAAGACAAAACGAAAAACAAAAGAAAAGAATTCAAGCTCCCTAGCCCTGAACTTCTACCTTCGAATTGGAATTAAAACCATATTTTAAAAAAAAAATTGGTTTGGTTCCAATTTTCATACTTCTTTGGAACTAGACCCCAATTTTAGTTCTAATTACACTAAATGTTAGGGGGTCAATTCGCACTCAATTCCATAATTAACCGCCATCAACCCAAATTTGGTTCCACTTGGTCCTAAAGTCAAAACCCAATTCTAGGAAGGTTCTTGGGAACCACAACCATAACTGCCAATTCCCATTTGGAGATCTAAATACTTGCCTAACATTGGTTTAGATTTTGTTGTATGATGTGTGCATGTCATGTTGTAACCACCATCTTTATGGCATGTCATTATTCTACCCACCATTTTTGTGTTATGATATCATTACTTTAACCTCTCAAAAAATATAATCTTCAAAACATGTATGTTTCATTAAGGATGCATTGGCTAATGACCAAGGATGAGAAGGTGAAAGGCACATTTAATTGGAAGCTTTCAATTGGCCACTTTCAAAACTTTATGATGCCACTTTAATTGCATTGCTCTTCGAAGGGGTTAAATAAAAATAGACAAGAGAACCAAATAACTTTAAGCTCTTGTAACACCCAAAATAAAATGTTACTAAAATTCTGAAGGTTGATAGAACTTAGTTAGTGGTTGAAATGTTGTTGAAGCTTGTGGAAAGGCATTTGTTTAAAATATCTTGGGATCATTGGATGATGGAATTCAATTTTGGAGCTATTAGTTATGATGGAAACTTTTGTATTGAGTGGTAAATGAAAGACATGAAAATATATGAGTCCAAACAATATTGAAAGTGGGTGTGTAGAAGGGGCTCAATGTATAATAAGGCACCAAGTGGTATATGGTGTGTGTAGGTTGGAAGACAAAACTAAATTGCATTCATCATCATGTTTTATAGAAAATTTACTTGGGATGCAAAGGCACCAACTTGATGTGAAATTTTGATGTAGTAAACAATTCACCCTTTATTTATTTATCTTTGAAACTACTATATGTTTTTTTTAATGGTTTGCAAAACAAAATAACATAGGTTTGTTGTTAAATTTTTCTTCAATTGTGCACAAGTGGATTTCATGCATTCTCATAAATTAAATGAAAGGAACAACTAGAATCTAACAATAAGATCACGAATGGGACTAATCATGAAACAATGTTTATGATTTGAGGTAATGCATGGGTGTGAAACAAATTGTATCAACTAATAGTGGGATGAACTTCAACTTGAGACTAAAAGGAGAGTTATATGCTATGATTTAATATTTGGATCAATTTGAGATCTTTTAGAATAAGGAACTGATGTTTCTTCTTGACATTCAGGCATTGTGTGCATTTGAGCTATTTTTGTTCCATCCCCAGTTGCCCCTTCTTTTTTTCATTACAAAGTCTTGAAGTTTTATGTTTGGTTTTGGAATTTGTTGTTTATGTTGGGAAAAAGAAAATTAAAAAATTATTTTCTCATGTCCCTTCTGGTTCTTTCTTTCCAAAGTAGGGCAAAATAAGGTGTGAAGTGGTGTCATGTCAAATTTCGATGTCTTTATTCTAGTGTGGGAAAAACTCAACTACATGTCATCCCTTTTTTTCTTTGTTACAACCTCTTCTAAGCCTTCACATGTTAATAAAAACTTGACATGTTTTGGATCCTTAATTATAAATGTTACCAAGGGAACTAATTATTTGAAAATTTTAAAAATTGTTAAATGTGAGAACTTAGGTTGGTAAAGATGTTCAAAGAGGTTCTACTTGAAAAACTACACATATAGAAAAGTTGAATGGTGTTCAATGCCCTTATATATTATGTGACCCAACACCCACAAGTGCACCATCCAATGGATCCTAGGATTCCATTATGACTCAATTGTGAATGAACCATAATTGAGTTATTGAGATTTCACATTAATAATCTATTTTGTAAATGCTCCTACTTCCACATGACACTACTTATGTAAGTGGGTAATATCATGGGCAAGCATGTACATGGAATGTAAATATTTGCTATGTGACCATGTAAGTAGATACTTGGCATTTGGTGGTTGTTAAACATGTATCAGTGTTGTGTATGTACATAATTTACGATATATTCACCATGTAAGTATATAAATTCCATACACACCAATGTAGGCATATAGCCATGTAAATCCACCTTATGCCATGCAAAACCATTGAAATGTAAATGTAAAACAAACACACTTACACATGATTGTGTAAATAAATAGATGGCAGAAAAAACAAATGCAAAACATGTGCCTTTATGACCCATCACCTTTCTCCCTTTTTCTTATTTTCCTTCTTTAATTTTTTGTTGAACTAGCTCCATTTCCATAATTGATTTTATGGATTCACTCATTGACATGTTTTTTTTTATTGGACATTTGCACCACAATTATATAACACATTCAAAAATTTGAATCTCATTTTTGTGTGTGAAAAAAAAATGATCCATATCTATTCCACATATGGATGAAAAATAATCCACATTGACCTATTGAACAAGTTATGGATTTAATTAAAAACATTGGTTAGATCCACTTTTTGGTTCAAGGTTATTGGTTATTAGAAATAGTTATTTTCTGGGTCAAAACATGGTCAAAGGAGTTAGGGGCACCAAGGTAAAAGTCTTTTTCCAAGGATTGCACATGACATGTGTCATTTTTATTTTCGTTTATAATTTATAATTTTGTATTTTAGATACTTAGTTTAACACTGCATGTTAGATATGAATATGTTTTGATTAATTTTTTTTTATGTCATATATATTATACATTCATGCCTTCTATCACATAAATATGAACAATTTTTGTCAAGGCCACATTCTCAAAATCCATAATTTTTAGGGTCAAAAGCACATTTGAACCAAATGTGTTCAAATTGGTTATATAAAAAAAATCATTAATTTAAACCCTTTTGCCCTTCTAATCATTAATGATAAAATCCTTTCCAATTTTCAGAAGGAATGGTGCACATTTGGTAAAAAAAAAGGGTAATTGAAAAAAATAAGGATTGTCCACTTTTGAAGTTTGAGTGCTTTGAACATGCAATTTAAAAAAAAAATTGTGTCAGGCTTTGAGCATATAAAATTTACAATTAATAGAAAATATTCCAAAAACTTTTATGACAACTCAAACTATTATGCTTCCATTTTGTTATTTTAAACACACATAATTACAATTTTAAGGAATGTCCATTCACTTGGGTGGCTCTTTTGATAGTGTTTGAAAACTTTTTACAATTGTATTGTAAGATTTCCATCATGTTGCACTACACCAAGTGACGTGCTCCCAAGTCCCAAGTTAACCCCAAGTTGGGCTAACTCACTCAAGTTGCGGAATTTCTAGGATTCGGGGCACGCTCCCAGCTTTTAGCACTAAAGGGGGGTGAGAGGGGCGTGCTGAAAGCCCTGGGATAGACTAGGAAGAGAGACAAGCTTACTTAATTACGTGGTCCTGCATCAAAATCCAACCCACAAATGGGTTAGAACTCATTCTGCACCTTTTTGGTGTTGGGACAAGCCACGGGCTAACTTAGACCCACTTGACTCACCACGGCCCGGACTTGGGGGAAGCCGCCACCTTCCCCCATATAGTATTCTCTGCAGCTCTCCATGGGACTTGCATCCAAATGGTTTTTTTTCCCAGGATTCCCAAAGTGGAGTCCCGAAACTGTCCCGGTTTGGACTCCCGGGGCTTTGGACGCTCATAACTCCTCGCCCCAAACTCGGATCGGGATGAGGTCTGAACCAAAGTTGTAGCTCTCCTCAAGAGCTTTCCAACGGTGTGTTGCACTTCACCTACACGCACGGGAATCGGGTCGATTCCCAACTTTTAGTGGTCGGGAGTCAAACTCTCCTGACCCTTCTTTCGACCATAACTTGTGTTACAGATGTCCAAATGGCTCATGCGAGGCCATTTTGGACATCTACACTTCAAGACCTTTTCAACGGTGTAAAGAACGCCTCAATGCGAGGTGTTTTGACCCCTGCAATCATGCTCTAAATTTTCGGGAGTCCCAAAGGACTCCTAAGTCCCATTTTCGGGAGTGTGAGTGGCGATTTCACAACTCCCTCAAAGTGGGTTGTGACACCAAGGCTATTTTCAAGTTATTAGCAACAACCTTTTTTTTATTGGCTATGTACATCCAAAAAGAAAAACAAATCAAAAGTGTTAAAATCAAGTGTTTTTTATGTTTTTAATAGTTAGAATTCAAACAATTTTTTTTAAAAAAAATGTTAGATTTCTAACATGGTTCAAGTAGTTAGCCAACATTGTAGAAGGATGTTTAAGTTTTTAAAAAAATTATATTTATCTTATAGCTAATTATGGTTGAATCTTCCTATGGATGATCATCACTTTGGTTCCATCACAAATTTGACAAAAGAAACGTTGAGGCATGTTGGCCTTGGGTTGTTAACTATAGCATAACCATCTTTTTGCAATTGTAGTGTAGGAACTCCATCACCTTGCATGCACACTTCAAGCAAGTTCTCCCTTTTCTCTTTGTTGTGGTGGTCATTGTCTTTGTTGTGTTATAAGTCTCCTTCATCTATATGAGATTTTAGTTGAGTATTTGATGCTTCCTTTCAATGTTTCTTCTTTCTTCTCTCTTACCTACTTACCTCAATTTTTTTTCACTTGCCTATTTCCCTTTTCTCTCCTCTTATCATTTTCCTTTTTTCTTCCTCCTTTCTCTTACTTGAACTAGTTCCTTTTCCATAGTCATTGTCTTGGACTTTGTGAAGGAAGAAAGGAGAAATGTAATACACATATGCAAATATTCAATCTCCCACAAAGATTTTAGGTTTGTAATCAAATGAGCTTATTGCACCTTTTAATCTCATTGAAAATTATGATTTGTAAAATATTAAGAGTATTACATTACTACAATGTAAGAATAAGTGAAAACATATGGCATATGCACAATAGGCAATGTAAGGTGATAAGTCAATTATCAAACACTTAGTGTATCAAAAAGGCCTGAATTTGTAGACATACCTCGATTGCCTTTGGAGCTCAAAGACATGTAGCCCTCCACTTGATGCATCCAATGACACAAAAATCACTCAAATTTCACAAGATATGCCCTTTAAAAATGAAAGGCATAAATGCTTTTGCGTTTTGGACAAGCTCGCTTTCTTCTTGCTTTTTGTTGTTGCTCCTTTGTCTTTGGAGTTCAAAGAGCTTTTTGGAGAGTTTCAGTTGGCGCACCCAAGGTCATGAAAATTTCTAAGACGAACAAGAAACTAAATAGGGTATGTATTTGGTTATAAAATAATGTTTGGTGACAGGCATGTCTACCTTAAGTGTAAATAACTTAGGTGTGAAAATGTAAATGATTTACACTTACATGATTATACATGCTTATTTACACCCCATGCACACTTACATGCACAACATTGGTTAGTATATAGCTAACCACCATGGTTGTCTATGAAGCAATTCTGAGACATGAATACAATGGAAAAGTGTTCCCCCTTCCACACACCATCCATCTTGCATGGTGTGCTAGTGGGTGCCAGTTCACACTTGGGAGACTATTGTGGATGGACTAGCAATGAACATGCATATCAAATGGGTATGAACATTTTTGGTATTGTTTTTAGCCACAGCCTGACGGGTATTTAAGAAAATCGCAAATAACCTACCCAAAGCTTCTCAAATGTTACTATACCTCCTCCTTTCACAAAGTTATATAATAACAAAGAAGAAGCTTATGAATTTGCAACGAATGTTAGAGTTTTTCTCAGATTAAAAAATTGGCACAAGTTATGTAAAGGAGAGGGGATGGGGGGGGGGAGAGGATTCTGGCTGCCTTTGTACTATGCAACGAGCCCATTCCACCTTTGAAATTACGCACTGGTAAGAACGGATGCCATTCCGTCAACTGGTTTAGGGTTTGGGGTTTAGGGTTCTACGATGGTCCTGTTCCAGAGTGTGTGTAACCAGTGTGTAACCCAGTGTTGATTCACATCACTTAACAAAAGTGTTCCCACCATTGGATTCACATAACAAGCAAAACTGACAGAACTAGGCTACTAGTGGAAACAATTAGATGCAGGGACCACTTTGTCCCACCACCTAGACAAAAAGTCTTTATAAAAAAGCATACCTGAATAATAAATATGTTAATTAAATTAAATTAAATTA
>Ga0116229_10011422_pt1 | contig 13097 bp, 5 predicted proteins | sample S1TSphgellanicum_3_FD_87313 | JGI IMG/M metagenome (GOLD analysis project Ga0116229, IMG submission 87313) | Host-associated microbial communities from peat moss isolated from Minnesota, USA - S1T2_Fc - Sphagnum magellanicum MG | ecosystem: Host-associated > Plants > Peat moss > Unclassified...
ATTTGAATTTTTTAAACAATTCCATGCCAAACATAATAAAAAATAAAATCTTCTTTGTTAATAAGGTTTTGAAGTGGTTTGGTGATTAAAACCTTGGTGTGCTTCCATGAGGTCTTGAATTCAAACCTTGATGAATGTGTACATCAATGTATCATGTATAAATGTAATATATGAACTTGTGTATAATGGTGGATGGCATCAAAAAAAAATTGTTGAAAATTTTATTTAAAATTTTTATTTTTTTCATGTCACATAATTTTTTCACAAAATGTCGTGAAAGAAATTAAATCCATGACTCCACGATTTGAGAAAAAGAAATTATATGATAATGTGGTTATTTACTCCACTTCATATTAAATTGGGACCATATATATCCATGTCATAATTTTAAAATTAAAAAATATTTAATGAAACATGTGATGATTGAACATGACTAAAAAATATTTCACTAAAAAATCTTAATAAACTAGTTTTTTTTTACCAAAACCATACAAGTTGCATATTAATCAATTTTGCTTCATTGCACTAAAAATCTAATAAAATTGAATAGTTAAAAAAGATAAGATTTCTTCTTGTGTAAAGTCCATTTCAAAAATATAGGTTATAAAGTATTCACGGCGAGGCATGCTAATCATTTTCATCCCTTTGAGGATTTCAACAAGTCATTCGATAATGTTTGAACCAATCTTCATTACTAGTAGACCAAGAAGGGAATACCATATGGGTGGTACAAATGGTTCTTTTGAGCATCGCATATTATTGTATACCAAAAGGAAGAAGACATCAGCATAAAACATCTTGAAATTGCACCTATGGGCTTGAAACTATAACAAATATACAATTTTTTATTCATTGATTCTTAAGGTTTTGTTTTGTCTCTACCTTTTAATGTTTACAATTGTTTTTGTCAAAAGTGATGACATTCCTATGTCTGCAACATATTTTAGATTGTTACAAAGTGTCACAAAATTGGCATATATTTGATAGGACAATCTAATATGGTAATACTTTTGGCCATGTTTTAAATTTTGAAGAGTTCATGTGCACTAGAACATGGGATTAGTTGAATTTGCTACAAGATTTGCAAGAAGTTCTTTGATAACATTTTGTCAATGAATGATGAAAGGTAATAGGTTTCAAGTGCTGCATTGGAAATCATCAATACAGTGGGCAATGCCATCCAATTTCACTAGGTCCTTCCCAAATTAGCACATTGATTACATAAGTTGTGTGTAGATTGTGATGTTTGTGTAGCTTTTAATGATGACAACCCATTTTTTCACAAGTCTAATGTTTTTAACTAATGTTCATCTACTTGGGTATACAACATTCAGAAGTCATAAAACATCTACTAGTCACCCTTGTGTGTTTTTTGGCCATTTTTTATATCAATTATAAATATTAGAAGGTTATAATACATAATGTTTGGGTCTTACCATCCATGCACAAAGATATCCAATGTGGCCTTGAAAAGAGAATGATTGTACAATCATGGTTATATTTATAATTTTCTTTGATATTTTTACAATTCAAAGGTATTTAGTTTGGAAGGTATCAAAATCTATACCCATTTATAAATGTGAAACTTGCTAAATTTTTATACATCCATTCAAAAAATTGTGATGAGTGAAAAATGTAACTTGTGGGTAATGAATTTAACCCATTTCAAGTGAATGATTCAATTCATGTGTAAATGTTGATAATTTAACAAATGTGAAAATTTTCATTAAGTCGTTCAAGTATAAATGTTAGGCACTAAGTTGTTATGTGTGTTTCAATTTATACAATTAAATGCACTATGCAACATTTGAATAATAATTTCAATAAGTTTAAAGTGAATGATTCAACTCATGTGAAAATGTTGATAATTCAAAAAATATGAAAAAAATTACTAAACCATTCAAATATAATAACAAAACATTGAATTGCATGTGTTTCAATATATTTTAATAAGTGCAAGATGCAACTTGTGAGTAATAATTTTAACATATTGAACGTGAATGGTTTAAGTCATGTACACATGTTGATAATTGAAGAGATGTGGAAAAAAATCATTATTTTATTCCAATATATGAGTGAGGTCTTAAATTGTTACATGTGTTTTAATAAATTATGGTAAGTCTAAAATGCAACTCATGAATAATGATTTGAACATGTTAAAATTTGATGGTTCAATTCAAGTACCATGTTGATAATTAAAGAAATGTAAAACAAATCACTAATCTATTATAATGCATTATGTAAATAAAATAAAAAGTTACCTCAATTTTCACATGATCAATTATACCCATAAGTGAATAACATTGTGAATGTAACAATTATGAATAAAATTGACCATTAATCAATGCAACAAGTCATTTCCAAACTTAAGATGGTCAAATGTAGTTGAAACGTAATCAAATTGGACAGTAGTCACAATGTGTGGGGGTGGAAAAATACATGATTTTTTTTCATGTCACAAACTGGTTACAAAACACAGCAAATCAAAAATTGAATATGGTTTTTAAGAACCCGAAATGGCTAATTGTCAAGGTCTGTTTGGGGAATTATGCATGAAATAATGAATACCTCATTAATAGGTCTCAATAATGTTGACTTGCATCAATGAATCCATCGATAGTTTCAAAATGGGCAACTTTCACATTTCATTCATCAATGCAAAAATCTACAAACTTGGCACAATCTGGAGGAGACGTTATTAAATATGTAGACGTTCATTGCATAGTAGATGACCACCTTCTTTTCCAAAAGAGGTTGCTTAAACTCCTCGCATTGGGTTGTCTTCATAAACACCATTGAAAGAGTTTGTCGACCATGCCAAGAAGAAAGATTCTTGATAAATTTGCCAACCTTCCAAGTTTTTAATCTCACTTTCTAAGTTTTTGATCTCATCTTCCAAGCATGCATACATCTTTGAAAAACAACTATGTGTGACTAAAGATCTTCACCACCATTAGTAGCCATATATGGGTCCACACAAGGCAAAAGTGTGTAATGAAATTCATTGAACTCAAAGCTTATGACATAGGTTCCTTGAAAGCTACAAAATCTTTGATCTTGAAATCATGCACATTACAATGATTTACTCATAAAAACAACTTGGAATGACAAGAGTAAAACAAATATGGTGCATCATATATGAGTGACGCTAAAAAAAATTAAAATCTATCACATCATTTGTGAATGATGCCAAAGAAAATATATATATTGGCACATCATGTGTGAGTGATGCTAAGAAAAAATAAAAAACAACACAAACATACAAAGAGACGCACATGCAAAAGATGTAGGAAAAAAAGAGAGAGATTGAAGGTGCTCGTTTAACAACAAGTGTAAAAAAATGGTGTTTTATTATTAAAAGTGCACTAATCAAAAAAATTTACCATGAATTTTTTCTTCATGTGTTAATTATGTGGCCATTTACTTGAGGTGTACGTTAAGTATGTTGCACTCGCCTCAATTTCTTTTTGTGTGAAACTTCAAATATTTTTGTTGCAAATTCAATATCACCAAAAATTGAAAAAAAAATCATTTAAATTTTATTATAAAAGAAACCAAACTTCTATACATAGTTGAATTACTTACCCAAAATTTGAAGGATATCAATTTTTTTAGAGGATTTTTTGATCATTATATTTTTGCATGGTGAAATATTTGAGTTTCCATAATTCTTCTTTTGCCTTAAAATATATTTTTTGTGTAATTGATAAGGCCATAGTGTGACACACGCCTTGTTAGGCAATGGAATTTTTGTTTTGGTTGTATGAGAAGTTTTGGAATATGTAGGTGCATTCTTTTGGGGGCTTTTAGGCTTGGGTTTGCCCACCCAAATAAACTTGACAAATAAAAAGGCCTTTAAATAACTAAAAAAGATAGATTTTTTTTTTTTTTTCCTTTTACAAGTTGAGGGCATAATTATTGTTTTTGAACTTATGGTTAATAACTTATTCGATGTTCACTTACCAAAATGCCATCATGAAATGCAAATAAAGATCTAGGGAAACATTTATCACCTACTTACTTTTAATATTTTTTAAGGCATTATATTTCTAGTGATATTTATAGCAAACATAAGGTTTTTGGGTTGCAACATAAGGTCATTATTATTGGAAAGGTTTCTTTCTTTTAAAAATTCATACTTTAGAATCTAAAAGATGGTAAGTGATTTAGTAAATTTTTATTTCATGTTCCATCTGTAGTGATTTAAAATTAAAAGCCTATAATAATGGTTATATTTATTTAAACATAATATTAAAGCATTATCAATTTTCAACACTTCCACCTCCCACAAATGTGTTTTTTGACAAATTTAACAATTTGGCCAAAGTGGCAATCATGTGTAGGAAAATGAAAAAAATGGCAATTATCATTAATAGAAATTAGTGAAATGTGACTTAAACTAAACATAAAACGCAAATCTTGAATTATCTTTTTATGTTTTTTGGCTACTTACTAGAAAACCAAACATAACAAATAAACAATTTTGGCCACAAAAACCTTTAAAATTTTAATCTTTTTTGCACTTTTGGCTACATATATACCTTTCAAATAAAATAAAATAAAATATTTTGAAAATTAAAATTAAAATTTTTATTTTATTTTTATTTTATTTTTTATGGATCTTAGTTTGATGTAAAATGACCTTCCCAATTTTGTAATGTCTTCAAAATTTGAAATTTTCTTTAGGAAAAAGCAAGGAACATTTTTTTCCCATAAGGACCTTCCACTTTCGTAACATTCCTAGATTGTGAAAGTTTTTTATGTAGGCTAAGGAACATTTTTTAGGTTCTTTCAGGGTTTGAGACCTTGGGGGAGAGGGTGAACCCAAAAAATGTTCCTTACTCATAGTTGCCCATGCAACTTGAGGTCATGTACAATGATGAAAACTTCAAAAAATCAACTTTTTGTGTATAGGATAGGTTTTTAATGTAGATCCTTCTAATGATTTTGGTCCCTCCCCTTGGCCTATTGGTTGTGGGACAAGTGTCCAAATTCTTGAAAGGGGTTTACACTTAGACCCTTCACCTAGATAAAGAAACTATTGTGCACTCCCATATCCCAACACTCTTGACAAAACGCCATATTTTTTTCTTGATTTTTTAAAATAACAGTTTTTAAAAGTAGGATCGATGCTTACAAACTATAAGGCCATGTTGGTTAGTTAGCATGATATTAGGATTTTGTAAGTGTCCTAAACAAGGTTACAATGATGATGAAACCTTGCCAAACTTTATTAAATGAAAACATGCAACAAAGGGGGAGAAAAAGGAACAAGAGGAAAGGACCCAAGTCTTGGAACATAAACAAAACCCAAAAAAAAGGGCAAACCACCAAGAGGAAGGGGAACAAATCATATTCCCAATCCTCCCCCACTCACAAGAAACATCAAAAGGTTATGCTCGAAAAACTTGACAAAGATACACATTATTGTGGGAGTTTTTTAAATGTGTGTATTTGATAATATAAATGTTTCTTACTATGTTGAAATGCCCATTTGTGACCAATGATACACCTTCATTAAACAACAATTTAAAGGTGAACTTAATTTTGTTTTTTAAACCACAAAAATGGTAGTTCTCCGTCTTTGATGTGGCATGTAAATGAAAATTCCTTGTTATGTAACAACCTTGGAGGAGAGGATCCTTAGTGCTATTTGAAGGCGTTTTATCAAGTGCAATTTTTTTGGCTAGACAATTTCATGTAAGATCCCTAGTCAAGTGGGATTACAATGTAAGAACCCTAGATGTATGGAAATTACCATAGTACCTTATTTGGTTTGGCATCATGATGTTTAATAAATAAAAATTTGTCATGAACATTCGACATTCTGAGTATTTTTTTTTTTACAATTACCTATTTCTTTTATTTTCTTGAAATTGTATGTGTAATTAAACATATATGTTTGCATAAGTAGGTCTTGCAATCTAATACAATTATTATTTTCGTCCTTTCTTTGATGTTTTGTTGTATTTTCCAAAGTTTAGGCATAAGAAGTGAAGTATTTTTGAAAACTTTCAACATTACAAAAAGTAATTAATTAATGCCTAATCAACCTAGGTACTATGATAATCATAAACATTGTGTTTATACCTCAATTGTTAACATCAAGGGAAGTCTTCTAGTCAAGGCATTTCACCTTCAAATCCAAGGCCAAACATAAGTACAAAAGACAACAATAAGTTCAACCATCAAAAGTGATAGTTCAATGTTGCAAATGAGGAAGGAGTTTGTAGGGTTAGAATTGAAGAGGTAGTAAACCTGACATTACTAATATTTTTGAGGAAGATTGTATTGTTTGCAATGTAATTGGCACTTGTCACCTAAATACTTTTCAAGACCAAGATTGAAAATAGGGGGACTTCCCATAACACAAACATAAAAACCATCTTGCCTTCTACAAAATAACATACAAATGACATTTTTCATTATCCCACTGTTGTTTCAAGGTCATGCCAACGTACAATTATGATTGGGGTACACAAAAGGAATGTCTCACCCCAAAATTACTTTCAAAACACTACTTTGAATCACTATTATATTTTTGAAATGATTTATTTGGTTTTTTTTTTTTCATTATATACTCACATACTTTTTGATTAAAATGGTGGTGATTTTATATGATTTGGATGATTAAAACATGTTCTTAAATGTCCTGAAACTCATGTTTTCATGATTCATCATAGATGGTTCAAGAATTGTGTCCCATTATGTAGTTGTATTGAAAAAGATTCAACGAGACTAGCAATTTGATTAAACATGTGAAACATGTAATGAAGGAACAAAATATAATTACAACTAATGAATTTATTGAATTGTATAGTGAGCTAGTGGTTGTCCACCTTCCTATCATTGAAAAACAAAGGTATGTTTATATCCTTTACATGTTTGGGATTATCTTTATTAAAAAATAGACATGTGCACATATTAGAAATTTTTTTCTTTCTCCATCATTATTTTTCTCAAGTTGTTGATTAAGAGGTATGTGTTTAACCATGATATTCAGAGTTTCTTGACTGTTGTTCCCACATGTGTATTTTTCAATGTTTTATTTGTGAAATTTATCATTTGACTTATGTGGGAGCCATGAATAGACACAAGAATTTGGGAATCGCTAGTAAAATTTTGCATGATATCCAATATCTTTACTGGGATGGTTGATGTATTAGCAAATGTTTCTTATAATTAAGAAAGGTGGTTTGTGCAATATTGGTTGCTAAATATGGGAAGGAATTTGTGGCAACAATTATAAAAATGTGACCTAATTGTGGGGTGAGCCAAAATGTAAGCACATTCACACCATTTGTTCAATTGATTTGAATCTTCATTATAACATTTATTAATTGAAAGCCTAAAAATACATATCCCCCTTTCATTGTTTAGCATGTTTTGCTTGAACCTTACTTTTGGATTCAGGACATAGAACAAATGGGTGTCATGGTTCTTGTTGTGGTACCTCAATCATGAATGCATTTGCCAAACATTTTCATTTTGATAGAACCCAATTATTTGCATTGACAAACTCCAACAATTTGTGTTTTTTTAACAAGTATGTCAACTCCTAGATTTTTCTCAAACTTGTGTACCTATGTAGCATAAGCTCAAGTTCACCAACAAAAATATCTAGTTTTTATTTAAGTTCCTAGAAAAATCATAATTTAATTAAAATAATTAATGTTATGACCATAACTACATGGATTTTACAAATTATAATAATAAATTAATTATTCAAGTATTGTAATTCTAACTTACAAATAAATTAAGTAATTACAATGATTTTATGGCATTATAAAATTATTAATAATATAGAATTTTATGTTTTTATATTAACAATTTACTGTAAATAAGTAAATAATGAATAATACATAAAATTATTTTAATGTATCTTTGTTTTTAAATACAATAATTACAATAACTTTGCTCATTATTTTAAAATTATTATAAAATTCTGAAATAAAATCTTAACTATAAGACATAATTTCTCAATTAGGATACAAAATCTAATTATTGTTATTAAAACATAAGTGTTGTAAATACAATAGTTATTTTTTATGATTGGGAATTATCATTTTAATAAATGTGAAATTTCTATGTTGTAGTATTATTTATTCATTTTATATAAGTAGTAATAAATAATAAGTAAAATATTTTATTATAATTATTTTAAATTTGCAGTAAAATTATTCTACAATTCTATGATGTAATAAAAATTATATATTGTAAGTACATAATTAAATATTATAGTATGCTAAAATGTAATTTTTACAATTATAAAAATTAAATTAATTCATCTAATTATAGTGGCAATATTTTATTTTTTAAATATTAAAAATTAAAATTATGAACAATTACGCTGAATTATAAACTATGTGTGTATTATAATTAATGTATAAATAATATATTATTATTATTATTATTATTATTTTATAATAATTATATAATAATCACAATAATTTTATTGTTATTAAAAATAGGAAATATTTAGTATAATAGTCTATGTTGGAATATTTTAAAATATTTTAAATTTTAAATAATTTAATGTAATGAAATTAATATAATTACAATAATCCTATCAATGACTTTAATTACAATAAAAATATTATGAATATTAAGTTTACTCATAAATCAAATAATTATTATAATTGATGTATATAAACATATGTTGACTGTGGCTAAACACCACTTTGCTTGTGACTAATGGGACTTTAGATGGTTATTCTTGGATGGTAAATCCAACTCATATATAAATGTAAAGCAATTTAGTCACATATTAATCATGAACTAATCATAGGTGACTTGGTTGATTTTAGCATGATATCACACTAATCACAAAGGGCAAAACTTTTGTTGCAAAAACCAAATAGTCACATGTAGTTGTAAATGCATTGGTCACATATTGGGCCTTTTCTTCTAGTGCAAACATATCATGGAGCATTAGTTTTTGGTGGAATTAGATGGTTCCCCATAATAAAGCAAACATCATAATTTTGATGGATTTTTGGAATGGTTTGAATATAAAATTTCAAATGTAGTTACAAACTTATTGCAATGTGAAGTCATTTATCCATAAACCCAAATCTAAACTTAAAAATTTAGGCTTCAAAAATTTGAAGAAAACACTAAAACTTTTCACCCAAATTGGAAACCGTGGTGTTTTATGGGTTCCAAGCATGACAAATGTGCTCCCATTGTCGGGTGGAAATAATCAAGGTGGTTATGGTGTGGTGCAAATGCAAATTGAAAGGTTTTATCACATCCCAAGTACCATTAAATTAGCATGGAAGACTCTCAAGACAGATGATAAGCAGGCATTACAAGAAATCCATGGTTTAATTTATTGAAAAACTAGATAAAACACTAGTCATTTTGACATTTGGTCAATTTCACCACTTAGTCGTATTGGACAAGTCAATTTGAACATGTCCAACTTGATTAGTGGTTTCTTTTATTGACCATAATATGGTCTTTACTTATAATAACATTTGAATTTCAATTTTTTAATAAGTAAGTAAATAATAATGTTGTGTGTGTAAATGGTTTAGGACTTATATTTTGTGTTAATGTAAATGTAAAAATATTCATATTTGTATAGTTTCACGCGGTTCGATAAAATTATATATATATATATATATATATAATATGATTTTACATGGCTATGTAAAACAATGTAAATATATAATAATTTAAAAAATGAATTTTATTTGAGGAGAGGAAATTTCATCATGTTTTTGAATATAAGTCAACTAAATGGCCCATTGCAATAAAAACCATCAAATATACACCCACAACTAATTCATATGACTTTGCAAGAAGGTCTGATCATTAAAAATATATAATAAAATTACCTATAAAGTAATGAAAACAACATTAAAGCCCTAAGTTTGATCATAAGTAGAGTGATTCAAAAAAATAAAAATATTAGCATTCAAGGGTGGGGGGACCTTAATTTTTGCGGTGAACTAAATTTCATTCTATTTTTCCTTTTTCTATAACGCCTCCATTGTTGGTGCATATATTTTCATTGCTCTTACTTATAAAGTTACTATAATTATTCTTGAACCTTGTGCATGAAATGATAGTTTTCAATATTCATTCCCACATTTAATATATTTTCCTTACTTTACAAATACCCTTGAAAGAAGGGTTTAGGCGAAAGGAGGCCCTAAAACAAGGTGTTTTTACAAATAATTTTAGTATTTACACTTACATTTACACATTCCAAAACATTTACATGAGGTCGTGTGAGTCTATTTGATAAATATTTACACTAGCCTCGTGTAAATGTAAATGTAAAAACCTATATATACACTACAACACGATAAATGTAAATGTAAAAAATTTGGATGTGTAAATCTAAATTATTTACACTTACACGCACAACACTGATAAATAGGTACCTAATTGATAAGTACACATGCCTACCTACCTATGTTTTTAAATGTGCATACCTACTTATGTAAAATATAGATAGGTATGTAGATAAATAGTGGGTAGGTAAATAATAAGTAGGTAAGTAGGCAAGTAGATAGATAAATAACTATGTAGGTAAATAAATAGGTAGATAGTTAAATGTTAAATCTATAGATAGATTGATAGATATATAGGTAAATAAGTAGGTAGGTAGGTAGATAAATAGGTAATTTTGGTATAAGTAGGTAGATAGTAGGTTGGTAAAATGTAATCAAATAGATAATATGTAAGTAGGTAGGAAAGATGTAGGTAGGTATATGTTACACAACTAGTTAGGTAGGTAACCTAATAGGCATAACAAATAGTCTAACTAATTAAATTAATATGGCCAATTTGATTGAACATGGCTAGTTAGTATGGCCGATTTGACTAATCCATGGGCATTTTGATGGACCATTTAAAAAATTTGTCCCTCTTGATTAAATGTATGATTTAAAACTTTGTCAAACTAGTCATTTTAGTAAAAATAACCAACAAAAAAAATCATGTGTCTTTTATGTTTCATGTTTTTAGTTAAAAGGAACATCTTTTTGGTCAATATAAACATTTTTATCAAGTTGAACCTTTTGAAAAGCCATGATTTGTTATAGTGAGGAATTGTGTAGGTAACATTTGATGGAAGTTTTGCCTTGTTCATGCGAACATCCAGGTGTCATCAAATTCTTCATCATCCACGCATAGACCATGGAGGCTTACCTATTGTGGTGGAATGGGGGCACTTTTCGAAAATGTTAAATTACAACATGAAGTATTCCCTCATTATGGATAATCAAATTTTGTTACAATGAAAGGGGCTGAATATGAAAAGGCAAACATGATTTGTTGCCTTTAAGTAAAATTGTGTGAAGTTAGCATGGGCATTCATAAACACTATGAATGTAGTACAAAATTTTGGAATTTTACACAACCACTTGTCCAAGAATAACATTATGTTACATTTTTTGCTAGACAAACTAAATGTTATGTACATAGGCATTTAAAATTAAAGTGAAGTTAAGCACTTGCAAGAGGTGACACCATCATTATATGGGTTTGCCAAGGAATAAGATGCCACCAATGCAAGGAAAGTATGTTGGCGGGTGATCCTAGAATTGTTTTTTGTTTACAATGAAATAAAAATTATAAATTCCCCTCCATAAATGGTTAAGCAACACCAAACAATTTTGAGGTTTAAACCATATTAGGTGGGCAAGCCAATAAATGTTATATGGGGTGAAGATTGGGATGCAAAATATTTTGTGGACAATTTAACCAAGATGTCATTTGGGAAAATGATCCATGACATGTATGAATCAAATATAGAGGCATGAAGAACTGTTCAACATATCGTGTGCACATTAATGGGGCATCCATACAATTGGACTTCACTTGACGAATGTTATCAAAGGTAACCATAAATAAATTGTAATTGTTGCATATGAAATTTGTTGTAATTTGCGTGATCATTCAAAAATGACATGTTTGGACTTGCGAATTTTATAAAACCCAATTTTGTCAAGGCATCATGTTATCATGTGGAATCGTATTTGAATCATGTGAATTTATCTTTTTTACACATTTGAAATTTTTGGATCTATGTTTTATAACGATGATATTTTTCTTGTAAACCTAAGATACAATGATCATTTAAAATCTTATAAAAATATTACCTATTTGTCACTTATATTTTTGAATTATGGATTATTGGACTTTCCATTGATAATGTGCATCAATAAATGTTTTCATATAATTGATAGACATCAAATAATGAAAAGAATCAGTAAAAATTCATTTGAAACATTTTTTTAAAAGCAAATATAAGCCATTCATTCATTTGTTTTGATTTGCATTTTTTTTTTCAATTGTGGGGACTTATATTGTACCCAAATTACATTATACATTTTTTTTGTTGAATTTTTTTTTGAAAATGATTAAAAAAAAATCTCCAATAGTTTTGGACCTTTTTTTTTTTTGAAACATTAAAAAAACACTAGATGAAAACACTTGAACAACCCTTATTGTCCATCACCAAAAGGGCCATTGTCCGATGACTAATCACATTGGCAACTAAAAAGAATGGTGACCCAAAATGATTGTTGTTGATGGAAAAATTAGCGATTAAAAAATTCAACAATAAAAAATGTGGTGACCAAAAAATTAGGGATTGAAAACGTGGCAATCAAAAGTTGGTGACCAAAAATGTGAAAGTTGGCAACCGAAAATGTGTGGTGATTGAAGTTTTGGTGATAAAAAATTTAGCAAATAAATTCTTATGGCAATCAAAATTTTGGCAACTTAATTCTTATGGCGACTAAAAGACAATTTAGTTGTCACAACGTTTATGACAATCGAAATGGGTCCAATTTTGATTGTTTATAAGCCTGCCCTAGGTAACCCATGATGGCCTATGACCTAGGTTGACCCTATATTGACATGACGCAAGGTTATGTCTACGTCTAGATACATCCATTGTGTCATGATAAATGCATAGATGCAATGACAACCTTGTTTCACAATGTACATCAACATTTTCTACCTTTGGTTTGTTGCATCAATCATGTGATACTCCCCACCCCTTTATGTCCTTTCACCTCATTCTCACACCCCTCACCCCTCCCTCCCCTCCTTCTCCTCCTCCACCCCCCCTCCAC
>Ga0116229_10011425_pt1 | contig 13096 bp, 10 predicted proteins | sample S1TSphgellanicum_3_FD_87313 | JGI IMG/M metagenome (GOLD analysis project Ga0116229, IMG submission 87313) | Host-associated microbial communities from peat moss isolated from Minnesota, USA - S1T2_Fc - Sphagnum magellanicum MG | ecosystem: Host-associated > Plants > Peat moss > Unclassified...
ACGCACGCACGCACGCAGACAGACTTCGCACCCTCGCGAAGAAGGAGAAGAAGAGGAGACAAAGAAGACGACGCAGCGTGGCGAAAACAAACACCAGCAGCAGAAAACTACGTTACACACTAGTTGTGTTTTTCAGAAAACAGATAGGCTCTAGTGTGTTTTCTTGTACACGAAGAAGTCTGAGTTTTACGTTACTAGAGGACATCGATACTGCTTTTGGTTCTTGGCCACAACCGGTGTTGTATTCCGGTTTGTTTGTTTGTTTGTTTTTTGGTTTGGCTGGTGATGATGGCGGTATCCAGATCGCTTCTGCTCTTTGGCATCGTCTTGTTTTCCTGCTTACTTTTTGCCGCTTCCTTGTCGGACACCGTAAGTTTCTTTTCTTTTTCTTTTTTTTCTCTCTGCTTCCTCTCGCCTCTGTAATGTAGGGTTTGAAGTTCTCTCATGGTTGTGTAGCCTCTTGTCGGACATGGCTTTAGAATAATTTTATTGGGATTTTTTTTCTCTTTTAACGGTGTTGTCATATTTTTGCTTCTTTGTTTTATTTATTTTTATTTACCGATCGATCTGCATTGTATAGAGAACGTAGTTGGATCTGCTTATTACTTTAAGAATGCCAAGAAAGCCAGGGGTTTTTCTTCCGGTTTTTGAGGACTTCTAGGTATCGTCGCCGAGAGGGAGAGAGTGACGGAGAGAGAGGATTTCATTCTGTTTGTTTCTTGAACCGATCTTTCGCTGTATGACTTGGATCATGGTGTCCTTCTTGAATCATTTCTTTTTGACACTGCGTGATGTCATAATGCCAATAAACCTGCCCTGCAGGTGAAGAGGAACGAAATCTCCAAAGAACGAAATCTGGATTTGAGAGTTTAGCTCTGTTCTTAGGTGTTGTAGCTGCATCTGGATTTGATCTCTAACTGCTATGAACTCTGCATTGTGCAATCTTTTGGCTTGGTAGCTGCACTGCCAAGGCTCTGGTATCCAGCTAACAGCCTGGGGTAGGGTTTATGGCCGCCCTGCACATTGGACTCTGGCAGGTCCATGCCAAGTGTTCTTGTTTGTGGTAGTCCACCCAGCTCTGATGGGCGTCACCTTTGTTTGGCATTAATAGACTGTCAAGTCTCTGAGGGAAGAACTGGGCAAGCCAATGTCAGCAGCTATGGTTGAATAAGGTTCTAACAGTATGTTTGATAGTTTCATGGGCTCTACATCTAGGTCCTCGTCTGGTTCTGAGGTGGTTTTGTTTTTCTCAGGTATTTTATGACTCCTTTGATGAGAACTGGGATGGCCGCTGGGTTGTCTCCCAAAGTAGCGACTATGGAGGTAATACTGTGAACCTTGCTAGCACATGATTTGGTGGGTAGCTTAATGAAGAGTGTCTGGCTTCATGTCTGTGACACTCTGATTTCTCACTTCTTCAAAGTTACAGGTGTAGTGTTTTTTCTGTTTCTCTTGCTCAAGTATGAGCTTGGAGCATACCTTTTTGTTTCCTGCCAATTTCAGACTGTCCACAGAATCTCCAAGTTTCTTTGTGGCTTTCCTGTTGTTGGAGAGTACTGTATCTGAGGTTCAAACCAGAAATAGTAGTGGAGATGATGAGCCCACTGATGATGTGTTGTCTTCTCTTGACCTGGTGCAGGCAAATGGAAGCATGAGAAAAGTGATGGACATGAGGATTATGGCTTGTTAGTGAGTGAGCCGGCAAAGAAGTATGGCATTGCAGTGGACCTACCTGAAGAGGTTGATCCCAAGGATAGTGCAGTGGTGCTGCAATATGATCTCCGGCTGCAGAAAGGACTGGAATGTGGTGGTGCTTACTTGAAGTACCTTCTGCCACAGGTTAGTTTGAACTTTGCTGTCATTTCAACATCATCCGTGTATTAATCTGAGTTGCTGCTTGTGTATGTAGTTGGTGAAGTAATCTCAGCTTTTTGTCTGTGGTTTATGGAGCTGTAGCATGCCATTTCTTGTGTAATGTTTGTACTTTGGACTTTTCCTTTGTGCATTACAGAATATTTATGTATGTATATAGGTGCAGTTTTTCCTGTGGCGATAATAAAACCCCATGGTTTGCCATTTCTCACAAGCTGAGAAGCATTCCAATGCCAATTGGTGGTGCTGATCTGGGACTGTGTGACTTAATAATTGCAGGCTGCAGGCTGGACACCAAGTGATTTCAACAATGAATCCCCATACTCCATTATGTTTGGGCCTGACAAGTGTGGATCCACTAATAAAGTGCACTTTATCTTTCGCCACAAAAGTCCGAAAACTGGAAAGTATGTTGAGCATCATCTCAAAAACCCTCCCACGATAATCAACGACAAACTCTCCCATGTTTACACTGCAGTCATCTATCCTGACAATACTGTGAAAATTTTCATTGATGGTGATGAGAAGAAGACTGCCAACTTGCTTTCCGATGACTTTGAACCTACAGTTATCCCTCCAGAAACTATTCCAGATCCTGAGGACAAGAAACCTGAAGATTGGGATGAACGGGCCAAGATTCCGGATCCTGAAGCTTCCAAGCCTGATGACTGGGATGAAGATGCACCCAAAGAGATTGAAGATGAGGAGGCAGAGAAGCCAGAGGTAATTTGAATCTTCAATCCTGCATGCATGAGTATTTTTGCATTTCTGGTGTTTCACTAGTAGAGATTTGGAGACATCTTTCTCCCATGTTCACTGTGACACTGGAACTTATACTCTGCTCTCCTCTTTTGCAATGTAGCAGTCCTTTCTAGGTTCACACATTTTTGTGCATCAATGTTGCTAACATGCGAACTGAAGGTTTTTAGGTGTTTCCAGGGGCATGGGTTGGTAAAGATATCTGCCTGTGGTCATGGGCCAATTTTCTGAATGTCTTCATGCCTACACTTACTCAGCTGGCAATCACATGTCGTACTGAATGTGCAGGGCTGGCTAGATGATGAGCCAGATGAAGTTGATGATCTAGACGCAGTGAAGCCTGAGGATTGGGATGATGAAGAAGATGGAGAATGGGAACCACCCAAGATCATCAACCCAAAGTGTGAGGAGGCACCTGGCTGTGGTGAATGGACACGTCCAACAAAGAAGAACCCAGCTTACAAGGGCAAGTGGAAGGCTCCATACATTGACAACCCTGCCTACCAGGGCATCTGGGCACCCAAGCAGATCCCTAACCCTGATTACTTTGTGTTGGAGAAGCCCAACTTGGAGCCTATTGCTGCCATAGGAATTGAGATCTGGACCATGCAGGATGGCATTTTGTTTGATAACATTTTGGTGACTCATGATGAGGCCGTGGCCACAGAATACAGAGAGACAAAATGGAAACCAAAGTTTGATGTGGAGAAGGAGAAAGAGGCAGCTGAAGTGAAATTGGATGACACAGAAAAGGCCTCAGCTTTGGATGGCATCAAGGTTTGTTGCAAGATGAGAATTTTTGAACTTTACCATCTGCAAGAGTAAATGGTTTCTCAGTTCCAAATTTGAGTCTCCTGTTTCCACTACACTGGACTTCCAGTCCAGGAGTGAGGATAGAGTTCCTTTCCAGTAGCCCTGTCTGGCATAAAGTCCGAGTGAATCAATTGCCAGGTTGTTTTAGTTTTCTCCACTAACATAACTGTGGGTGTCACTTTGGATTCTATCTCAGGAGAAAGTGTTTGAGGTTTTGTACAAGATTGCCGAGTTACCATTTCTTGCAAAGTACAAATCACAGATAGATGTAAGAATTCATTCCATCCATCTCATATTGGAATTTTTTCCCTTATTAAGTGAGCAACATGTAGCCATGAATGCAGTTCTTCGTCAAGAAAAAGCTGGCTGATAAGGGTTGGATGGAATCTGTTGCAGGAGTTACTTGTAAAGGGTGAAAAGAATGCAACAGTGACATTGAGCATCCTTGCAACTGTTCCTATTATCTTACTTATCTTGTTCTACAGCCTCCTGTTTGGGAAGAAGACATCAACTCCTGTGGTGAGTCCTCGACAGTTTCCTCTTGTTTAGAAGTTTTATGTAGGCAGTGCTGCTCTCTCAATCCATTTGTGATATCATCCTCGTAGGTGACCTTGCATTTGATATGTCGGATTATGTTTGTAGACTTTACACACACTAACCAGCAAATACTTCCACATGTGCAATTCTACTAGAGGTGCAGTGTCTGGTGATTTGGAGACAGGCTTCTGAAATTTACTATTCTGCAGGTGACAGTGGAGGCAATCAAAAAGGAGGATCTTGTGGTGCCTGATGATCCAGTGGCCAGTAAGGAGGAGGCTGTTGTTGAGGAAGTTAGTCAAGAGCCAGCAGGGGAGATTGAGGGAGAGGATGCACCAGCAGCAACTCGGCGCAGGACAAGAAGAGACTCATAGGTAGACCATACTCAAGAGCCACTTTAATTAGAGATATGAACCTAGTGAAGCTGGTGTTGGTGTTCTGAAAATGCCAGGGATATGAGAGTTCTCTGAACCTGATTTTGATCCTTGTATACTGGTCATTACTCCTGCCATGGATTTGTGCAAATCAATACTTAAAGATCTTTAAATATCTCTTTTTGCTTGTATTTTTCCACAAGTGCTGTACCAGAAGATTTTTCTTTGCAGATGGTGTATTATTGTTTCTGTTGGCTTCTGGGTTCTGTGTTGTACTAACTCAAACTTAGGTGTAGTCTATCACTGCATTGTGCAGTAAAGCAGGAGTCTAACAATAAAGGGTTCAAAAGAGGAATGAAGTAGAGGTGGTGTTAATTCTAGTTTCATTTCACAATGCTTGATGAATCAGAGGATGTTTTTTGCATGAAGAATGTCCAGGAATGTTATTCAGCAGAATGTTTGATCCTTCTTGTGTTTCTAATTTCCTGTCTTCCATGTGCAAATGTGTGTGCACCCTTCATCATCATGTTCATGGTTTCTGCAAAGATTTGAGTTGGCTTGTTGTGTTGCGTGTTGTTGGGAATTGACTAAAAACTAGATTAGTTAGCCAGCTCCTCAGCATGTGCAAAGCTCTGCAAAAAAGAGTTGAGGAGAAATTTGGGTTGATTGAGTTCTGTTGCCAGCATCCAAATTTTCTTCTCCACCCTAGTCTCTCATCAACTTTGGAAAGCATAGTGGCTCTTATGATTAAGAACCAGCCAAGTCAGTTGAGAAGTTATGGCATAAAAAAACTGTTGTGTCCACAAGTTTGAAAGTAGCTTGATGTAACCTTGCAAAGCTTTCCATCTAGCAAAGCTTTAAATATGTTTTACAATATTGAACTCATTCATTGAAGATGGCAACTTTCTTCAGCTTGATGCCAAATGCAGTGGGTATCAGTGCCATACCAGTGGAAAGACATACATCTGAAGAAGACAATGGCCGGAGCTGTTGGGGTGACAAGAAAACAAATCTGACTCACTGCAGGAGAGTCAATATGAAAGATACTTACCCAGTCAAAGAATCAAAGTAGCATTCAGATTCTACAAGGGGATGAAATGAATCAGAAATGAGGAAGGAAAAGAGAGGAGGATTGGTTGTTGTTTCCAAATTGATTTTGTTGTTGGGTTTGCGTGCAAGCTTTGCAAATCTCCTCTAGCTTGCTTGCAGTAGAATTTTTGGGTCTACTTTTCCTTTGTGTTTGTTGTTGGGTGATTGCAAGAATTTCATTTGCACACAGCTCTGGCTTTTTAGTTTGTTGTTGAGGAGGATGTGAGTACTGGAGTTGCTGCTGTCGCCATCGCTACGATACGGCTTGTTTGCAAACAAAACCTGGAGTGCAGTGGAAGGTGAGGGTTCTGAATTTGCTTCGTTCTGCAGTTTTCTTTTGGGACTTTCTCTCATGATCGCACTCTCGTGATCTCTCAAAGCTTCATGTTCAGCAATTCAGCAATGTTTTGCAACTCCTGGATGATCGGAAGAACTCCTCAGCGAAGAAGTCGCAATCTTTCTTTCCGAGATCAAGGGTTTCAAGGGATAGAGAAACGATCGAAGACGGGAGATCGGCAGAAGAGAAGATCAGCAACAGCAGCGTTACAGAGACTGCGAGGAGAACAGATCCAGCTCTTCATGTAGATCGGTCAAACTTGGTACCTTGCTGCTCGAGGCTTCGCTTGATAAGTCTCTCTTCCAGGATCCTCCACTGCTGCAGAGAAAGAGCCAAGCTTGGTTCCGTTTTTTTCTTCTGCCGCTGGCTGGGGAGCTCGAGGGCGGTGGGTCCGATCGGCGATGGCTAAGCGAGGGGGAGGAGGCGGAGGAGGAGCAATCGTGGCGGTGAAGAAAGAGCAGCGCCCCTTTCTGGAGCACGTAGAGGCGTACCTAGCGAGACGCGACGGTGTGGACAAGGCTCTCAAGATCCTTCGCTACACCACTAAGCTACTCCTGGAATCGCCGCTGGCTCCCAGAGCTCCGTCGGAACTCTCGCGAAAGCTCAAGGACTTCGAGGCGAGCGTGGGCACAAGTCGCAAGGCCTTCAGGCTGGGCAAGTTCATCCAGAACGTCAATGCGTTGAAGAAGACGGAGATTGTTTCGCGACAGGGCTTTCTCGGCCTTGTGGCCAACGGCGGCGAAGGCTTCTACTTCTTTGTGGAGCAGTTCATCTGGCTGGTGAGGAGTTGAACCTTCTTCCTTCCTTTCTTTCTTTGAGCAGATCCTCCTTCTCTTGTTGCCACTGCTGCTGCTCAAGCTTTGTTGCTTCAATCCTATGAGCTCTTCGTTGTTCCTCATCTTTCTTCTTCACCAATTCTGTATCCAAATCATCTGCCTCTCTCCATTGTTCGCGTTTTGGTTTAGCACATCTTCCTGTTGTTTCCTCTGCTGCTCAGGCTCTGTTTGTGTTACTCCTATGACCTATTTTATTCTTGCAGCTTTTTGTCATCTCAAGCATTTGGTTTTTGAATTTTTACCAACTCTTCCAACCAAATGGGTGGATTGAATCCCACACTGATGACGGTCTGGAAGCAAAATCTGTTAGAATCCAATTGTAGTTCTCTCCCTATTCTTGTTATGGACAAAATCTTTTGCGGTCTCTGCCACTTATGTCCCAACTTCTTGATGCTACATTCCCCTTCATGAACAATTACTTCATCATCATCACCATCATCATCAATTTCTTCACATGCAAGAAGCTTCACAAATGCTTCTAGCCTTAGTCTGTCCTTCAGATCCACATTTTGCTAGTGTCAAATGCTGGACTATTGTGAAGTGGATGGTTCTGTTGCTATATTGGCACCTGTCTCGCTGTTGTGGTATTCTAGATTTAGATGAATCCTGTGCTCCAATATTCAGTTGAGTAGCTCTCATCTGCTGCTGTTTGCAATCTTTTCATTGTGTTCATCTCATCATACACCTCAGACTTTGATCTTCTACAACTGCAACCAAGGTTTTTGGTTTTTGAAATCTTGATCTTCTAATGCTCTGTGTCAAAGTTTTTCAGTTTTTGTTGATTGACTTTTTGTTGGAGGTCAATGATCAGGGTTCAGTTTTTCAGTTTATTTGTTCTTATCCTTCTTTTTTGCAAGAAATTCACTCTTTTTCTCGTCATTCTGTTGGGTTCTGTGGAGAAAAGGATGTCAACTGATTAAAGGCTGCTTCAGAAGTTCCTATCTTAGAATCACATTGAGACTCTTTCTGATGAGGCTTAGGAGTGAGTAAATCCTCATCAGAAGAGTTGGGTGAGGGGTGAATAAAATCCTCATCAGAAGAGTCCGGTTAGGCATGATTAAATCCTCACCAGGGGAATTGATGCAATTCTAAGACTCTCACCAGGTTTTTGGGGATGAGGTTTATGACAGTAATTCTGGGGTTCAGCATAATCGAAGTTTTGTTTAGCACTCAAATGTGATGATGGGTGGTGATGGGATTGTTACCATTGGCAGATGAAAGCAGGACTCATTGATAAACGCCATTCAAGGCGCCTGACAAAGCTGAGTGCATGGGCTGAATTCATAGGCTACTTTGGAAGTGTTGCATTGAAGAGCCTGGACATGGCAGCTTTGCTTGAGAAGGAAACAAGGCTCATCCAGGGAATCCAAAAGAAATCAGAGGATGGGATTGGTGGTCCTGTTACTGATATCAAAGAGCTTCAGGAAGTTCAAGAAAAACGCACAATGAAAATGCTCTCAATCATTCAAGATTTTGCTGACAGTTTACTGGCTCTTACTGATATTCGGGATAGTAACGGGATTCTGGACAATAAGTTTTTATTGGCATTTGCAGGCCTCCTTTCAGCACTTATAAGTGCTCAAAAAAATTGGAAAAGTTGTTAGATTTTATTACAATTACACAGATCACCCACTCATCTTACAAAAAATCATGAACTCTTCCCTTATTTCTTTGGGGTCCAAATTGTCAACACCCGAAAGCAGGTATGAAAGAGCTGGATGATGCCTTCTAATTGAGGTTGGTTCACAATACACCACTGAGAAAGCTTGTTTTGTTCATGACAATACTTAATAAAAGAGGTCAACTTAGCAGCAGGAATTAAATCTGGGATTATGTTCCTTGAAGTATGCTTGAAAATCAAGTTTATGAATTCATGGATATTGTACCCTGATTGACATCTGCCCTAAGTATTGCACAAACAGTTATGAACGATTATCACCAAAAACTGTCATCCGATAGCAGAGGTAGTAGTGGTGCTTTCTTCTACTCTTTTTCTTCAAATGGGAGTTCAAACTCCATACAAGTCTACATGTATCCCTGCATCATCAATTTCTAAATGCCACAAACACCTTCAGCACAAAGTGTAGACTTGATACATAAACATGTGTAACTTTGAGTTTAGGGTTTAGTCTTGGGTTAAACATCAATTTGTAGTGGGAAAGATGATGTTTGGATTTAGATCTGAGTTCTATATGATGATTTAGAATGGAGTGCATTAATTAGGTTGACACATGCATGGGGAAGAGGAATATTTCTCTAGAACTTGAGACCTCTTACAATTGAAATCATGATCAAAAGTGAAAAACAAACATTAATTTAATGTTTTTGTCCATGCCATGGTCATGCAAAATCCTCCATCAACTTGTCTAACCTAGCAAGACAAAAAGAGGCTAGTACAGTGAGTCATTCACACATGCACTATCATGAATGCAATTTTTGGCAATTGCAAATCACATAACATAATAGCAAGCTCTTTTGTGTGTATAAATTCTAGCTTGATATGAAGTTGGACACTCACAGATACACACATGAGGTTGCAATTATGTGTCAAAAGGTGTATTACATTACCTTTGAACAAGCATGACATGATCTTTTCTTACACGAACAAGAAGCCATTAACAAGTTCGAAACAGATGACATTAGAAGTCTCATTGTTGTTTGCAGTCCTCAAAACTGTTTTGTCTCACCACAGATGCCAGAAGCAATGACAAACATCAATGGTTTAATTCTGAACCTTGCATGTTATATCACAGCTGTGTCGACTTCAGGAGTCACATTTTTCAGCTTACCCTCGGGCTCCTCCCTAACCCAAAATACCCAACATTTGATGGCCTTACTCAAGTGAGAAAAATGCATTAGTACACAAGCACAGCCTCACATCAACATCCTAACACGGTGCCAATCTTGACATTGCTAGAATCACCACGAGTTACAATGATTAGCTGATTACACCAGAGAAAAGAATGGAAACAGACAGACATTGACTTCATCTTCAACCTTTTTATGTATCACAAAAACACATGAATGTGCAGAATTCATGAGGGGGGCTCCCAATGGCCAACCTCAACCACCAAATGATGTCAGCAAATGACACTTTACATGCACAAATCAGGAAAGTCCTTGGCAGCTCCAACAACTAACCCTCTTCTCATGATGCTGAAGGGATAACATAACCTGCGCAGTGCTCTCTGGAATTTCTGATAAAGTGAAAGTTGTGACAGATGAAGAATGTTCAAGAAGCACAATTTATCTATAAAATTGCAGAGAAATCACCATGACAACAATTCGAAGGGAACATGACATGAGTGCAGTCAAAACCTTGTCATAGTCACCAACAAAGTGTCAGAACATCATCACCATCATCACAAACAGCGTTGATGAGCTGACTTCATCCGCTCCTGACAGTGGGCAGAGATAAGTACACAACAATCCGCCCAAAATTCCAAACAAGCACAGTCCGAGTATACAGAAAAAGGTCTTGAGACACAGCATTTTCTTTCATTAGCTTGATGAGGCCCATCCTCACCTCCATGAAAACACATGAGCACAATAATTAATGCCTACACTGTGAATGCACAAAATTCCCAAGTGGATGCTGTACTGGCTATATACCAGGACAGAATGTACAGTATTGACGAGTGTTTACTTCACAGATTGGGCAAGAGCATCTAACTGCCATCAGCCAAACCAAAATTCTTCCTCTGCAAAGAGGGCAGGTGGCATGGTTGATGAATCCTCTGATCAAATCAGCATGCCCACACTGGAATAGATATGTATCAACTGCACCCTCTAGAGACAAATAAATTTTTTTTCCTAGAGGTATATGTTTAGATACAGAAAGAACGGAGTTAATATGAAAACTCAGTGCCCTTAGCTGAAACATGCTTTTTGACCCAAATTGCCATATCTTCAGCACAGGATTCAGCTTGCCTTGACTTCACCAAGACATCAAGTGTTGCAAACTCATGAACTGCATCCTTGTACTCTAGGACAGTAGCATCAATACCTGCTTTTCTCAATGCTTCTGAATATGCAATTGCTCTATCCTTCATCCAATCAAGCTCTGCTACCACTGTGAGTGTCGGAGGCATTTGCTTCAAAGGAGGCTCTCTTCCTGAAATCAAGGGGTCTGCAGCTGGATGGTCGAGTTCAAACTCTGTGCTGGGTAGAAAGTGCTTCCAGGCCAGAAGGCATGATGCCTTGTCAAAGAAGTAAGTATTTGCCAACTTCATTTCTGAGCGTGTTGGTAACTTGCCCAGAAAGAAAGGATACATCAAAACTTGAGCAACCACTTTAACCGGTTCCAATGAGCTCCCTGCACGGATAGCCATCCTTGTCACATGGTCTGCAATGTTCCCACCTGAGCTCACCCCTAGAACAATTGTCCTGCATGTCCATGTTGCCAACACAGCATGAATGATGATGTCATTGAGAATTCCACACAGTTACCAACTTTTCTACACTCAGAGAGATTACACGTAAAGCCTCCAGTAGAGGAACCTCACAAAACCATATGGAACAAATATGAGATGGAAAAAGCCTGAAATTTGACCTAAATGTCAAAAGAGTCCATATGAAACCCTAAAAACAAACTCTCAGAAATCTCCATACTCATGATAAAACCCTACAAAACTATGGAAACTGCTTCTGAATCACCTACCTCTAGGAGTCTGTTTACAGAACAACAGAAGAGAAACACAAATTTTGAGAAACTGTCAGAAAGCAGCATGTCTTGTGCAAAAGAGAAGAACAATAACTACCAATATATTTGCAGAACAGTAGAGGAGAAACTTGGAAGAGAAAGGGAAAGGAGTTGAGACTACTACCGTGTGACATCACCATGAGCAGCAATCCAAGGTTCCAAAGCAAAATTTCCAAATGAATCCACCAACTCTTTGTATGAATCTGACCCTTTCCGCATAAACCCAGCAGGCACATGGGTGGAGCTCTTGCTACACTCAGCCAGATTGGCTTGCTTTGCAAGCCAATTCAAAGCTTCAAACCCATCCTCATATGCAGTAGGACATTTATACTCGGGTGCAAGCCTGTAGCCTACAGCCACTACAATAACATTACAAGCTTTGGCCATTCTTCTACAAAATATATCATTCACTGCTGAGTCTTTGGAGCCACTGACAAAGGCACCTCCGTGAAACTGCACCATGATGGGAAGCTTCTTGTGATTGGTAATAGAGTTGGAAGGTGTGTAGCCTTGGTATCCTGTTGTTGTTGAAGTTGTTGAGCCGCTTCTGCTTCTTCTTCTGCTTGTGGAGTCCATAATCTGCAATTCATCTTCGTGAATCCAATCCCCAAAATTGTTGTTGTTGTTGTCCTCCCTGGAGTTGTTGTCCTCAGAGTCAAACTGTTTATCTACTACTTTCCCTAAGAAAACAGCTCGCGTGTGATTGGGAAGCGCAGATTGAGGCAAGAAGATGCGGAGAGAGAGTGCAAGAAATGGATCTATGTTGATATCTTTGGTAGCAACACCATCTACAAAAGATGCATTGGCTGGCGTAGTAGCTGCTGCAGCACTGGAGGACCAAGAAGAAGAAGAAACGACTCCATTTCCATCATGTTTTGTCGCTGCTGCTGTTGCTCCTCCTAGGCTCAGCATGTGCCTCTTGAACATGAGCTTGAACAACGCACTCTGAAACTTCACCCCGACGCTGGGCATCTCTGTTTGCTGAATTCACTCACCCTAACTTCTTTAAGATCCAGACACAAGAACTTGCTCGATCTTCTTCAATACGAGCAAAATCCAATACAGATTCCACTGCTGCAGAAGTTCCGCACTTCGTCTTCTCCTCTCTCTGATCTGTAACTGAACTAGGATTCTTTCCTCTTCTTTTTTTAGTTGCGCAAAACGATAGCTTACTGAAAGCAGCAGCAGATCGGAAACAAAAGCACCGGAACGATGACTTCCCTGTCTGTGGTAATAAGAAACGTTCACAGCAAACATCTCCCTTGTCTCCTGCGCCTCGCCATCACGATGACTCCTCCAGCAATCTTGTTTCTTTCACAAACTGAAAGAAAAGAAGAAATCCGCTCCTGAAGAAGAAAGAGATCCGCCCGATCCTCGGTTGATGAGAGCACCTCCTCCCAGCAAAAGATTATCCAAGAAAGCAAACCGAGCAACAAACGGAAGATGGAGTACGAACCGAGCGGCAAAAGAAAGATAGATGCAGACCGAAAACGAAAGAGTTACACGAAAGCTCCCAAGAAAAAACAACCACAACAACAACAACAACAGCGACACCTGTAAGAAGAAAAAGGAGGAAAGCTCCTGCAACAACAGAAAGCGCGGAGAAACTGCTGAGAAGAAGAAAAACAAGATCTCACAAACACAAAAAGAGGGAATAAAAATCTCCGGAAAAAAAAAAAAAAAAAGAAACAAGAAAACCCCACCAAGAAAACGAAGACGAACAGAAGAAGAAAGCAGGAAAAAAAAAAAAAAGGAACAAGAAGCAGAGAAGAGACGA
>Ga0116229_10011427_pt1 | contig 13094 bp, 12 predicted proteins | sample S1TSphgellanicum_3_FD_87313 | JGI IMG/M metagenome (GOLD analysis project Ga0116229, IMG submission 87313) | Host-associated microbial communities from peat moss isolated from Minnesota, USA - S1T2_Fc - Sphagnum magellanicum MG | ecosystem: Host-associated > Plants > Peat moss > Unclassified...
ATATATATATATATTTCATTGCCAATATGATATTTTGGGCTTGTGTTGAACCTTGAGATCATTAGTTATAATAGAGTTATAATAATAATATCTTGAAGGATTTTGGTTTCTTTTTAGAGGATTTTTTTTGGAAGATTAGGTATATTTTTGCATGGTGAAATAGGTCTTTGAGTTTCCCATAATTCTTCTTCTTCTTCTTCTTTTGCCTGCTTAAGATACTTTTGATCATGTAAAATGGCAAGGCCACAACACAATGTGACACACCCCTTGTTTGTTTTTTTGGAGGAGTTGGGATTTGGGTAGGACCCAAAAGTGTGTGTTGCTATATGGGCCTTCTTGTTCTTCTCCTTTTCTTTTTCCATAAGTACATACAACAAACAACTTTTCCTGTTCAAATGTGGGTACCCTCTAAAATGTCAAGAAAAAAATGTCATAGCCTAAGCCCCAATTGTTGTTGTTGTTGTTGTTGTTAGTGTTGTTGTTGTTGTTGTTGGTGTTGTTGCATGGTGGTGGTGGTGGTGGTGTTATTGTTGGTGTTTCTCTTTGGTGATTGAGTTCTTTTTGTGCAAACAAACTCAGTTTGTAGTATGTATGTGGGAGATCAGTTTGTGGGTGTTGATTGTTTTCTCTCTACGCCGAGTGTTTTGTTGTTTTTGGGGGTGTTCTTTGTTTTTTTTTAAAACCAAGCTCAGAGTGTTGTATGTGGGATCAGTTTGTTGGTGTTGTTGGTGGTGTTGGGTCCACAGTCTTTTTTGTGTAAAGAAAGCTCAAAGTGCATGTGGGATCATAACATTTGGGTGTTTTCTCAAGAAGCTTGGAGAGGTCTTCTTGATGATTTTGATGATGATGATGACAACAGGTTTGGATGGTGATGAGTGTTAGTAGCAATTGCTGTGTTTTGTGAGTTTCTTTTGTTGAGGCAGCAGCTTCAAAGCTTAGCAAGTTGTATCTGGGTTTTTGTAAGGTGACAGGCTGCAGGCAAGCAGGCAGTGTGTCTCAGGACTTTGGTTCTGCTGCTGCTGGAGAGAGCTAGTGGTAAAGTTAGATGTTGCTGCCAGGGGCAGACAGAGAGATGGGGATGAATCTCTTGAAGGAATTTGGAGCTTTGCTATGGCATCATCCATTGATTGCTTGCTGTTTTCTGGTGTTGTTCACTCCCCCCTTCTTTCCAGTCCTTCGATTCTTCTCACCTCTTCTCATCTCCACTGCATTGTTTATGGTTGCCATCATTACCATTGGACCGGATCTGCGAGGGACTTCAGTTGGTCATGATGATGATGATGATGATAGTGATGATGAAGGAGAAGAAGTGCAGCTGATAGGAGACTCACAAGTGGAGGTCTGGGAGGATAAGAAGGCACTAGTGCAGTTGAATCGGCTTGAGGAGCATGGACATCATCATGATGATACATGGCTGGTGACAAAAACTGTTGTTGCAGGTAAGGAATCTGGGAAGTCCAAGTGGAAGAGGTTGAGGAGGATTTATGAAGAAAAAGGCATAGATTGGATTGAGAATCTGTTCAGAAACGATGACTGGATGGGACCAGCTGGACTCAATGTGTCAATTTTGCAAGGAGGATTTCCCCAGAGAGACGAGGACGAAGCTGAGTCACTGGTGACTACAAGAAGCATTGAAAAGAGTGCTGATGGAGGAGGAACAACACCAGACCTTCCTCAAGTGCTGCTGCTACTCTCTGACAGAGAATTTCCCAATGAGTTTGCACCTCTGGGTGGTGGCAGCGGCTGCGGTGATGATTTTCCAATTGCTGAAGAAAAACAGTCAGTGTTTGCAGCAGATGCTCCAGCTTCTCTACTAGATCAGGATGCTTCAACCCATACACTTGCCATCACCAATTTTGACATGCCTGCCCTGGAGACAGGTGATGAAGAAGATGAAGATGAACAATATGGAGAAGGCTATGAATCAGGTGATGGGTATGAGGAGGGTCATTCTGACCTGGAAACTGGTTCACCCATCCCAGGTGATTTGCAAGAAGAGAAGAAGTCTGATCTTACTGTGTCTGAGATTGGTGGGGATCAACATGAGGAGATGAGTCCTATCTCCAGTTCAGTGATTACAAAGACTGATGAAGAGACAAAGATTGTGCATGAAAGACTGGAGCAGCTTCATGATACAGCAGCAGCAGAAGATTCTTTTCGTGGAACTCAGATTCATGGAGATCCATCTCTTGTGGAAGAGGAGGTACAGAGTTTTGTCAGCGCTGAATCACATGACTTGAAACCAGTTGCTCCCAGGACAGAGACCTTGCAAGAAGGACCCAATAGCCTTCTCTCTGTGGAGGTTGTGCCATCATCATCATCAACTGCCACTCACAATTGTGAAGAAAAGTCAGTTTTGGCAATTGAGTCCAAGGAGGAGACTGGACCTCATGGCACCACCATTTCCTCCCAGCTTCATCTTCCTGTAGCAGAAACAATGTCAATCCCTGCAACTGACAATGATAATCATCACATCCAGCCATCTGCTGCAGATTCAGTTGATGAGACAGTCGATGATGATGATTCAGCATTCAGCGCATCTATAGGAACTTGTCTCTTCAACAATGCAGCCGATGAGGGATCTCACACAATCAAGATTCCTGCAGCTGAAGCTCCTCATGATCATACAATCTCCTTCAGTGATGCAATTGAGCAGGCAGTAGCTGGTGATGCAATGGTGAACTCGTTGGTTCAGACCTTCAGGATTGCATCTCATGAGCCTAAACTAATTGAGCTCCCAGCTTAGCTGATAGAATCAATCTACTTCCGCAAAACACCAGATGTAGAAAGTTTGGCTAGCCACCGAGCATTGTTAGCTTGTCCTCGACTCTGGTTCTGAGATTGGCATGCTTTTCTGTACCTATTACATGAGTGTTGATCTTCAAAAGACATCAACCCATTGAGCCCAATCAATCGGGACTAACTCTTCAAGCAGATTGTCACAGATCTGCAAACATAAATTCTACCCTTGGAATTGATGATGAGCTTGGTAAGAAAGAGGCTTTTGTTTCCAGTGCCCAGAATACCATAACACAATGTATCAACAGCTGATCTCAAGCTTTGCAGCCCCCCATCACCCACTGAGGAGTGAAGTCGATCAGTTTCTCTTTGGGGCTTTAACATCAGACTTGATCAAAGAGCTTCTTCATCAGTTCTCAAGGCTCAGCAGCCAAGAGCAGCAGAGCAGTTGTGACCAATGTCTCAGAAAAGCTCAAAAACTACTGCACATGAAAATTTGCTTTAGCAATTCACACGAAATGCTTTTTCACCTCATCTCAATGAAGACTCTTCTGCAAATTTCTCTGGACAAAGTTTAGCCATCATCATCATCATCATCATCATCATCAACAACAACATCGTCATCTGCAAACTGATTGTCAAACTTTGCCAGCTTTGATTTTCCATTTTTCAATCATCTAGTGCATGTTGTAGTGAACTTCCAAGAGTAAGATGTTGATGAAGTTCTCAACATGGAGTTCTTAAGGCAAAAGGAGAATTATGCAAACTCAAATATTTCACCATGCAAAAATATAATCTTCAAAACATCCTCTAAAACAAACCAAAATCGTTCAAGATATTATTATTATAACTCTATTATAACTAATCTCAAGTTTCAACACAAGCCAAAATATCATCTTTCAAAAATCCTCATATAAAAATAGACCTATTATTTATTACCTAGGGGCTAAACTCCCTTAAGCTACTATACTCTATAATGAATCTAAACACAATATCCTTGCCTTGGTAGTAGGCAAGGCCAACAACAAAGATTGAACTTCTTCCCAACGTTACTACAAAACTTGAATGAGAGACAAAAGTCTATTATTATACCATTTAGTTGGACTCTTTGCAATCTCCATAGTTGGGTTGGTAAAAATGGATTTCAGCTCACAACGCACTATCACGAATTGAAAAACACATCAAAGAAAGTTTTTTTCCATTTTTTTCCAAATGACGTGCAAAAAATCATATAGGGTGCAACTTAATGAAGAAAGTATAATTTATAAATCATTGTTACTTACATATATTTAAATAAGGTGCTAATAATTGGATTATGAGAATACATATATAAGATTTTAGGATTGCAGTTTCATGAACCTCAGTATTGATAACCTTCTTAAGCTAAAGAGTGGGGACCTCAAAGTGAGTAGCCCCATTGCAATTGTGTGCTCAATACACGAAGACCACCAACAACCAAGGGAAAAAGGAACCTCTATCAAGTGAACAAACGACAAGGACAACCATCACACACAAGTGCACCCAAAAATGGAGAAGGTAAAATTGAAATTGAACAAGATAGAAAGGATGATAACCATCAGGACGTTGGGTTGGAATTTTGCACTTTATGCCCAGGGGATGATAGAAGAACAAGAAGCAATGACCTTCTATGATGTAGTTGGGCTTTTCTCCATGCTAGAAATATGAGCTAAGGTTCATTCCTGAACACTCACATTAGTAGTGTGAGTTTAGAAAAACTAGCCAAACTAGAACCATTAGGTAATTTATTCTTTTACTATTTTATTATTTTTCATAAAAAAATAAGCCTTTATCTCATGTGTTCCATAAAATATACAAAAGAGTACCTTCATGTAAGAAACACAATTGTGCAAAACATACATATCTAGGTCATGAAAGTACCTTCCAACAACTTCCCAAGTGAAGAAATGGTGAGAAAACATTCAGCAATGTGTTGCTCTAATGGCAAAAGGAATGTTCCAAAACAAAAAAAGACAAGTGAAAGGGGTAACATCAAATGACAAAAGCACATGGTAAAACTATGGACCACATTGCAAAAGCCTTGACAAAAAAGGGCAACAAACAAGAAAGCAAATAAGGAAATGGTGATGTCAAGTGATAAGTACAAACGTTCATAAAATAAGCACCATAAAGGCAAAAGTATTCACATAAAGACAAACAAATGAAATACAAAGTGGCAAGCAACAAAAGGGTCCATGTCAAGTAATAAGAACACATGGCAAAACTATGGACCACATTGCAAAAACATTTTAAAAAAGGGGCAACTAACAAAAAACTAAGTTGCTAACAAGGAAATGGTGATATCAAGTGCCAAGAATAAATGTCCAAAAAACACGCATTATAAAGGCAAAAGTATTCACATAAAAACAAACAAATGAAATTCAAAGTGATAAGCAACAAAAGTGCATGTATCAAGTGACAAGAACACATGGCAAAACTATGGACCATGTTGCAAAAAAAAATTAAATAAGGGACAACACGCAAAAAACTAAGTTGTAAACAAGGAAATGGTGATATGAAGTGCCAAGAACAAATGTCCAAAAAACAAGCACCATAAAGGCAAAAATATTCACATAAAAAGAAACAAATGAAATACAACATGACAAGCAACAAAAAGGTAATATTGTGCTTCAAATCGTTAAGAACCAAAGGTCATGTATCAAAAGCATAGACATGGAAAAGCAACATACACAAAACAAAGTGATAAAGAGATAAAGAGCATTTGGTGAAAGCGAAAACTATTTGTTCCCATTACATGCTCATAATTTACCTTACATGACATTGTGTGTGTATTGATAACCCATTACCCTCTATCAATGCAAACAAAATAAATAACACAAGAATAAATACATGTGTGTGTAAACATGTCATAGTGGCTTTACCATTTCAAGATATTCTTGAAGAATATATATATGCAATTATTTCATTCTCATGATTAAAATAAAAATTTCCTATGAATTTAAACTATAATGAAGGTGGGAATTTTTTTTTTGCTATAAATCATTGTGTAACCATGGTGCCATGGTTACATAATGATAGTTTTCAATACATTTACTAAATATGAAGTTTTAGATATAATCAAATGTTTTATTCCCAATTGAAGCATTAATTCATTAGGCTTCTTGAAGGTAATAATTATCATCATAAATTAACCATAACTATTGGCAATAAATTTATTATGGCAATAACTTGGTACTAAGGCAATAATTTTTTTAAACCTCCAACATTGTGAGTAGTTGATTTCAAGAAAATTTGATATTTATTAAAAGATAATTTAGTTATTGCTAGAATGGCAAATGTACTACAATGCTAGTCATTTATAATCATGTACACGTACATTACATGAAATAGACATGCATTGCAAGGCCCTACCAACATTAGTTTGAGCCAAGTTAACATCAAAAACTTTGATGGGCTTTTTATGCTAGAGAAGAGTTTATCTTTGGATCCTCATATAATTTTATTGTTGTATGTTGAAGAGGATTGCATTACTTATACTTGTTGCATATTATTTGCAAGATTTTGTAAGGTTTTCATCATGATGTATATGACCATCACAAACTTCTTATGCAATGGATTCTTACAAGCAAACATAATATGAACAAATATGAAACAAATGTTTTTATGTAATTTTAAAACTATTGTGCAAGCAAAAAATGGAAGTTGAGAAAAAACATGATTATGAAACTTGACAAGAGTGGCATTCAATGAAAAGTTTTCCACTTTGTTAAAGAGCTCAATTGGTGGACAAGCTTGTAAAAAGAAAGTGGAAAGCTTTTATGGTAAAAAAATAAGATCATGATTGAAGATACACTTCTCCTCACTCTCATGCACCGAAAGAGATTTGTTGCTAAGTTATTCCATGTAACTAGAAGTCAAAAAAAGGTGTGAATGTATTCACAAAGTGAAATTAATGGCAACCTCCCATGCAAGGGACATGCACCAATGCAAATTCCACTATGACTTGCACAACCATTACTAGAGGGGTGCTATCACAATCAAACAAACCAACATGATTACTTTGCAAAAGGACTATGGCCCTTTTTTTGGTCCTCATGACTTTTGCATATAAAGGAATTTTTAAACAAAATCTTTTGTAACTTGTTACTAAAAATACTTATAGTTTCTCTAATGCATCACATTTTTTATGTTAATCTTTTTCAAATAACTATGATTTCGTTAAAAGTGTAAAACTTTTGCTAGATTCTGCATTTCGTCTTAAAAATTTATCATAATTTCAATTCCTTCCCATACATCTTAAATTTTTTAGGTTTTATTTATTTTTATCATAAGCAATAACTTTGTTTTGTATGTCATCTGTATTACACATCATTTGCATGTTGTAAAGGACTCTTGAACTTTTGAGATTATAAAAACATACATTGAATTTTAGAAAAATTCAAATTTAGTGTTTTTTGAGTGTGGGCAATAGGTTACTATCATGTAAATTTTCTTATCATAAAAAAATCTTCATTAAGAAAGTCCTTGCCATAGTCCTTTGTAAAATGTACTACTTTTGATGTAATTGTTTTTCAAGTTCAAAAGTCCATTTATTAAATTGAAACCCAAAAATAAATTAAATAAATTAAATAAAATTTTCATTTGAATTCCTAAACATTCATATTACTCATTTAGCACAACTTCCCATTATTAAGATGACATTAAAGTGGCACCACATGAATATTTGTAACAAAATTGTTGATTCTTTTGGTCGCTTGACGTGCTTTTTGGTTCGTTTGATTATGATCACGACGAAAGCCAATATCATATTCATAATACCAATGTTCATCAATTAGGTTTTCAAATAGTGATTTGCATTAAAAAAATACATGTTGAATAGGCCATGCAAAGACATAAATAGAGAGTGAAAGTTATAGTTGTTGCACAAGTGTGTGTGTAAGAGGTCTCTATAACATGAGTTTCTTGCTTGTTATGAGTTGCTACACAATCTATCATGTTAATTTTGGCTCATTGTAACCTCTCCTCATAGGGGGATTATGCTTGTAAAAACATTAAATAATTGTTTTTTAAAATTGTTATTCACTAGTTTCAATAGGCTTTAATATTGGGTAAACTTGCCCATTTCCACCATTATGGTGTAAAAGCATCCCCGATAGTGCTCAATTAGTGACCTTACACAAATATTTCTCCCATCCAAGTTTAATTATTTATATTTTTTCAACCCCACCCATAAAATCAAAATTAGGACTACAAATAGGTGGGAAACTACTAATAGCAAATCACATGGACCAATCGTTATGATCGACCAATCATAAATAGAGTAATAGTTAAATCATATTTATTACATTTTTTTGGGCAAGTGTTAGGTTTTGTTGTGCCTTTTACCAACCTCAACAAATTGTGCAAAAATGTTGTGCTAAAACCATTTTGATGTGCCAAACTAATATGTTTTTAAGTTTTTTTCATCCAAATTTATTATCCATGATCACATACTAAGCATTGCTAGGGATGCTATAAATGTTCTACAATCTATGAACTATTGCCATTTGAGATAAGGTTCAAATGAAATAGTAGTGCAATCAATTCATCTTTCAAGGGCTTTGCCCCTTGTGGTAAGTGCAAATCAATGTTGTTGAATTCTTGATTTTGAAAATAACATTTGTTTTTAGTTTTTTTTGTTTGAGAGATTCTTTGATGCAATTTTCTTTGATTTGTAAAATCATTAGTTTTAGACACTTCCAAAAGATTTTTAAACACTCTTTAGCTCAAGGTTCGGTTGGGTTTCATATTTATATTGCACCCAACTGATTTTTTTAAATGATTTGCAATTTTAATTTTGTCCAACTAGTGCACAATGCCCAAGATATAATTTTTATATTAATTGTTATATTTATAATCAATTCAAATTAATGACATGCCTAAAAAACAATGCTTACCATTTAACATGGGATAACAACCTAGTCCAAGTTCATTTCAATAAAATATTGATAGCATGATTCAAATTTGAATATGATTTGAACAAAATTTTGAACTTTTGTTTGAATACCTTAAAACCTAATTAAAAATTGGAACTTGAACCTATTTAAATATCTTGAACCTACCAACGTTGGTTGAAAATAAAAATTTAAAAATAAATTAATTCAACTTCTCAAAAATTAACTTGCAATTCACAATAACACCTAATGAATGTTTTTCAAAATATGGGATCAAATGAAAATCACATTGTTTTAAAGACCTCTCATTTATGACTAAAGTTAATAAATATTTAAATAATAATAATAATTTTCTTTGTTAATATGAGATGGGGATTACAAGGTTTGTGCACCTTTCATTTTCAAAAAAATATGTGTAAAAAAATTCAAATTCAAATTTTTATTAAAAGCTCCTTGTGATTCACATGCCTTTTGCATGGGCAAAGGGTAAAAGACATGCAACATTTACATAGTAATTCATTACAACAATTCTTCAAAACAAATCAAGGCATCAATCTAAACAATTTCATGAACCAAAAAAAAATTTCACACCTAGGTATTGAAACTATTACACCATTTAAGAAAATTCTTCAAAACAATTCAAGGCTCCCATTCCAACAACCTCATTGGCCACAAAGGTTTTTTTTTCTCATACTTAAACACTAACGTATTCCACAAACCTCATATACCATCATACATGGGCAACTTCAACATGTGTTTGTCATTTACTTGATTAAATTCAAGGATTCCATGTTGAAAATGAAAAATTCCTAAATATTTCCAAAGATTTTTAAAATTTTCATTCAGATAATTTTATTATTTGACAAAAAAAATCTCTTTTGAAAATGTCAACATTTCTACAAATAATATAATTAGTTTCAAACCTACTAAGGTACTTTGCTTTTTGTGTATATTTTTTATACTTATAATAATATAACCCTTGTGCATGTATAAAAAGAAGTTAAGCAAATCATAGCTTAAAATGACTTTACACTTTTATGGTGAGTTCAAACTAAAAACTTCCTTTTCTTGGATCTATAACTTCTTATTAAAAGGCATGCACTTCTACAAACATGCCCATCCATCATATGCCCTAAACCTTAATACTCTAGATGTCACTTGTACATCGGGTCAAATTTGAGCCAAATTTCTTGTCCAAATCTTTACACCAATACACTTCTAAGGAAGATGCCCATCCATCGTATGCATACATATGATAATACTCCAAATGTCACTCATACATTGGGTCAAGTTGGAGCCAAATATTTTTGCCCAAAATCTTGCACCAATGCATAGTCTCTTTCTTCACTAGGGGCATCCAAAGCCAACAAACAACTAAGAACATCTCCACCGCCCCCCTTGCATCAAACACAACAAAATTGTTAAAGTAGGGCATGTGTAGGAGCCCAAGTGAAAGGGCTAGTAAATTCTAAGCAATGACCCCACCACACCCATTGCACCCCACCCCACTCAACACTTGATTGCAACAATGTTGAAGAGTTTGTGGTTATTTCACAAAGAGATTCAAAATGGGTTTTGAGGCTTTGCACTAAAAAAAGTTGCAACTTTTGAGCAATGGAAGGTTGGAGGTAGCAACTGCAACATAATCTTCAAGCTTTGCTTGAAGATGATGATTGTGAAAACCTTTTTTTAAACACTTTCATGATGAATCATATAAGTGTTGATTTTGAAATTTGAAAGAAGAAGCATGGAGGTTCACCTCCAAGATGAAAACCTAATTTGGAAAGAGAAAGGTAGTGTGGGCAAAATAGGATATGGAGAGATTATTTTTATGCATCACTAGTGTATGACAATATATTGTTTAGGCGGAGGTATCAAATGAGGTGGACATTGTTTCTTCAAATTTTTGAAAGTGTTTGTGCACACGATTTGTATTTCTTGCAAAAACGAAATGCATTTAGCAACATAGGTTTGAGCTCAATCCAAAAGTGCACTTCTGCATTGCACATTTTAGCTTACAGAATCACACATGATGTAGTTGATGAGTATTGCCAAATGGGAGAAAGTACAATAGTGGAAGAAATGAAACATTTTGTGAAGGTCATCAAAGGAAATTTTTGAGATCAAATATTTGAAGCAACCTACATGAGATGATATTGAGAGGCAACTCAAAATCAATGAAGCTCAAGGGTTCCTAGGTCTGTTTGCAAGTTTGGATTGTATGCACTATCGATGGGAAAATTGCCCAATTGTTTAGCAAAGCCAATTTCAAGATAAAGATGGTAATAGATCAATCATTTTTTAAGTTGTTGCAAACCAATCACTCTAGATTTGGCATGTTTTTTTCAGTCTTTTTGGCAGTAACAATGACATTAACATGCTAAGTAGGTCACCATTTATCACTAATTTGCTTCAAAGGCATGCCCAAGACATGGATTTTGTCGTCAATGACAATACATGTCCAAAGTACTACCTACTTGTTGATGGAATCTATCCTCTTAATGGAACATCTTTGTTCAAACAATTCATGAGCCACAAGGAAATAAAAGGCAACATTTTTCTGAAATGTAGGAAGGAGCCAAAAAAGATGTGGAGCGTTGTTTTGGGGTGCTTCAAGCACACTTTGCAATCATTCAAAATCCAAGTAGACAATGGGACATGGCCACAATCAAAAGCATTTTCATATGTGATTTTGCACAATTTAATCATAAAAGATGAATCCAATTGTAATTTAGAGCATTTGTTTGATGTTGGATCCAATGTTTCACATTTGAAGCAAAGGTTGTCTTTTGGAGATTATTGCTAAGGAACCACCCAAATTGAAAATGTTGTTATCCATTACAATTTGTTCCTCCATGATTGTTGTTTTTCTCAATGTTGAAGCAACCATGTTGGCGATGGCTTGTGCATGTAATCGCAAAACTGACTCCTTAAGCTTCAACTGCTTTTTTGCTTCTCCTTTGCAACTCATGACCCCTAAGGCCTTTTGAAACTTGAACCCACCATAGGTCATTGGTGGTGGTGGTGGTGGTTCCAAAGTCTCAAATTTAGCACATGCATCTTGTTCAGCAAGGGCAAGTTGTTTCAGATTAGAAGTTTTCTAAAGTTCTTCCCCTTCTTCTTCTTGCTTTTCGTGGCGGAACCAGTTTCAAAAGCATCGACAGTACTTACTTTGTTGTGACATTTGGCAGAACTAGTCTCGAAAGCATTGACAATAGTTTGTTGTTGTGACATTTGACGAAACCAATTTTGAAAGCATCGACAGTAGTTAGTTTGTTGTGACGTTTGGCGAAACCAATCTTGAAAGCATCAACAATAGTTTGTTGTGACATGTTGTTGACAATGGCCGTGCAGGAGCATTTACAATGCTTGGTACTATTCAACAAAGTGGTGATGAAAAAAGATTTTTATGATGAAACTGGTGTTTCTTATATGGGGCAAAGTGTGCGATGGGCATCCGCATCTATTCTTCTTCTAGTTCGCAACAATAAGATATCGTTAGTGAGAGCTTTGTAGACTTGCTTGCGGTGGAGATGCTCTAATAAGAGCAAAGTCCACTGGCAGCAGTAGAATGGCCTGTACACTGTGCTTTGGATTCAGTATAGCCTTCAAATCGAGTGAAAAGGGGTTTAGGGTTTGGGGTTTTAGGGTTTAGGGAAGAGAAGAAGTGGAGGAGGACGACGACGAAGAGGAAGGCGCAGAAAGGGGAGGCGTCCGAAGACAGAAGGGAGCAGCAGGCAGGAAGGAAGGAGGGAGATGATGCAGGACGCGAGCAAGGGGGGCGTCGGAGGAATATATGTAAAGAAGGTTGTACTGTCGCCGGACGTGAACAAGAACACTTCGTGGTTCCAGTATCCCGGGGTATGGATCACGTACATCCTTATCATCTTCATCTCCTGGCTCCTCATTCTTTCCGTTTTGCGATGCGATGCTGGAACTGCCTGGACTATTGTAAACCTCGGACACTTCGCTGTAAGTCCCACACCTCCCTCACTCTGTTGTGTTTTTCTGGGCTTTACAACTTTCTTTCTTCCGAAGATAACCTAAAACTTGGCAACCTTGCACATATTTCTGGTTGCATATCCAGCAAGCTCCATGTTCTATGGTACCTTCTCCTCCTCCCCCTTTGCCTTTTTCGTTTTTCCGTTTTGTTGTGCCCTAGGTTATTGTGAGTGCGTGGGGTAGGACTGAAAGGTAAGACAGTTTAGGTGCACATCTTCCTGTTACATTTGTTGAAATAGCTCCAGTGCCTTCTGCCTTTGCCCGCATTTTACATGTCCCAATATCATGGTTGTGCTCCAAGTGATCACATCTCGAGATGGCATCTTGTTGAACACTCTCCAAGCATCCTCCATGCGCCCACATTTTGCATACATTTCAACCAAGCTATTCCCCACAAAGACATCTGGTTTTGCCATCTACTTTTGAATGATCTGCTCATGA
>Ga0116229_10011429_pt1 | contig 13094 bp, 10 predicted proteins | sample S1TSphgellanicum_3_FD_87313 | JGI IMG/M metagenome (GOLD analysis project Ga0116229, IMG submission 87313) | Host-associated microbial communities from peat moss isolated from Minnesota, USA - S1T2_Fc - Sphagnum magellanicum MG | ecosystem: Host-associated > Plants > Peat moss > Unclassified...
AAAATACCTTTTTATCTCACGTGTTGCAGAAAACATACAAAGTGATACCTGCCTGTGAACAAAATTCAAACCGAGTAGTTTTTTTATGAGTTTCAGGGAATTAAATGAATCGATACTTACTGCATAGAGGATAGCAATGACTTGACCTGATGAGGAAAGGTTGAAGTCAAGGAATTTGATGTTGCCCTCCCAAACAGCACCCACCAGACCTACTTGAATGAAGCCAAACATATATGTGAAGGCATTTACTGTCATTGGTGCTGGAAACTTTCGCAGAATTGGCATCTGTATTCACACCCATCATGAATAGTGGCCAAGACGAGGAGATGAGAATCTAAATTTGACACCCCAAGAAACAAATGCGGTATTTAAGTAAATTTAATGGTGATGGTTTCGGAAGATTGAAAGAAAACAAATGCAATAATTGAGTATTTAAAGTGGCAATGATTTTCGAAGATTTTGAGAGAGATAGGATGAGAGGTAGACTACCTGGAGAGTAAGATACACTGCCCAAGAGAAGGTATCCAACAGCAGACAAATGATACCAAGATGAAAATTGTTGATTTTGTACTCCACAAGAGGACCACTGAGACCATATATGGTGGCCAAATTTCTGAAAGGTTGAGTGTACTGATCAGCTTGCAGAAGATTCATACTGTGTAGCCTGTCGGCCTTGATGATTACCATTCCCTTGTATAATGACACTGTCATTGCTCCACCAATGCAGATGATGGTGCCTAGCACCTTAGCTATGCCATCTCTTCTGAAAAACCGCACTTCCTCCAACCTGCATGCGGCAAGAAATTGTCATTCCAATTACATCCATGGACCCAGAAATCCTTTGTTCTGCAAAGAGTATATATTCGAGATGTCTCAATTAATATATATTGCAATTTGAGAGTATTGACATATTATTTCATGTGTTGAAACTTGAAACCCTGTTTTCAATTATACGTGTCCAGAAATCATATGTCATCCAAAGAATATCTATATACAACATGTATAACGGTGTAATATATTACACTTTTAGTGTACATGTATAATTACCACATGTTACTGTTCAGGGCAATTTGTCAAAAGGACATAAAATTCTGGTTAATAGAATCCATGTTTTCTTGACATTGTCATGTGTCTCTTTAAACATGTCAAATGGACACCCTTTTTATGCACGCTTTCTGCACATTAATGTGATCATGGTCTTGAAATATGTCGGGTTTAAATTTCTAATGAAAGGGAACTTGCAAAACTCAGCTGTCTAATAAAAAGGACTAGAGACCCCAACTTTCGCATTTTATAATATTTGTTACGACAATTAAAAATTCTCTGCAATACATACTTCAAATTAAAATCATGTCAAACAGAAAATTTTAAATGGATATTATATATTTAATGCCCAAGTCTGAGTCCTTCAGATGAACAACTTTTAAAGTTTTTATCCTTGTTTTCTTGACATTTGTAGTGTTTTGAAACAATAGAGAAGTTTGCAAAAGTAACCCTGCCTTTGGGCTCTCATTTCATTCCTGAACTCCTCTTTTAATTTTAAATATTGTTATCTGCAAAGTAATTTTTTTGAGTTAGATTTGGATATAAAATGCCAGAAACACAGCGTCAATACTTCTAATACACAAGATTTGGGAGTACTGATAGCAATAGTACATGCAACACCAGTGAGAAGGGCTCATGAAACAAGAAAGACATGATGAAACTCAGATTACCACTGAGTTGCTCTCCTGGTTTTTAATGGCAACGTATTTGTTTACTGTTTTTCTAATCTCACCCTACTCAATGACCAAAATCAGTGTATACTGATCATGATCATGATCATGATCATCAGGGTATACTGATGGTGTCTTTCCTTTACTTTAGGGCTTAAAGGCATCTCTAATGTATCAAATGAAAAAAAACAACTTTTAAAGAGAAAGAATCAACCGTGAACGTATGGTCCAGCCGCTTACCCAAATGAAACGGCGAGCAGGAATGTGAAGATGGGAATCAGGTTCTGTGCAACGGCAGTGAACAAGGGGGATGTCAACCATAATCCTGCCAGAAACAGTTGTTGCGAACCTACGATCCTGCACCACCACCACCCACACAGTGTCATTTCTCATTCCCTTCCCGCACTCCAGATCTCGTCACCAGCTCCACAAAATTCGTCCTTCATGTGTAGTGGAAACTACAAAGCATCACAGGTTGCAGAATCTTAACGTACAAAACAGATCTTTCAACAACGTTAGAATTAATGCCTTATCAGCTGCAGTGCTTTTGAATTATTTTGGAGACTCAATGAGTTCTCGGAGATGCTCACCCTGTGAGTGCTAGCAGATTGAATTTACAGAGCATTGAGAATGTCAGTTGAGGCCTCTTCCCTCTGCAGCACAAGTACACCAAATCCCAAGTCTGATCAGCAGGGAAAGCTGTCTTCGACTTCGTCAGTATATATTCGTACCAGCTACTGGATCCATCGGGGTTGATCAGAACAGACGACTTGTATTCTGCAAACTAATTCAACTCACGAAATTTTCTATTGGAAGTTGTACTGCGAAAGGTAAATTAGCAAGAGTCGCTCCTCGGATGTTATGAAATCCAGAAAGAGTGAGAGAAAATAAGCATGAGATGGAAGAAGAATATATGCTGCCTGCAGACCTTTCCACATAGTAAGCCAAGGGGGCAATCAAGGCGAAACCAAGGATGTTACGATAGATGGAGAACATATACTGGCTGACACCGTCCACCAACGCCACCCTTGCCAATATTTGAAGGCCTGCAAACCCCAAATGAATGAATGCAAGACTGAAATGCACCATTCGAATGCTGTACTCCTTCTTCTTCGGACGCAGCAGCGCCGACGTACTGATGTCGATCGTGGCTGGAGCAGCACCATCATGTATGGAGTTCGACACTTCCTTCGTGACATGATTAACATCATCCGTGTTATAAGACGCGGCCATGATTCAGCTTATAAACTCCTTCTCTCTTGGAAATATCTCTCACAACTGCGACGCAGCTGCAAATCCCAGCTTGTTCATATACTAGATACAGCACGAGCTAATCCCCAAATGCTTGATACGTTCTCAACTAGACCGGATCGCTGTAGACATCCAACCTCGAGAACCTCGATCACGAACAGCAAGGAAGCAAGCAAGCGGTATAAGTAGAGCTGTTGCAGCAGATCATGAGGACATTGATGTCTGAGAAACAGGGGCTGACGGACACGTAGTCTGACGTACATGTGCACATGTGTCAGACGCAGAGGTAGCGAAGCCCGGGCTGTAGCCCGGGGTCTGTTGGTTGAAGTATTTGTGAGGGGTGCAGAGAAGGGGCTCTCAGGTTGGTTCCGGCTCCTACACGTAGAACCGTGGGAGTCCAGACTCCAAGCTTTGAATACACCCTTTTAAAAAAACTTTCGACAGTCAGATAAAAGTAACTACCTCCAGTGAAAAAATTCATTTTTCACAGTAAACTTGTCGCATTCCTTGGTAGAACCAAGCAGTGACAATTCTAAGTTATGTGAAAAAAGTTTACCCCCTCCCAATTGTCATACTGCCATTTTCACAGAGAAAGTCAGAATCAACTATTTTTGGTTCCAGTAGATGCTCAGACTCACACGAGCAATTGATGGAATTGAAAAAAAAGGTAAAAGCATGTCCAGGTACACTGCTCCAATGCACTGAAAATGTCGCATTTTCGCTGTTAATGAATCGAGGCGGTTTCACGAAGTGGCTGAGCTGTGGTCTTTGTTGTGAGGAATCACTTTTAGGATGATCTGGATTGAGATGAAGGATGCGATTTTTTATGACTGGAAATGGCTCATTCAAAAAGTCATGAGCGTCATTTGGAAACTATGATAGAGTAGCGTGGGAGAGATGTCTTTGGATCGTCATGAAATCTCTGATTGCTAAGCATCAGTATTTGAGGTCATTCGATAAAGTTTGGTGCAGTCAACAATTTATTTGCTAGAGAATTGGGAAGCATATTGGGTGGTTTTTGGATGGCCTCCAAAGGGGTTTTATTAGCTAAGTGGTTTGGTTGAGCGCTTTGGGCGCTCCGGTGGTGGATGTTCTTTCCCTTTTCGCAATGTGTTCTTAACTAAAAAAAAAAGAGGGTAAAAACAGAAAAAATTGGTAGCTATTGTCTCACTTTTCTATTCCTTTGGAATTAGGGAGTGATAGTGTTTTTGAAAGATTTATCCTCTCCAGTTGTCATATAGTGTTAGTTTCACACAAAATGTTCAATTCAATTTTTTATTTTTTTTGCCATAGATGCTCATACTCACACATGAGCAATTGATGAAATTAAAAAAAATAAAAGAATAAAATGATAGCTACTATCCAACTCTTCTCTACCTGTTGACCAAGGGAGTGATAGTGTTTTGAAAAAATTGTGGAACAAGTGAATTGTTTTCCATTTTGAAGCACAAGATGAAGAATTAAATAAAAAATCCACCCAGAGTATTAAGCCCATCACCACATCCATTTTTGAAAGTTTTCACAATAACATGTGTTGATCAAACCAACCCCCATAAATAAAAAATTTCTCCATGCAGTGTAGAAGACAATGCCTAAAAATAATAAGAAAACAAGGATGGCCTCCACCTTTGAAAAAAAGAGGAAAGACCAAATTTATAATTAAACGCACTCAACTCAGGTGCTGTTTCTCTCTATTTACCAAAAAACGGGTTGTATGGGTTCACCATTAAAATCACCCCCAACAAGTTCCAAGGCTACCAAGAGACCCTGTCTTCACACGTGCGACGCCCGGGAGGAGGAATAGAAATGGAATTGTTTTTTCTGCTGTTGCAGAGCCTACTTGCAGTTCCATACTTGGAAGTTGGTACACTTATTAGAGCATCCTCAGCGGTGCTCAGCATGTGACTCTGCAAAAACTTTTCTCCCATCAAGTTTAGTTATTAATTTATTCATCCAGACCGACCCGAGTAAAACTGAAACTGGGATTGCAAACAGGTGAGAGACTACTAATAGCAAAGCACGTGGACGAATCATTTATCATCGGCCAATTAGAAATGAGGAGCACCAGTTAGATCAGATCAAATTTATTACACTCTTTACAGGCACGTGCACACTGCATAGCTTTGCTGCACTTTTTACCAGTCTGAGAAAACTGTGAAAACTGTAGCCATGGTACAATTCATCCCCAGCTGTGCTCAGATTGTCCTATACTTGCTTGTTGACATGAATGCAAAATTAAGAAGACGAGCCGACCTGACCACAAAATAAGAGAGACTCGTAGGCACTACACTAGTACCTTGGCCGATTCGACACTTAATTATATTATTTTCAGAATTGTTGAAATTTTCAGAAATTATTTCTTCCAAATCAAAAAGTATTGTGAAGGATAATAATGAATGTTTAGGAATATTTCATTTGTTGAAATGAAAAATTCAAAATTAATTAATTATTCACCAGGCTTGTGTTGAAATGGCCAAGGTACAAGGGTAGTCACAAACCAAACTAAGGGCCACTTTACACAAGGGTCCAATGAAATCCAGCATTCCAATTGGTCGAGAGCTTTAAATTGGTCCCAAGGCTTTTAGACAAGGATCTAGGACTAAGACAAATCAAATTTAGCCTACATGGCATCATTTTGGAGGAAAACCAATCCGGATGGGGAAAAAAGAGTTTCAAGGAGAGCTCATGGTTTGGAGAACCAAAGTGCAAGCTAGGGTCCAAGGTTACTCATTTCTTCAACTTTTGTTCTTTTTTTTTGTTTTTTAAACCCTTGTTCAAATTTCATGAAATGGAAAAAATGCTATGGATTGAGAACATTATTGAGAGCACACAAGCTCCCCTTTTTGGACTAATTCTAAAGTTAACATGGTTGGTTTTGTGAATCTTCACAAGGTGGTTGCTAGAAGGAATGCATTTTAAGCCCTTCCAAGTGCAAGAAATGGAGGTGAATCAAAAGGTGGGGTAGAAAGTGAAAGGTTGAAGTGTCAATTTTCACAAGTGGAAATGGATTTGGATTTACAAGAGATCCTTAAACCAATTCCCATTTCAAAGAAGAAAACTTTCATCTCCTTTGGGGAAGGCAGAGGAGTTAACCACCAAGTCATCTTTATTTCAGACAATTTGAAATGCTTTTCATTTGCTTTATCCATGTGTTGCATTTCTGATTTTTTTAATTTCAAGGATTGTTTTCAACTTGTATTTCATGATTTTTTATTTCAATTGGTTTGTTTTTTAATGGTGGATACATGGGTGAAGTTCCACACCCAAATGTTGGCTTTCATCCTTGGATTCTCAAGGATTCCAATTGCTTGCAAATGAAAGTTTAATGCAATTTATAAACAATAAAAAAATGACAGGATTGCAATTGGAATTTCAGGTAATGATTGTCATGAATGTCCTTTTTATGTTGCATTAGATAGTTGCTGCCATTGAAGTGGAAATGTGATGAAAAATGTGAATGTTTTTGGTAGTGAAAAAAATTATAAGTAGCCTAGATCTTAAGCATATTTTGATAATGTTTCAAATGATGAGGGTAATAAGGAACCAATGGAGAAACCTTTTACCTTAGATGAAGTTTTTTTAAAAAACCAAAAATAAATGCTTAATGTGTATAAACATTTTTCAACCATGGTTTTAAAAATACAACCATTTTATAACAATTTGCTGAAACTAATGCTTTATTAAAAAATATGGATGTTTAGATTGGATGTTTCATAGGTAACTTGTAAGTTACATAAGATGTGAACTTATGAATCACTCATCACATTTTAACCCATAATCAAATGTATATGGGAAAGCAATCTTGCCTTTTTATTCAAATTGGATTCAAAGAAGTTTTTTGTTAAAACTTTCTATATTGCCATAATTTCTATCAACATCCTCTTGATTTTTTCTTTTTTTGCTTTCTTGGTGGGATTATTTTCCATGGTTGTCAACACATGATCTTCATCTTCATCTTGATGTTCCATGTCGTTCATGTTCTCCATGTCATTTCTATCATCTCCATCCACCATCCTTAGATTTTGTAACCTTTTCATTTGTTTGATTGTTTTTTCAACCACCTTAAAAATATCAACTCCTTTCAAGTTCCCAAATGCTGTATTTGCTTCAATTTGTGCATCTTTTTGAGCTTCCAAAACCTAATCAATGTCAAAGCCATCCAAATTAGAAATGCACATGTTGTATAACATATGCAAGCCATGACCAAGTCTAATGTGTGGCATAATGGAATGTCTATTATCTTTAGTAGAATTTTGAATCTACATTTCAATGTTCCAAAAAAAAAATTTGTTAATAGTTTTGTACTAGATTATAAAAAATTCCAATGTCTTTTGTATTTTGGCAATCCATCTTTCTCACCTTTAAAATGAGAATAAAACCATGGCCACATTGGATAAACATCTCTTATCAACTTATGAGGTAAAAATTTGTCCTTCATCACATGGCTTCTAGAATTTGTTTTTTGGAAAAGAGTTCAGTCATGGATACTTCTTAACCACCCATAATCATAATCCCAAAAATTGCACTTTGCATTTACAATTCCTTGAATCAATGTGGAATAAATTTACCATTTTCAATAATAATATGATTTTGGTTCTACTTGAGGTGCAACAATTAGAGTGTGACTACCATTTATGGCCTGTAAAATGTATGGAATTCCATGCAAGCTCTCAAAACTAGCAATGATTTCTTTGATCTTATCTTTAATCAATTTAGGGATCACCAATGGTTTCAAGTGCTTTTTAATTGCTGAAAATAATTCTTTCACTATATTTGATGTTGTACTTTTTACAATGCCATAAACCTTTCCACACATTTGCAAAGAATTTTCACTACCTAGTCATGTAAGAGCCATTGTTATTATAGTTTCAATGGGGATGTTTCTTTTCAAGTGTGTATTTTTTCGTTCAAGATTGGACCCACATCCCTAATCAATGAATGAAATGTGTCATAGTTTAACCTTGTTTGTTGCTAAAACATCTTTTTAAAAAAGCTCCCCAAAAGTTAATTTTTCATGTATCCCACTGCCTTCTTATAGCTTCACATGTTGTGAACTCTTGGTACTATGTCAACAAACTCCATAAAAAGCAACATTACACTCATCATACTCCAATGTTGTCCAATAGCTATTCGTTGCAATGCAACCACTTGTGCAATCACTCAATGCATGGCTATAATAAAAATAAGAGCCATTACTATTTTGTGCCTCTGCTCATCCATTGTGTGTAATAAGAGTTTTTAAAAAAAAAAACAGAAATTTTTTTAAAAATGAAAAAAATGAAAAAAAAAACCAAAAATGAACTAATCCTCTCACATGTCAATCACACATTTTTTATGTTAGATCCTCGAATTGGACCTCACACCTTTAAACACATTCAATTTACCTTAGGAAAGAGTGTTTTTTGTAATGTGAAGAAAGGTTCAATTCAAGGTCCATTTTGCTTTAAATTGGTCCTTGGGTCCTTGGACCCTTGTCTAAAGTGACCCGAACTTAACTCTTAAGTCCTATTGCACGCAACAACACTTTCTTCATTCATTGCCAAAAAGTACATGACTGCAAGACTTCAATGAGAAACTCCAAGCGTATGCATCAGTGTTTTTCTGTTTTGGCACAAATCTTGTCATTTTTTTGGTACTGATAAAGTTGGGTACGTTTTGAATTCTTTTGTTTTTCTAGTCTATATTCAACTAGATTTTCCTAAAATTTTGGGAATTTTCAAACATTAGATAACACAAAATTGAAAAAGAAAATCGTAATATGTATGTTTAATATTAACAAAAGTTGATGCACAAAAAGTCTTCAGGTGCAATCACACAATGTATTAATTCCCTGAACAAATAGTAGCCCCACAGTAATCAGCAGGGTTTCTTTTTGTTTCGAAGTTGATGATATTGAAAGTTTTGTCAAAATTCTCTAAAAATACTTCGCCTTTATTTTGTCGAAGAAAGTCACTGGTCAGCAGTGATTAGAACGTTTGAGGGAAGAGGAGAGAGAGTGATCAATCATACTCAACACACACCAGGTTTTGACAAAGTTTGCTACATGGCAAACATTTATTGGCTCCGGGTAGAGAAGCTTGGCCTCATAGTTTGGCTTTCTTATTCAACTAATAGAATAAGTAGGTCTGAACTATCCAGCTCCACTATGCATGAGAATTATGTTTTGAGGCCATTATCCAGTGTAATGCGCCACTAGAAAACCGCTTGAGACCCCCTTGCAATATACCCTATCAAATAATGCCAACCCTCCTAATCTGGCCTATTGATGAACACGGGCTGAGCAAGCATGAGCAGCATAAAATGGGTGCCTATCTGGATTTCAAATGGGATCAAAGCACCCTTGTAGGGTACTCAGATCCATGGTAATTGGAACCTTGCAGCTACCCAATCATTAGGTGAGCATCACAGAAATCCCCGTGAAGTCAGGATGATTTCGTGAAATTATCGTGAAATTTCCTTCCACCTCTCTGGAAGGAAATTCTGCTTTTTATTTTAAAGTTCTGATCGTCATAGTCTTAAAAAGATTGCCAAAGGCATTACATACTTGAGTTCAGTCATAAGGGTCCACGCACCGGCTTTCAAGCACTGCTGTTGTTAACTATGGTACCTTCACACCCTTCTCCTCCTATGTTGTTTAGGTTTGAAGAGTTGTGGCCTCATGATATTATTTCTTGCAGACATATATGATGTTTTAGGATTTATGCTTAACAGTCAATATGCACCATTTAGGGATTCATGCTTGTCGTGCTAAAGGTTCAATTGTTTTTGAGGAATTAGGCGATTTTTCAAGCATATGTTGCACAAAATTAGGCATGGTAGATCAGAATTATTTTATTCAAATTCCTCAAGTAGTTTCCACTGGTGAGCAGTGTTCTTTTTTCTGGCGAACCTGGGCAGAATTTCACCCTCAGCTTGGGAGGCGCAACCACCACAACAGGAGTTTATAGCTCCAAATCCCTGACACTGTTATTGAATAAGGTTTAAGGTGCCAGGTTGCATCCAGTGACAAAGCAATTTTGCCAGATTTTTACTGCAGAAGGCAGTTTTTTTGGCTGGTTTTTTACTGTTTTGACAGTTTTCTTAAATTTTTTCGCCATTAAAGCCAAACCTTCTGTGAGATCATTGCCAGGCATGCTAAATCTCTTGTGGGATGATCACCACCTGTGTCACATCAAAAAAATGAAAAAGAAACACTACTTGTGAGGATCCCCAGCATTAATTAGCATTAAATAGCTACTGCTGTCCTAGGTGGGCTGGAGCATTTTTCCAAGAGTGCAACTACAAATGGCAACCTCGGAAGTGCCTATACATGAAGACAAGGGAAGGTACATAATAAAAGTTGTGTACAGTCCAGCAATACTTTTGTCGGATCGCAATCACACATGAGGAAGCAAGTAGTACTATGTAATAAGAAATTATTAAACAGGCCTAAAATTGTAAATTTGTTAGGTACAGAAGTACTCCCTCACATGTTTTGGCCAGGCCCGTTCTTTTTACCTCTACTTTTCAAGGTTCGAACGATTCTCTTGGCAAAACCCTTATTCTAACGGGTTCCTCTGTGAAACATACTCATGTTACGTTGAATTCCTAGCCTACTATGCCATCTTCATCCAATGGAATAGGATGCCATGCCCCATACACTTCAATGGTCAATCATCCTTCCATCAGCGCTTTCCTAATATTTGGCTTTAAGGTTTGCATGTTTCGATGTTTTTTTTTGTCTTCTTGGTTTGATCCTTCAAATGATTTTTCATGCTTTTGGTGAAGTCAAGTTTGTGTAGCACCTCGACCTTCAAGTGATATTCATTTGGTGTGTTTCCTTTGAAACACAAATTGGATATGAAAGTTTGAACTTTGTCTAAGTTTTTACCATAGATGCATTCCCACAAATGCTTAGGTCATATTGATCAAATATATTTGGTAGAAGTTCAATCATCATGTTGCAAGTAATTACTTCACTGAGGTTTTCATTTCAAATTTGTGTTTAAGCTTTTAGGTTTTTTTGGATGTGTTTGAAAGAAGACAATGATGTGCATGATGTGCCTTGTTGTAAATGTTTGGCAAAAGTTGTCTTCACACTTTCAAGTTCTTTTTCGATGTTACCAACCAAGGTTACAATCTTTGAAGGGCATTACGCAAAATATAACAATTCAAGTTTGTGCAAAATATACCAATCTTAGTGTTTGCAACTAGGTATTTCTCCTTTTCCGAGTCTAATGCATGTAACATGGGGTGAGTTGTAACTTGGGAATTGATATTGTAATAGCCGTGAACAAACAACAAATGCATAGTCATGATGATGTGGGTGCCAAACTTTAAATTTTGTGTTCGAACTTGAGAATTCACCAAAAAGGTTTGGAGCCATCTAAAAGTTTGAAAGCTTCCAAATAGTAGAGAAGAAATGTAGGATTTAAGAGTTTTTCTATTATAGAGATTATGCTTAAGCATCGTGAGATGTATATTATGTCTTTGCACAATTATGGGCATAATTAGTTGTTAAATATTTTCATTTAACGTGGTGGTGGGTTTAGGTTGCAATAGGAAGTAGCACAAAGTTTTATGGTAGTTGGAAGAGTTTAGTGTTTTGAAGATTTTTTTAATATGGCTATAAAGAAAAAGGAAATAGGAAGGCTAGATTAGTTTGATGGGTTGTTAAAATATTATGTGAAGTTAACACCTACTCAATTTATAGAGCAATGGGTCAATCTTGAACTTTATAATGGGCTTCTATTGAAGATATTTTCATCACAAGTGACACCATTAAATGAGGACAAGGATTGTCCTGACTTCTAGTATGTGTATATTGTGGAGGAGAATGGTCAAGTAAGCTACAACTTTTTAACCATAGGTCTAAAGAATGCCCAAACACTCCCATTGACCCAAAAACAAATAAACCCAAATTTGTATTTTGGTGCTTCCCAATTTGGCTATTGCCCAACTTTCAAAGGTGTTGAAACGATAGATTGAGAACAATGATGCCTCTTCAATTCAATTGACATTATGGACCCAAGTTGATGTTGAAGTAGAAACAACATTGGAAAAATCTCCAATCCATGGCAAACATGTTCTTTTCCAAGTGTGTATGTTGAAAATTCATAAAAAGTTATTGCAAAGGCTTTGTTACAATAGAGATCATAGAAAAGGTGCACCAAATTTTTTGGGACAAAGGGTGCAAAAGTCAAATGTGGAGCCATCGCCCAAAAGGCAACATGCAAATACATCATATGATGTGTCCATAGTGGATATGTCACAAGAAAACCCAAATTTGCAAATCAAATGAACAAGGAAACCCAATGGACTAATCAAGATACAATTACCATTGTTGATAGTAATATTGGTGAGACAATCACACATGTGTTGAATTCGCTTAACCATGCATAACAATGGGATAACAAAATTAACATTAATATTGAAGGTCGTAACACCCCCAAGACATGTTAAAGATAATTGGTGTCACAACCCCACTTTGGCCAAGTGTGGGGGTGAAGCCCAACACTTGGAAAAGTTGGAGGTTTGGAGTCCTCCGGGACTCCCGAATGTTTAGAGCTCAACAGCAAGGCCCAAAACACCTTGCATTGAGGTGTTCTTGGTGTCATTGGAAAGGTCTTGAAACGTAGATATCGAAAATGGCCTCGCATTGGCCATTCAGACATCTGCAGCCCAAGTTATGGGCAAAAGAAAGGTCGGGAGTCAAACTACCAGTTTGACTCCCGATCACTAAAAGTCGGGAATCGACCCTTTCCCGACGTCGCCTTGGGGAGTGCAACATGGCGTTGAAAAGATCTCGATGAGGGCTATAACTTTGGTTAGACCTCGTCGCGATCGGACTCCACAGTCGGGAGTTATGGCCGTTCAAAGTTTTGGGAGTCCAGTCGGGACAGTTTCGGGACTCCATTTCGGGAGTCCCAACAAAATGTGCCATTCGGATGTAGCCTCCGTGGTGAGACGCAGAAAATACTATATGGGGGAAGGTGGTGGCTTCCCTCGAGTCCGGGCCGAGGTGAATCTTGTGTGTCCAAGTGCCCGTGGCAAGTCCCAACACCCAAGGGTGTCCCGAATGCTAAACTGACCTTTTTGGGTTGGTTTTTGGATGCAGATTCACACGAGCTAAACTAGTCCCTCTTCCTA
>Ga0116229_10011430_pt1 | contig 13092 bp, 13 predicted proteins | sample S1TSphgellanicum_3_FD_87313 | JGI IMG/M metagenome (GOLD analysis project Ga0116229, IMG submission 87313) | Host-associated microbial communities from peat moss isolated from Minnesota, USA - S1T2_Fc - Sphagnum magellanicum MG | ecosystem: Host-associated > Plants > Peat moss > Unclassified...
CGAAAGAACCCACGGTTATATAGAGAAGCGTGTTTTCGAAAATTTCCAAAACTTTCGGGAACCAAGGTTCAAAATGTCAGAACCGGGGTTTTGGGTTTTTTCACGTCGGGTAAGGGAGTAAATACCCGGACTAATAACTTGAGGGTACACACGGCTAGTTCTGATACCTGCACAATGTCGGTCAGGACCACTGCGCGTTCGGGGTGGCTGGAATAGCGTAGCCACGGGTGTCCAAAGGTCACGGGTACCACTAGTATAGTATTTGTGCATTTAGATCAATGTTGGGGTTTGCTTATTGCTGTTTCCACTGGCGATGAAGCGAGCATGGGAGTCGTTGGGAACATCATAAGAGTTCTAAGAAAACCAAATCGTTGCAGATCATTTTTTTCTTGAGAGAGATCTCGCAAGAAGTGCGAATTTACTTGTGTTGGGTCGAACTAACTTACTAATCTTGACATGAGCTTGATCTTGTTGTTTTGTGATTGTATGTATGTATAGCATACAACAACGCAACAATAGGTTTCTAAGAGTACAATAAGGTGGGTCGTTAGTGAAACATAATGTAAAATCTATTGTTGTTGCAATGAAACTTGTCGAATCCACTACGGAAATAGGAATGACCCCATGCATGCTGAAATGCATGCAACAAGCACGTCGCATGTTTGTAGTTGCCAAGGTAACGTCCAAAATTCTTCTTGAAGGAGCCATCAATGCAATAGGCCATGTTACTAGCAGTCTTGGCTTGCATGTAAATGATGATGCATGCAATGTATATGATGATATGATCACAATGTCAAATCATCATTTGCATCATCATCAGCAATATTCTTCAGCTGTTGATCATGGGGCAAGGCTTGATCATGTTGGGGTTGCTAGCGTCGATGCGTTTGTGAAGCTGGTGGAAGCTGGAAAGTCAGTTTGCGGAATGACAAGTGTGGTAGGTACAGATCTGGTGTAACATAGATTTGGCAGTGACGCTGGAAAAGTGATGCAAGACAATTTGGGTGCAATTGGCGATGTGATCAGCACTGCATGGACATTGAACAAAATGGGACTACGAATGTTTCTGCAAGTCCCTGCTGCATCTACTAAAAAGAATAAAAGAACAAGTGCCACCAGATATTTGACATTGAATGAATCAGGAACTTCTTCATTATCTGAGTGTAAGCTTGGAGGTGGTCGCTTTCCCGAAGGCTTGTGCTTGTTGAGCTAGCTACTAGAGGGAATCAGCGCCACTCTCCATCATCACTCTCCATCATTAGTCATCATCAGCAGCAACTTTTTTTCCCTCACAATGTTTCCCACTTCTCCAACGATGACACAAAAGGAACCCTAATGAAAAGTGATGAATGAAAATTACTCCATCCATCCCAAACGTCTCCTTTCATGTATGATTTTTCATTCATCCTTCTTCTCCGCGTGAACTTTAGTTTTGAAAGAATTTTTGAAAAAAAACCTCTTCAGTTTCTTGAACTTCTCGAACTCCTGGAACTTCTGGATAATGATAATAAAAAAATATTACTCCGAATATTTATAATAAGTAATTTTTTTGAAAAAAAGGCTAGCAGCGAGAGAGGAGTTTTAATAGATAGAGAGCTTATTAATGATTTTTTCCTGTTATAAAATAATAATTAAATTATTATTATTTTGTTTCGCGGCCACAAAGCAAAATCTGCCTGATATGTTTTCTCTCTTTCTTTTTAATTTTTTATTAAATAATAATTAAATAATTAGTTTATTTGTTGATTCTCCATTTCTCCTTTCTCGCCATCTGCTTTATTTTTTGGATGTTGTTTCTTTGCTCTTTATTTACGCGTAGTTTTTTCCATTTTAATTAAAAAGCAAGAAGAAGAAGAAGAAGAAGAAGTTAATTTGTTTACTTCATTTTTTCATTCTCGTCATCATCTTTTACTGTTGTTGGAGCAGACAAAATCAGAGCTTCTTTTGGTTTGGCTTCCGTTTTCGCTTTTGCGATTTTCATCATTTCAATCATTGCCCAAGGTTTGAGGTCACATACTCCCTCAGCCGCAGTACTTCTCTCACGTTGGGATTCCTCCTGCATTCTTCAAGTGCTAGTTTGTGCCCTAAAAAAACAATATTCAAAATTGCGCATCTGCTAACTGATGCAATCTTGCTCTCTCAATTTGTCTCGCTAAACTTTCATGCTTGACAAAATGGTTCAGAATGGCATCCAAGCCTCCTTCGTTCTAGCATCAACTCCATAAACGTTCTAAAGAAAACTTGTGCTTTTCAAAGCATTTCCATCGTTTATGAAACACAGGTTTTAAATTCTTTGAAGTTAAAAGCTAAAGTATTTGAGCTTTGATCCAATTTAATTAAGCTGCTGGTGGATGCAAGATAATGTTGGAACAATTTCAGTCTTTTAGGGTTTCTGAGAAGGGTTTAGTGCTTGCCATTTTTCTGCCTTGATTTGGCCAAAATGTTTTTGAGGATTGTTGTTCAATGCATTCAATCAGTAGATTGTTTCCTCTTGACTGCAGAAGGTCCATCAATATTATTGGAAGCCTTTGAGGCCAGGTCTACTCAGATGGCATGTGGCAGAGGCTCCAGACTCAGAAGTTGGTGAGTCTTTTCATGTCTACTTCCACTAATCTTGTGCATGGGACTGGCTAGTTTCTCTCTGTGCAGTTGTCACACAACAAAAGCAGTGTCATCTAGTGAGTCCCTTGGATCCTTGGTTTTGGAAAACTGCATGGTTGCAAAGTGATATTGACCTCAATGACTTATTTTCATTTTAATGAATTGTGCAACTTTTGAGGAACTTTCATTAGAATTGGTGATGCAAAAATTCATGTTGTAAACAAATTGGCTAGCAAACACCACTGTGTTCCCTTTCTCATGGTCTCGGAGCCATCACTCTGTGATGTTTGCCAGGTCTGTTATGTATACTTGTAACCCTAGACACATGTATACCTTCGCAAAATTGCTCCTCAACCTCTGCTATAGAATCTTCAACAACAACAAGATTACGTAGTTTACTGCCAGCCAACCAGTGTTCTTCATCATAAGCTTTTCTTGCGTTGTCAGTGTTTTGAAGAGTTTTGGAAAATCTGATGAAGGCTCAATGGTTTGTTTATTTGCTTTCTTTGGAGTTTGTAGATGTTAGAGCATCTCCACCAGTGCTGAGTATGCCGCCCTGCACTGAAAATCTTGGATGAGGTGTAGCATTCATATCTAGTGAATCCACTGGAAGACTGCTGTGGCCCTGGAAAAGTGCACAACTTCCAAGACCCTGGAGGAGCCCTGGAAGAATCTAATAAACAGAGTCAAATTTTATTTATTGACTGCTCCCTGTTTCTAATTGACTAGATAGTTTGATTGGTCCAGGTGGATTGCTATTAGTAGTCTCCCACCTATTTGCAGTCCCAGTTTTATGGGTGGGTTTGGAAAACAGTAAATAACTAAAACTTGGATGTGAGAAATATTTTTGCAGGGTCACACATTGAGCACTGCTGGAGATGTTTTACGATTTGGTTTCAATTGTATTGTTCATGATCGATGGCATTCATTTGGTAGAACAACTCTGCTCGCCTGGAGCTCATTCTCATGCTTCTGAAGGCTTTCTTATTTCCGTTTTGTAAATTCTTTTGAGGTTTTGGCTGTATTGCAGGAGAAAGTAGCATTCTTCTTTTGTTTAGAGGACAGGGCTCTACTATGTCAGAACTGCAATCTGTCAATCCATAAAGCAAATGCCCTTTCTTCCAAACATAGGCGGTTTTTCTTCCCAGGCACTTGCATGTTGCTTGATGTCATTCTGGTGGTGGAATCCATAGAGCCTTTGACCCTGGTAGCTTCTACTTGTTCAGCAGAACTGAGTCCCTCTTTCCATGACCCCTGCATCCCAAAGCAGTTACTCAAAGCTCAAAATCTGGTGAAAGATTGATACCCTCTCCAAGTGCACCCAATATGGGAACATATTTGAATCCCAGGGCCACTTTTGGAGTCCCTTCTTCAGCATCAATTCATAACAACAATGTAATTTTGCCTAGCAGGCTTCAAGGAGCATCTGCAGCAAACCTCATGTCAATGCCATCTTTGAGCAAATGACACTAAAGCTCTGGTTTGTTGTTGCAGAAGAGCAGCATTGCAGAGTTTTTGACTGATGCTATACCTGGCTAGCAAGTGGATGAGCTTCTCAAGTTGCCAGACCTTGATGAAGGTTACAACATCAGTGACAGTGCTAAGGTATGAGATGCTCTCTGTATCCTCCTCAATTTCTTCACTATCTTGGTTTGTACACCTGTGAAGTGACTGTGAAACCTATATGTCAATTGTATGGTTCTATTCAGCATTTCTATGTGACCTGACTGACTTTGGTCCAGACTGACTCAATTGCTGGTCAGGTTCTGGATGGAGGATTGGTGATAGGAGAATGGATGGGCTTTCTGAGTTTGCATCAGCTTGCTTGAGATGTAAAGCTAGGTTTGTTTCGATAGTCTCTTTTGTTTGCAAGGAGAGGCAATGAGTCTTGGAGAGGTTGACTGGATGCCAGGTTTCAGTCTACATCAGAACCAATTGATTGCAGATGCATTGCGTGAGGTCCCACAGCTGCCATATGCACAAACACCAGCACCGCCTGAGGTCATGCCCCACCCCAGCAGGGCCAATAGTGGGACTCTGAAAGGAAAACTGAACCAAGAACCAATACTACCCGCAGGGTTTTGTGATGCATTTGTTGTCCCTGACCTTGATATCCAACGATCACCATACTTTCCAAAATGGAAAAAGAAACTTTAGGGTACGTGAAGTAGATATGATCCTACTCTTTTTATGGTGAAGGTAAGTTCTTCCACCATATCTAAACCCCCCTCTGGTCATATTAGTCACTATGGATTTCCTTTCCAGATAGTTCCATGATAGATGACAGGCATGACTTTTACTGCAAAAGAGATCTACAACTTCACTGCAGAAATTTAGTAACTACCTTAATCCAGGCAATCTATGTGTCACTGTGTACCCTGAGTGCCAACGTGATTGACTGCCTTTGAAAAGGATATCTGAACCTTTGTAGCAACTAATGTGGGGCATGAAGGCTGATGAAGCTAGTTGGCTGTGATTTCATGAGCATAAGGAAGTGTTATGCCATATATGATATGTGACACACTATGCCTTTAGACACTTTCAAGTGTTTTCTGGAAGTAAATAAGGCTTGCCCAAGTAACATACTCAGTAATTTTCCCTGAAACACAGCAGATGACACATGTTTGGGAAGCAGTTTTTGTTTGAAGTGGGCTGGAGATGTATTGCAAATGGCCATATTGAGTGACATGATCTTTGCGCAACCTTGTTCTGTGGGCCTTTATACTTGTGTGGGGATTTTGAGCAAAATCCTTTGAATCCTCCTCTGCCTTTTGGAAGGGACTTTGCTTTATTGTCAAGAACCAAGGTTTGAAGGTATGATGCACACATACTTTCTTTCCTTTTCAGCAACAATGATCACATTGGATGTATTCAGGTTTTTGACAGTGCATGCTTTGCAATTTACTCAATATTCTATGTAACAGTTGTATGATGATGGGACTCTTTTGAACAATCAATTGTCCCTCTTTTCACTACTCCCAGGTTGTAGGTTGATGGCAATAAACTCTTCAGAAGCCACTGATTTTGTATGAAATGAATATGCATCAGTTGTTTTACTCATTCATGAGTTCACAACTGATCTAATGCTAAAGAAAGGCTTTTGTATACATGGGTGCATGGAGTGGAAATTGAAGGCTCTTTTGGAATGTTTCATATGGTGACATGCTAGTTATGTATGCTAGATGTTTGCAGTTTGTACCTTGAAGACTGGAGATTAAGTGAACTTCAGCAAGTTGTTCCCAATTGCTGAAAGTTTCCAACATGATAGATAATTGCAAGAGCTGCTTGATGCTCTATAAGTATCTGATAAGTATTTGGTTTGTTGGCAAATAATCCTAGTTTACACTGCAGGCACACTGCTCTGCACACAGTGCAACCTTTGATCCTGTTAAGGGAAGGCCCTCCTATATCCCTCACAAAAAACTCAGGTATGAACACTGGAGTAGAGGATGCAGACATAAAGTTCTGAAATTGATTAAGCATGAAGAGGATGTTTTGAGGGGCTGAAATTGAAAGTTTTATTAGGGAGATTTGTGAGAGGGTGACAGGGGAGCACATAGTAAAGCCAGGTTTGTGTTTTATAAGAGCAACATTTCAGTTTTCCAAATTTTAGATTCCAAAGATTCCACATATTGTAGTACCTTGGCGGGTTTGGCACATACCTCCCAAACAATTAATTAATTTTGAAACATTCAATTTCAAAAAATAAAATGCTCCTAAAGATTCTTTATTTTCCTTGGTAAGGAGTTGGTCTTTGGAATAAAATATTGATCGAGGTCATATAATATTGGGCATAGCCATTACGCAATGAACTATTTGTTTCTTCACTTGCAGACAACAAACACAAAAACTTTTAGATTTTTTATTTTAGAAACTTTCTCTTTGGCAAATTTTCACTTGTAGATGCAAAATTTGAAAAAAAATTGCACAACAGAATGAGAAGACCTTGAAGGAAGAAGAAGGAAGGAAAGAGAGTGTGTGTGTGTGCATGTGTGTGTAAGAGTGAGATGGTAGAGAATTCTACGAAAATTAAAAGCTTGTGGATGATCTGATGCTTGAAGAGATGAGAAGGCTTGCTGGACAATCCCAATGTCACCTTTCACTAACGATTATGGCTTCAGAAATGTGGACCGCCTCACCTGCAACAACTTGTTTCGTAGCAAAGGTTTCTGGGCGTCAAAGCAAAATCTTCCTCTTTCTTATGTATGTGTGCAATTTCTTTCTTTCTCAGATCTCTAAAGAAAGATGACAAGTTTAGAAAAACTCTTCTTTTATTTCTTTTGTAGGTCTGCAAACCTTCTTTATTCTTTTGTTCCTCCCTTCCATCGTTCAAGCTTGAACCAAAATAGTACACACATGTAACAAGTTCGTATAGTTGTTTTGGAGTTTTGTGAAGATTTTTTGTGTTCAAAGAAGTCATTCAATGTTCTGCTATAGTTGTTAAAAAGGAAGAGAAGCCTTAATGCTTGAACAAGATCCTGAACTTGAAGACATGGCTACTGGTCCTTGGAAGACTACTCCTACTATTGGTCGTGTTCTATTATTAAGGTTCACAAATGGAGTAGCATAGTAGATCGGTGTTCACCTCTTTAGATGGTGATAGTAAAAGAGAAGCTTTCGGAGGAGGTGATGTGGTGGAGGAAATGGAGATTTCAATGACACCATTTTCAGGCTTGTTCAAGAGGTGATATAATCAGTTGTGACAAAAAGTCAAAAAGCTTTGCCCAAAAATAGTCACTCTTATACAACACTGTATCATAGGGTCCAAGCATGATAAAACATGCCAAAAAAATAGTCATAAAAAATTTTTATTTCAAAAACAATCTTTTTTCAACATTAACATTAAAAATATATATTTAAAACCTATTTAAATTTCATTTTGAAATCATGGAGTGCTTCATTGAGTTTATTGTCGCAACCCCACTTTGAGAGAAGTGTGAGGTCGTCACTCACACTCCTGAAAATGGGACTTGGGAGTCCTCCGGGACTCCCAAAAACTCAAAGCGCAATTGTAGGGGTCAAAACACCTTGCATTGAGGTGTTTTTTATACCATTGGAAAGGTCTTGAAATGTAGATGTCCAAAATGTCCTCGCATGAGCCATTTGGACATCTGTAGCATAAGTTATGGTCAAAAGAAAGGTCGGGAGTCAAACTGATAGTTTGACTCCCGACCACTAAAAGTTGGGAATCGACCCGATCCCGATATGTGCAGGTGAAGTGCGACACACGTTGGAAAGCTCTCGAGGAGAACTAAAATTTTGGTTTAGACCTCGTCCCGATACGAGCTTGGGGCAAGAAGATATGAACGCCCAAAGTCCCAAGAGTCCAAACCAAGACAGTTTCGGGACTCCACTTTGGGAGTCCCGAGAAAAAGAGGCATTTGGATGCAAGTGCGGCGGAGAGCTACAAAGAATACTATATGGGGGAAGGTGGTGGCTTCCCCCGAGTCCAGGCCGTGGTGAGTCAAGTGAGTCCAAGGTTGCCCATGGCTTGTCCCAACACTGAAAGTGTGCAGAATGAGTTCTAACCAACTTGTTGGTTGGATTTGGATGCATGACCAAATAACTAAGTAGCTTATCCCTCTTCCTAGTCTAATCTCAAGGCTTTCAGCACGCCCCTTTCACCCCCTTTAGTGCTGGAAGCTGGGAGCGTGCCCCAAGTCCCCACATTTCCGCAACTTGAGTGACTTAGCCCCAACTTGGGGCTAATTAGGGACTTAGGAGCGCATCATTATTGTAAGTTGTACATAAAGTTTGAAAATTTTCTATAGAAGAAAAATGGATGAAAAATATGTTTTAAATTAGTTGGTTGTTCAAATTTTCCAAAATACTTTTACATTGAAACTTTGATAGATTATGATTAGAATATGAAAAGTTGAAACTACATCCATACACACTAGGCCTTCATCAACTTGAAAGTATAATAATTCTAGTTTATGTGTTATTTTCATGTACTTGTAATTTAATTTTATAGAACTGTGACATGTGATTTCTATACTGACATTTCAAAAAAATGTACTTAAATGCATATTAAAACATGTGTTTCTTCAATATTATGCAATGAAGTCAAAGAATTTATAATTGTTGATCATTTACTTAAATAATATTCATGGATTCAATACTTTAAAATGTATTTTATGGATGTTTTTAGAAAAACAACAAGTGTCTCCAATTAGCATACTTTACCATGCTTATGCCCCATTTTAGTTTTGTTCTAAGAAAAAAACTACTTTGAAGCTTATTTGCATCATGAATAACAAACAAATGTTTGATTATTATTCTATTAGATGTTTAATGTCGTTGGAGCCGTAGTGGTAGTAATAGTTTCTGTAAAAGATAACACTTTTGTTTTTTTGTCTTTGGTGCTATGAACAATGTTTTAAAAACTACAAGGCTCGAATTTCAAAAGAACTTCAAACAACCCTCTTCTTGTATATGGATTTTGTTGATTCTAGAGCTTTAAGGACATTGAACCAATGATGGGGAAATGGCCGAAGCGAGAAGTTGTTAACAATGGAAACGAAGCAAAAGGAGAAAGAAGAGATAACAACATCAAGATGTCAGCTGTGGAAGCCACTTATGTTGTGGAAAGTCATATGTTCAAGAACCATTATCACAGATCCCTTGCTAAATTTTGGATCAAGACTGTGCTAATCCTATCATTCTTGAAATCCATAAGCTCTTTCTTACAACCATCCTTGTTGTTTTTCAGTTCTACTTGCTAAGTCTTTTTGCTCTAAGGAACAACTAACTGCTCAGTGCAATTGCATGAGCTTTGAAGGTTTAGGGTAAAGTGTTTGGGATTTAGAGTTTAGCAACAACATGCAAAACAATGGGGTAGACCTACTTAACCCTAACTAATGGTTATGGGGAAAATTGGGTAGGTGCCTTCATATGTTAGGAATGTGACCAACATATTAGATGAGTGCATTACATTCTAAGTTGAACAACATGTAAAGTCTTTGAATTTTGAAATGAACATTCAACCCCATTGACAAACTCTAAAGCAAAATATTATGCACATTTTTATATAATGGTCCTCATTATGGATGGCATTTTGCATCAAGATATTACAAAAAAATTATAAAGCTTATGGCACATAATGTTTTGTATTGGCAAAGTCGAAAACATAGGTGTCATGGTTTCATAAATACATCAAAAGTTTTATGAGTATTTGGTTTTTTCAAAACATGAAGCATTTGACCATCTTGTTGCATGTAGGTGGTTGTAGCCTCTTCTATCTTATTGTGTATTCTATAATTTTGATAATGTCTTAAATTATTATTCAATGTCAATCTCATTTAATGAGATGTTTGTTTTTTGCAATGAAAAGATCATGTCTAAGGAATGTATTTCGTGACGTTGGAGATGTACACTCATTGCTAATAACTCCATTGTGATGTGGCATGTATGTTGGTTGTTTCATCATAGGATGAAAGCCCATTATCCCAATTTGTGGATCTTTTCAATGGTAATCAACTGCCTATGCAGTTGAATGAGGGTGCAATGGACCTTAAGATTCTCAAGCATTATGCACTATTACATGATGTACAAGATGGAGCTATGGATGGGTATCAATTATGACATTTTCTACTTCTGTTACTTTGTACATTAGTTGTTTGTGTCCATGCACACTTGATTAAAAGATGATGGCCATGAAGAAGGAAATTCTCTAGATGTACCTGTGTAGCCACACATATTGGGTCAAGACTTATTTTCTCTATTTAGATTGAACTTCAGCTACATGCTTCATGTTGATGGATATTCCAAAATGACCTATCCTACCCTACCTCCTATTCCTACTAGTAGACCTTTATTTGAGTGTGCTAATGTCGTAGATATGTAATGAAATTTTATTTGAGATGTGTGTTGCTTTTGGATTGAACAATTGTGGGGTGTTGCTGATCAATTCAAACACACCAGATGTAGCTTTCCAACTCAATTTTTGGACTCAATGTTCATCTTTGCTAATCATCCCTAGCTTTGATAGTAGCTGATATGCAATCATGGTCACAGAAACTTTATTATTTATGAATTATGCAACTTTTGAAGAACTATCACCAAAATTGGTGGAAGCAACCAAGTTCATTATCAATTGATTGTGAGGAAAATTATTTTGGGTCAAGACAATTGAGACCTTGTGGGAAAACAATGCATACACATAGAAGGAGTTTTTTGTCTTTGCACAACACCTATTCCATTCTCCATGTAGTTGTAATTACTATAGCAATAGAATAATTGCATATTGCTAAGCAAAGATGACTTCAATAGCTAAAATTTGTTTGCACTTGTATACTCATGTTGGATATGAACTTGATGTGCATTTGCAACTACCAAACATGCCTTTCTCCTTCTCAAATGTGGATGAAGGCCTTGCTAAAAGATTTAGGGAGTTTGAGCAGATGGTCATTCAAACTGCTAGTGTTGTGCAACAGTTCCATAACTTTGGTCTTGATGATCATCAATCAAAATTTGCCAGCTAGGTGAATTCCCACTTTGAAAGTAGGGTCCTCATATCCACAACTTGTCCCTTTTCATAAGCAAGGGTCTGAAATTGCGTGGAAATAACTTCAAGTAATGCTAGTCTTAGCCTTGAAAGTACTTACTTTTGGTTAACCTTGCATTGACATGGGATCTAGCGGAGCTCCAGACACACTGACACATCCCAATAGTGTCAGAAGCAAACACCAAACTCTCTTAGTCTCCACTTTTTTAAAGTAAGGTACAAGTTGTAATACTTATTGCACACTATAGATTTGATCATGCCATAATTTTTTTAGCTCTTCCTTTGAATCATTTTGCAAAAGACTTTGGGAAAAAAATTATGGATTTGGGTTCTATGATAATTCACCAAAAACTTGCAATTTAATTGTTGATATTTTAGAAGCTCCTGGAATGTAGATCATAACTGTTGGTGTGAAATTCAATGATTTCCTTGTTCATAAGCTCTTACACTTAACATTAATTAAAGAATGTTGTGGAAGTTTGAAAATCCCTAGGGTATTTATGGCTGTGTTGTTGGCTAGTTGGCTGCTTGCAATGTAATGGTGGCAGAGAGTGCATTGTTATGTACAACTACAAATATGTCTTCAATGGGTTCTTTGCCCATCTTTCTCTTGAAAAATTCTCTATTCTATCTAATAAGCGGTTTTCAAGATATGAACTTTCCCCTCTTCGTCCTCCTCTTTCTAACTTCTTTTGCTTCGGACTTCTTTTTCTTTTTCTGTTTCTTCATTGCAATAAGCATATTGATCCATGTTTAAGCAAGTTTCCTACATGATTTTATGCATAATGGGCTTGGGGGTTGTTTATGTCCGTGTTGGACACATATATGTAGGAAGTTCTAACAATCTTTGAGAGTGGAGACACACCACATACCTAGCATTCCTCGGAGTATCTTGGTCCAGAGGCTAGAGATGGCAATGTAACCTCCCTGAAAACTCATTGTGGAAAGCATCCAAGTATGGACTAAACGTAATGATCAATAGCTTAGATATAAGTATGGTCCATTCTTCATGATTCCAACTCAACCAACTCCATCTTTAGCTCCATCCCCTACCTCTAGAATTTACCTACTGCCGCATAATATTTCTTAACAAGTTTCTTCAAGTAACTAGCATCATGCATGACAAAACCTAGGCATGCAAGAAGTAATAATCTATGAGACCAAGTGACCTTGGAACACCATCTCCAAAGGGTCCTAGTAGACTACATAATTATATCACACCATGGACTATTGGAAACTTAACAAACAAAATATTTGCAAGCCTTACAAACCAAGGAAGTATTACACCTGGTGTTAATGGGTCATGATTCAATCATCTAGATTTAGTGGTCTTGTTATCGACAATTAGCAAATTGTTGAGCTTCATGCAACAAACCATTAATGTATTTTGACTTACAATCATCCAATACCAAGGATGTTGGGGTGTGATGTGACTGCAAAGTTATGGCCAAAATTCATATACCATTTGGCACAAAAGATGCTCATGCTAACATAGGGCTTTGTGTGATTATAAGCAGAGATGAGCAAGTCACAACTCTTGACTTCGATCGTGTTAACATGAAACTTCCTTTCTGCCTTGTCCCCTAGAGAATATAACAACTATTAGGAATTTGTTTCACCACAAACATGTTAAGCAAATATTTTTGGAGTTCCATGGGTGTTGTTGTTGACTTTAATCCTATTATTGTGGTGGATGTAGACCCCAATTCTAAAGCATGACAAGTTTAATTACAACAATAAGGAATTATCTCCCCATTCAAATATCTCACAATATTAGTTCCAATTGTAAGCTGGTTATCAAGAGTACTTTTGAATCCACAAGCAATAATGGAATTTAAGATTTTCCCCCCAATCAAAAATAGCCCCCCCACCAACCCCCACCCAACCCCCCACCAACCAACACACACAATACATACGACTACAAAGAAGAAAAATCACTATAATAAGAATAACAAAAACAAAAAAAAAGAATATAAAAATGAAAG
>Ga0116229_10011431_pt1 | contig 13088 bp, 12 predicted proteins | sample S1TSphgellanicum_3_FD_87313 | JGI IMG/M metagenome (GOLD analysis project Ga0116229, IMG submission 87313) | Host-associated microbial communities from peat moss isolated from Minnesota, USA - S1T2_Fc - Sphagnum magellanicum MG | ecosystem: Host-associated > Plants > Peat moss > Unclassified...
ATCCATACAATCCCCAGCCCTGCCGCGACCAGTTCGTTCCAGTAAATCGCGAACAGCCACAGGCTCGACAGGAAGATCGGCAGCCATTCCAGTGTATTGTAGTGCACCCGCACCGCCCGCTCCAGCCGCGGATCGCCGGTCATGGCGGGCGGCTTGATGCCGGACGTGCCCCGCGCGCGTCCCACTTGCAGGCTCATCCAGAAATAAACCAGAAGCGTCAGCAGCGTGACCAACGCGGTCCACCGATGTCCCATCATCATGTTCGTTCCTCCAAGAAGCGGCGTGCGCAGTTCTGTGGGCGGCGTGTCTCAGGCCGCCGCGCTTAGCCGCATCGGCGGCAGCGTGCCGTATGTCATCGCGCGCCAGACATATTCCATCGGCCCGAACCGATAATGCCGCAACCACACATTGCTGAACACCAATTGCGCAGCGTACAAAACAATCGTCGGCACCCACGCCAGCGCCGGCCCGACCGACCCGAACCATCCGGTGCCGGTGTGATAGAAGAACAATGTGCACAGTACCGACTGCGCCAGATAATTCGTCAGCGCCATCCGCCCCACCGCAGCGAACGGCATCAGCGCACGCCGCCAACCGGCATCGAGATACAGCAGCGCCAGCCCGGCCATATAGCCCGCGGCTTGCGCATGCGCCGACGGCAGCCACACGATTTGCCCCAGGAACAACCAGACACTGAAATGCCCGATGGGGATCAGCGCCGACACCGCCGCATGATACAAACTCAGCGGCAGCCCCACCGCCAGGCCCCAGAAACACACGCGCCGCAGGACCGGCCTATACGCGTCGAGCCGGGTCACGATGCCGGAGCGCCAGACCCACATGCCCAGCAGGAACAGCGCGAGCGCATAGAAGGCGAACAGGTTCGAGAGCAGCGCGTCCCGTCCCTCGACCAGGTTTTGCATCAGTATCTGCTTCAGGCTGCCATGCGCGTAGATCTGGATCACCTCATGCCATTTCGCCAGCGGCGGTGGCTTCGGCACCATCCATTTCGGCCGCGACGGGCTCAAATACAGCGCCAGCACGGCCCACAACGCCACGATCGGAAACCCGATCAGGCATCCCGCCCAATAGAGCAGCGTCTTCTGCCGCCGGTGCCGGAACAACAGCAGCAGCGCGCCGGACAGCGCATAGGTCAGCAGAATATCGCCTGCCCAGATCAGGAACCCGTGGATCAGCCCGAGCAGCGCCAACGCCGCCAGCCGGCGCGGATAGAACCCCAGGAACGACACGCCACGCGCTTCCGCCCGGCTCATCTGCATGGCAAAGCCGAGCCCGAACAGAAACGAAAAGATCGACACGAACTTGCCCTGGAACAGCCAGTCCACGCAGAACTGGGCAATCACATCGGCCCGATCGGGATACAGCGCGTCGATATTGAAGTAGGCGTCCATCGGCGCCACGAAGGCGCGCATGTTGGCCGCCAGGATGCCGAACAGTGCCATGCCGCGCAGCACGTCGATAAACGCGATCCGCTCGGCGAGCGACACCGGGCTGGCGTGCGGCGTGCTTGAGGTTTCGCTTTGCATGAGGCGACCGTTGCCGAAGAAGGACGTGTTATTTTTTGAAAAAAAGAACCAAAAAACTTTTGCTCGTCCGTCTTTATGACCGGGATTGTCCTCTGCGTCGCCCTGCGCGGAACCCAACGAGCAAAAGTTTTATGGTTCTTTTTTTCAAAAAAGAACACTTCCTTTCTTGCCTTAATCAACCGATTAATGCATACGCACTTCAACGAACTAGGAACCGTCGCATGCTGAACACCGCCTACCGGACCGCCTATGCCCCGGATCATGGCCAGTTCCGCGACCAGGTGCGGAAATTCCTCGACCGCGAGGTCAACCCGCACGCCGACCGCTGGGAGGATGTGGGCATCGTCGACCGCGATGTCTGGCGCACCGCCGGCAGCGCCGGCCTGCTCTGCCCGACCGTCCCCGAGGAATATGGCGGCCTCGGACTCGATTTCGGCTATAACGCGGTGGTCGACGAGGAGATCGCCTATAGCGGGGCGACCATCGGCTTCAGCCTGCAATCCGACATCATCGCCGACTACCTCGTCGCCTATGGCAGCGAGGAGCAGAAATTGCAGTGGCTACCCAAGCTGGTGTCCGGCGACGTGGTAACTGCGATTGCGATGACCGAGCCCGGCGCCGGCAGCGACCTTCAGGGTATCAAGACCACCGCCAGGCGCGACGGCAATCATTACGTCGTCAAAGGCAGCAAGACCTATATCACCAACGGCCAGCATGCCGACCTGATCATCGTCGTTGCCAAGACCGATCCGGAGCGCGGGGCCAAGGGCACCAGCCTGATCCTGGTGGAAGCCGACCGCGATGGTTTCGCCCGCGGCCGCAACCTGGACAAGATCGGCCAGAACGCGGCCGATACGTCCGAACTGTTTTTCGACGATGTGCGGGTGCCGATCACCAACTGCCTCGGCGAGGAAAACAAGGGCTTCATCTATCTGATGAGCCAGTTGCCGCAGGAGCGTTTGTCGATCGCGATCGGCGCCCAGGCGGCCGCCCAGCGCGCCTTCGACGAGGCGGTGAAATTCACCAAGGATCGCCGCGCCTTCGGCAAGACCGTGTTCGACTTCCAGAACACCAAATTCACCCTGGCCGACCTGGCCACCAAGCTGCAAGTCGGCTGGGCCCATATCGACTGGTGCCTGACCCGCCACATGAAAAAGGAATTGACCGCGGCGGAGGGGTCGGCCGCGAAACTATGGCACACCGAATTGCAGTGGGACGTGGTCGATACGGCCCTGCAACTGCACGGCGGCGCCGGCTACATGAACGAGTACCCGATCGCGCGGCTGTGGCGCGACGCGCGTGTGCAGCGCATCTATGGGGGCACCTCGGAAATCATGAAGGAAGTTGTCAGCCGGTCGATTTAGCGAGGGTGGGCTTCAGCCCGCCAGCTTCGGTCCTCGCAAAATCCGCAGCAATCTAATGCTGCGTCGCCGGCGTGCGCACGATCAGCCCGTCGAGCTCGCCGGTTATTTCGATCTGGCACGATAGCCGCGATGTCGGCTGCCGGTCGATGACGAAATCCAACATGTCGACTTCGCCGTCGCCTGCCGGCTCCAGCTTCGGGAACCAGGCCGGGTCCACATAGACATGGCAGGTGGCGCAGGCACAGGAGCCGCCGCAATCCGCATCGATGCCCGGAATGCCCTGGGCAATGGCGGTGCGCATGACGGTCATGCCGACCGACGTCTCAACCGTACGCTCCTCGCCGGTGTTCGAGATATAGGTAATCTTGGGCATTGGGCACGGACCTGTCGGTTGGAGTGCGCGGGATAGCCTGCGGTGTGGAAACAAGGCAAGTCAGGGAAGGACGAAGTGTTCTTTTTTGAAAAAAAGAACCAAAAAACTTTTGCTCGTTCGCGGCGGCGCAGACTGGGCGATGTTGCGTCACGCGGTCCAGGCGCAAGAGCAAAAGTTTTTTGGTTCTTTTTTTCAAAAAAGAACACTTTCTTTCTTACTTCAATTCAAACCCCGCCAGCGCCTTCAACGCGAACCTCGTACGACCTTTATGCGGTGGCTTCAACATCTCGAACCCCGAGAAAAACCCTGGCTTATGCACCGCGCGCGCATGGGAGAATTCCAGGAACCCCTCATGCCCATGATATGCGCCCATGCCGGACGGGCCGATGCCGCCGAACGGCATATCCTCCTGACCGACATGCAGCATGGTGCCGTTGATCGTAACGCCACCGGATATCGTGCTGCCGAGGATTTTCTGTTCCGTCGCCGCGTCCTTCGTATAGGCATACAGCGCCAGCGGGCGCGGCCGTGCATTGACGAACGCGATCGCCGCATCGGTGCTGTCCACCCGCACCACCGGCAGCACCGGGCCAAAAATCTCGTCGCGCATCAGCTTGCCGTCCAGCGGCGGGTCGAGGACCACGGTGGGCGGAAAATGCCGCACATTGCCGCGCACCGGTGCCGCATGCCGCAACACGGTGGCACCCGCCGCCTCCGCCTCGGCCACCAGGTCGGTCAGGCGCGCATGGTGCCGGTCCGAAATGATGGCGGTGTAGTCGGGGTTGCCAGACAGCGCCGGATACATCTTCTCGGCCGCGTCCAGCACCGCGCGGGCGAAATTCTCCGCGCCGGCGTTCGATACCAGCGCGTAATCGGGCGATACGCAAGTCTGGCCGGCGTTGAAGAATTTACCAACCGCAATGGAACTCGCTGCCTTCGCGATGTCGGCATCCTCGGCCACGATCACCGGCGATTTGCCGCCGAGTTCCAGCGTCAGCGGCACCAGGTTTTCTGCCGCTGCACGCATCACGTCGCGGCCGATATGGGTGCTGCCGGTGTAGATCAGATGGTCGAACGGCAGCGCGGTAAAGGCGCGGCCGACCGAAACGTCGCCGGGCAGCACGGCCACCTCGTCCGGCGCGAAAATATCGCCCAGCAATTTGACCAGCAGCGTGGCGGTTGCCGGCGTCAGCTCGCTCGGTTTGATCATGCAGCGATTGCCCGCGGCGAGAATATCCACCAGCGGCCCGATGGTCAGGTAGATCGGATAATTCCACGGTGAAACCACGCCCACCACGCCCTTCGGCGTGAAGGTCAGCCGGTTCGTTGCCGGCATGAAATTGATCCCCACCTTGCGCCGCTGCGGCCGCATCCAGCGCGTGACATGCGAAGCGGCAAATTTGCACGCGGCGATGCAGGGCAGGATTTCCGACATCACGGTTTCGACCCGGCTGCGATTGCCGAAATCGGCCGAAATCGCATCGGCGATCAGATCCTGGTTCTTGTGGATCGCATTCTGCAAGGTGCCGAGCTTGGCGCGGCGCTGCTCGGCGGTGGGAAACGGGGCGGCCAGGAACGCGGCGCGCTGGCGCGCCAAGACGGCGGCCGGTCCATCGAGCGCGGATAAATTGCCTGCAGTCTGGTCCATCACCGCCTCCCTGGGTCAACGCCGTTAACATGGCGCGACTGGCGGCAGAGGGCAATCAAGCAGGAAGGCGTGTTATTTTTTGAAAAAAAGAACCAAAAAACTTTTGCTCCTGCGCTCGGATCACGTGACGGATCGTGCTTCGGCTTACGCGGATGCCAATAAGCAAAAGTTTTTTGGTTCTTTTTTCAAAAAAGAACACTTCTTCCAATTCGACGACCCACCTACGAGTCTGCCACACTCCGCAGCCGTATCACCCCCCGCACTTCGTCCAGGTTTTCGACCGGCTTGCCCTTGCGCAGGATCTGCACCCGGCCGGCGCGCGCCAGTTCGATCGCGGCGCTGCGCACCGGCGTCATCAATGGCCGCCAGTTCGCATCCAGCGCCCGCGCGACTTCCGACGGGCAGATCGATTTTTCGGCGCCGCGCGCGGCGGTCAGGCGCAGGATCAGGTCTTTGGCATCGTCCATGCGGCGTGCATGCAGGCGTCAGGCCGGGCCCGCAAGCCGGCCGCTGCGATCAAAGGCGGCGGTAGGTGATTTGCGAGCCGTCGCTGCCGGTGGCGTCCAGCGCCGCCCAGCGTTTGCTGCTGTCGTACCAATCCTCGATCGGCGCCTCGCCGGCGAGCGCGAAGCGCGTCGCCTCGATGCGCGCGCCGTTCGCCAGCGCGACCAGGCCGCTGCCGTTCGGCTGCGCCGTCTCGTGCAGCAACTTGCCGGTCTGCGGGTTGAACAGCCGGGCGCCCATCGCGGCTTCCGCCCAATGCGTCAGCGGATAGGTGTCGTGCGGCGCAACCTGATCCGGCAGGTTCGTGGCCTGTATCAGCACCCCGGCGTCACTGCGGCGCGCATGCACCTCATAGGCCGTGCCATTATCGTCGGTGCGCGTATCGAGCGTGGCAAACCTGCCATCCTGCCATTGTTCGACGCCCTGGTGGCGATACCGGTAAAAAGTAACTGGTCCAAAATGAACGCGGAACGCGGCGTCGATTCGCACGGTCAGGTTCGACCCGTTTTTGGCGAACGTCAGCGTGTGCGTGCCGATGATGCTACCGTTGCGGCTGACCTGAAATGCGAGCGTGCCGGCCGAAGGAATGTCCGCCCGCGCCGGGCGCACGCACGCCAGCGCGGCACCCGCCGCCAGCAGATGACGCCGCTGGAGCACTAAAGTGTCTGCCACCATGCTCTCCGTCATTGACCTGCACGCGTTACGCGTGCAGGCCTGCGAACGGATGCACTAAAGCAAAGGAAGGTGTTCTTTTTAGAAAAAAAGAACCAAAAAACGTTTGCCAGTTGGCACACGCGATCCGCTTTGAAGCAGGCCGCGTATGCCAACGAGCAAAAGTTTTTTGCTTCTTTTTTTCAAAAAAGAAGGCCTTCCTTTCTGAATTCCGCCGCCGCCATTGCGCGCCCGCCTTGCGCCTCATCGCAGCCGGCCTGAAGCAGGAACAATTTCTGCGCGTCGGTCTCCAGCCCGCACGCCACGACGGTACTATCGAGGACATGTGCAAACCGCGTCGTGGCCTCGATGATCGCGGCCGCGTCGCGATCGTCCGGCAGGTCACGCACCAGCGACCGGTCCAGTTTCAACGCCGTCAGCGGCAAACGTTTGAGCGGCAGCAGGCTGCCGGTGTCCGCGCCGAACCCGTCCATCGCCACGCCGACGCCGAGGTCGCGCAGCGCCGCCAGCGTGAACACGGTATCGGCGCTGTCAGCCGCGAGGGTGGCTTCGGCGAAATCCAGTTCCAGCCGTTCCGGCGGCAAGCCGGAGTGCTGCAATGCGCGCCCGACCGTGCGCAGCAGCGTGCCATCCTGTAGCGCGCCGGGATCGGCGGCCAGCGATACCAGCCCGGATGGCCAGGTAGCAGCCGCCTCACAGGCGGCATTCAGCATCCATACGGCCACCGATGCGGCCAGACCATAGGTCTCCAGCAGCGGTTGCAGGACGTTGGCCGCCGTGACGCCACCGCGGCGCCGCGGCCAGCGCAGTTGCGCCGCCGCGCCGACCATTTTCTCGGTCCGCAGATCGCGCCGCGGCTGAAATACCAGCGTGAAGCCGCCAGTCTGCGCGGCGTGGCGCAGGTCCTGCCGCAGCCGGCGCGCTTCGGCGGATGGCGCCGCGTTGCCCGGCGCGGCCGTCTCGCAGTGGGCGGATTCTACGAGCATGAGATTTCGATGACTGATAACGACACCGTCTCAGCATCTGCGCATTCGGTTGCTAGGACGTTAACGCCTCGCGGCAGACAGGTTTGCCAGTTCGGTCGCGGCGCCTTATCTGCGCGCGGCGACCGTAGCGGAGGATTGCCGTGATCGAACTATTCAGTTGGCCCACCCCAAATGGCCAGAAGGTGCACATCGCGCTCGAGGAGCTTGGGCTGCCTTATAGCGTGACGGCGGTGAATATCGGCGAGGGCGACCAGTTCAAACCCGAGTTCCTGGCCATCAATCCGAACCATCGGATCCCGGCGATCGTCGATGATGACGGGCCGGGCGGCACGAATTTCCCGCTGTTCGAGTCGGGCGCCATTCTGATTTACCTGGCCGAGAAGGCGGGCCGGCTGATCCCGAACGAGCCCGCGGCGCGCTATACCTGCCTGCAATGGCTGATGTTCCAGATGGCGGGCGTAGGACCGATGTTCGGCCAGGCCAATCATTTCGCCAATTACGCGCCGGAGAAGATTCCGTACGCCATCGAGCGGTATCGCAATGAAACCCGCCGGCTTCTGCGCGTGTTGGACAAGCGCCTCAGCGAGGCGAAGCACCTCGCCGGGCGGGATTATTCGATCGCCGATATCGCGACGTTCCCGTGGGTGCGCTCGGCTGCGGCGACCGGCCATGTCGATATCAATGAAACGCCGGCGGTGAAGAATTGGCTGGAAGGCATTGCGGCCCGCCCTGCGGTGGAACGCGGCCTGGCAGTGTTGGCGGACCGCAGGCGCGCGGGCCCACTTTCCGACAAGCAGCGCGATGTGATGTTCGGCTCAACGCAGTTCGCGGCGCGATAAGAAAAAAGGCCTTCTTTTTTGAAAAAGAAGCAAAAAACTTTTGCTCCTGCGCTCTTCGAAACTGACGCCGAGCTGGGTCGGCTTGCGCGGAACTGAACAGAAAAAAGTTTTTTTCTTCTTTTTTTTCAAAAAAGAAGGCCTTTCTGGCTACCGCGGCATGTAGCGCCACACTGACGCGGGCGGGAAATTCAGCGGCGTCCAGGCCTCGCGCTTCGCCACCAGTCCCAGCTTTTGATAGGGCAGTGGCGACGTGATGCAGTAGCTGTAAAGAATAAACCCGCGGCCCGGTGCCACTGCCTCGATCGCGTCGATGAAACGACGCTGTTCCCGCAGCGGCAGCAGCACCAGCGGAATGCCCACCACCACCGTGCCGATCTTGCCGTGCCACGCTTGCGGTATCAGGGCGGGCAGGCGGCGCGCGTCGCCTTCGATGACATGCGCGCCAGGCAGCACGTCACGCAAATGGTCGGCCATGTCGCGCACGATTTCGACCACGAACAGGCGATGCGCGGGCAGGCCGGATGTCAGCAGCGACTGGCTGACCACGCCGGTGCCCGCGCCAAGCTCGATCACCGCCTCGTTCGCGTCATAGTGGGTATGGCGCACCAGCCGCCGGCACAAAGCCGGGCTACTCGGGACCACGGACCCCATTTGCAGCGGGTTCGCCAGCCAGCGGCGAAAGAACAGGCCGGCGTTGGCGATATCCTGACCAAAACCGCGCGCAGGCAGCGCGTCAGCCGCGTTTTTCATCCGTTCTCACCGTGGTGCGTGTTGCGGGTGGGGCGGCGCGGCCTGAAGCGGTGGGCGCCTACTTAATCTTGGCTTCCTTGAAGACGACATGCTTGCGGGCAACGGGATCGTACTTCCGCAGTTCCATCTTCGCCGTCTTCGTACGGGCGTTTTTCTTGGTGACGTAGAAATAGCCGGTGTCCGCCGAGGACACCAACCGGATCTGCACTGTGTTCGACTTTGCCATCACGGACCTCTGAAGGGCCGGCCCTGCAGGACCGGACATAAGTGCGGGTAGATGGCCAACGGCACGTAACCGGTCAAGCGACGTTTTTGCGACACTGGTCCCAGCTCTCAGGTGTCACTTGATAAGGGCGGCGTTGTAGGCTGCGGGGTGTTTGGCGAGAAAGGTGGCGGCGATCAGGTCGAGGTCGGTGCCGGCAGCGGCGGGGCATGGCAGACGCAGCTCCAGCGCTTCGGCGGACGATAGGGGCGGGCGGGCGGCCCGCGTTTTCGCAACCGGGGCTGCCATGTCGTTGTGGCCGCCGTCGAGGTCGGCGAGTTCGTGCTGCGTCTCCAGCTCGCCGCCGCTGGTGCAGACCTGCGGCATGACGCCAAGCATCTGGATCGGCCACAGGCGCGGCGCCAGAACCCGGCTCCAGGTGACGTAGAGCTCGCCGCCATCCGGCAGCGTCGTGATCGTCTGCACCAGGCCTTTGCCGAGCGTCGAGCTGCCAACCACCACCGCGCGCCCAAGATCGGCCAGCGCCGCCGCCATGATCTCAGCCGCACTCGCGGTGCGCGCATCCACCAGGATGATGAGCTTGAGCCCGTGCGTCAGGTCGCCGCCGCCGTCGATGCGCCAATCATGCGTCGCCTGCGGATCGCGCCCGGCGGTGCTGGCGATCACGCCGGACTCGGCGAACAGCGCGACCGACGTCACCGCCTGGCGCAGCAGGCCGCCGCGATTGCCGCGCAAATCCAGCACCACGGCATCCGGCATCGGCTTTGCGGCCAGGCCGCCTTCCACCGCCTCCGACAGGCGCTGCGCCGTGTTGCCGTCGAATTCCGCCACGCGCAGCAGCAGCAGCCCGGCATGGCGCGACGGAAACACCGTCTCCGGCGGCACGAACGCCAGCGTCAACGGCACCGGCCGCACCACGCCGTCCAGGCCGCGCACCACCAGGCGCCGCTCGGCGCCCTGCGGTCCGGTCAGCATCGCCTCCACGCGCGCCCGCGAGCGGCCCCGCACCGACACATGGTCGATCGAGAGCAGCCGGTCGCCCACGCGCACGCCGGCATCGCCCGCGGGTCCGCCGGGCACGATGGACGCCACGACCAGCCCGTCCGCGCGGTGAACCAGCGCGAATCCGGCACCCGCATCCACCGAGAGCCGGTCGCGTACCGATTCCGCCGGCGCCGGCGCCACGTAACGGCTATATGGGTCGAGATGGCTGAACATTTCGTCGAAGAAACTTTGCAGCATCGCCTGGCCGCCGGCCCGGCGCAGCCGTGGCGACGCATCATAGGCCGCCGCGTTCAGGGCAGCGGCCAGCCGGCCCCAGGCCGCCGCATCATCCGGCGGCGGCGCCGGCCGGGCCGCCAGCACGCGGCCGCCGGTAACCAGCCGCACGAGCGTGCCTTGCGCCGCCGCGGTCAGCGCCGGATCGAGCGTCGCGATGCCGCCCAATCCCCACAAGGTCAGCCGCGCCGGCGTCGCCGGATCGAGCGTGCGGGGTGCGGCGAAACTCAGCGCGGCGCTGAACACGCGGCCCGCCATCGCGGCATCGAAATTTTGCGCCGCGTGCGCCGGGTGGGTCAGGCCCAGGACCGCGAGCGCGCACGCGAGCGCGAACAGCGCCTGTCTCACCGCCGGCCGCGCTTTTTCCCGCTGCCAGGTCCTTTGGAGGACGAATATGCACGCGCCGCGCCGCGCCCGTTCCAGCCCCCGGTTTTATCGGCGCGCGGCCCGCCAGGGCCATCCATGTCCGGGCTGAGATCGAATACCAGCCCGCCGGTCACCGGGCTCGCTTCCTTCAGGCGCACGGTCAGCTCCTGCGTCAGCCGGAACGACTGACGCGTCTTGCGGCCGTTGAGCGTCTGGGTGGTCTCGTCGTGCATCCAATAATCGTCTGGCAATGAGGACAGCGGCAAAAGTCCGTTGGCGCCGCTCTCCAACAATGTGACGAAAAGCCCGAAGCGCGCCACCCCGGAAACCCGCGCGGCGAAGCGCGCGCCCACTTTGTCGGCCATGTAGGCAGATAAGTAACGGTCCACCGCATCGCGCTCGGCGAGCGCCGCGCGCCGCTCGGTGGCGGAAATCTGTTCGGCGATATTTTCGAAATCCGCCGCCTGCTCCGGCGCGAGCCCGCCTGGGCCGAGCTTGAGGCCCGCGATCAGCGCGCGATGCACCAGCAAATCGGCGTAGCGCCGGATCGGGCTGGTGAAATGCGCATAGCGGGACAGGCCAAGTCCGAAATGGCCGATATTGTCCGGGTCGTAGGCCGCCTGGCTCTGACTGCGCAGCATCACTTCATTCACCACGGCCGCCTGCTCGGTGCCGGCCACTTTTTTCAGCACCGCATCCAGGTCGCGTGGATGCAAGGCGCTGCCGATCGCCAACGAAATATCCAGGCTGCCGAGAAAGTTGCGCAGGTTCGCGAGTTTTTCATCCGACGGCGGCGCATGCACGCGATACATGCAGGGCCGCTTCAGCCGCTCCAATTCCTCGGCCGCCGCCACATTGGCCAGCACCATGAATTCCTCGATCAGCCGATGGCTGTCGAGCCGCGGCCGCGGCGCCACCTGCAGCACGCGGCCCTCGCCGTCGAGCACCACTTTGCGCTCCGGCAAATCGAGATCGAGCGTGCCGCGCCGCACCCGCGCGCCCAGCAGCGCACGGAATGCGGCATACAACGTCGCCAACTGGCCGGGGGCGAGCCCGGCCGTTTCGCCGGCATCGAACGCGGCCTGCACTTCCGTATAGGTCATGCGCGCGGCGCTGCGCATCAGCCCGCGACCGAAATGATGCGCCTGCTTCTCACCGTTCGCGTCGATCCGCATGCGCACGAACAGGCAGCCGCGATCCTCGCCCGGCCGCAAGCTGCACCAGCCGTTGGAGAGCTCCTCCGGCAGCATCGGCACCACGCGGTCGGGGAAGTAACAGGAATTGCCGCGCAGCCGCGCGGCCTCGTCGAGCGCACTTTCCGGCCGCACATAATGCGCGACATCGGCGATCGCGACGGTGAGCCAAAAGCCGTCGCCGTCCGGTTCGGCATAGACCGCGTCGTCGAAATCGCGCGCATCCTCGCCGTCGATGGTGATCAGCGGCACGGCACGCAAATCGGTCCGCCGCCCGAGCGGCGTGCCGCGGGCGCGCTTCGCCTCGGCCAGCGCCTCGGGCGAAAATTCGGTCGGGATCAGATGCGTGTGAATGCAAATCAGGCTGACCGATCGCGCTTCGCCCATGCGTCCCAACCGCTCGACAATGCGCGCTTCCTTCAGCCCATACCCGCCGCCCGGCAAAGGTTCGGCCAGCACGATCTCGCCGGTCTCCGCCCCCTGCGTGTCGGCGGCGCCAATGCGCCATTCCGCCTTCGCCCGCCGGTCGGTCGGCGTCAGCCGGTCGGGCGCGCGAAAAATCCCCAGCACGCGGCTCGGCGTCGACGCGAGCCGCTTGATCGTGCGTCCCTCATACTTGCCGCGGCCTATGGGTTTCAGCCGCGCCAGCACCCGATCCCCCGGCGCCAGCGCCGGCCGCCCCGGCCGCTCGGCGTGCATGAGGATCATCGGCGGCGGCCCGCCGGCCTCCCACGACACCGGCCGCGCAATCGCATCCCCGTCCGGATCGGTCCCCGTCACCAGCACCAACGCCGTCTCCGGCAGCCGATCGGGTGCCGTGTGCCGCTTATGCACGGGCGCACTCAGCGCCCCCTCATGCTCCAGGCTCTTGAGCATCCCCCGCAGCGCCACCCGATGCTCCGGCCCGAGATGGAACGCGCGGGATATCTCCCGCTTGCCCACCCGCCCCGGCTGTTCGGCGATAAACCGGCGGATAGCTTCCCGCGAGGGCAGGGCGGTAGGGGGTTTTGGACGAGTCACGCTTGCAGGGTAGCCCGCGGAAGAAAGGCAAGGAAGGTCTTCTTTTTTTCAAAAAAGACGACCTTTCTTCCTTTTTTCAAGCATCCATCTTCAAGGCCGCCAAGAACGCCGATTGCGGAATCTCCACCTTCCCCACCTGCCGCATCCGCTTCTTGCCCTCTTTCTGCTTCTCCAACAATTTGCGCTTGCGGCTGATATCGCCGCCATAACATTTCGCCGTCACATCCTTGCTCAGCGCGCCGATCGTTTCGCGGGCAATCACGCGCCCGCCGATCGCCGCCTGGATGGCGATTTTGAACAATTGGCGGGGGATCAGGTCTTTCAG
>Ga0116229_10011435_pt1 | contig 13086 bp, 11 predicted proteins | sample S1TSphgellanicum_3_FD_87313 | JGI IMG/M metagenome (GOLD analysis project Ga0116229, IMG submission 87313) | Host-associated microbial communities from peat moss isolated from Minnesota, USA - S1T2_Fc - Sphagnum magellanicum MG | ecosystem: Host-associated > Plants > Peat moss > Unclassified...
ACATGATTATTAATCAGTCAAAGTGGAAAGAATTGTGTATGATTGAGAAACTTCAAACAACTTTGGAAAGTTCTTGATGAAATCAAAAGAATAAAATCTAATAATCCTAGTCTATTACATTTATAAGGAGTTATGAGGCCCAAAAATTTGCAATACACCAAGGTGACATGATTTAGAATTTGATTTGGAAAGGAAATTGTGTCAAATTGAATAACTTCACATGACGTGGGAAATATATTTAGGAGGGCTATAAAAAAAAATCTAATGTCCTAATAGGTCAATTTTATGGGGAGTTACGAATCCAAAAAATTGTAAAACACCACAACATCGTGACCTTAACTTGGGCTCATGATCAATTTTAATATGTCACAACTATGGCTTTGGGCTTGGTGCATAGACAAGGAAACATGTTGAAAGAAACTTAAAACATGGTGGGGATGAAACCCTCACCCAAATGATCAGGTGAATGTTTGGGAATCAAAATGAATTTTTTTTAAAACTCCCAAGTTGCATTCCGCCTTTGGGGACTACAACTACAATGTAGTCTCAAATCAAGTTGGGTCAAAGCTTGGTGAGAGCAATTGTGTTCAAATTGAATACATTCTTTAATTAATCACAAACATTTTGAAAAGGGCTATGACAAACTGGGCTCACGTTTTCAAAAAGTAGCTATTTTTTAGGAATTATGTCCATTTGGAAAAGAAAACAATGTTTAATTGAAAAGCTTAACATCAAATTGAAATGTTCTTAATGAGGACTATATGGTGTACTCACATGTTTGGTCTGATTAATGTCTTTAATAGTTATGAAACTCCAAATTTTTGGGACATGAACTTTGTTAGACACCAAAATGTCTTAATTTTGAAACTAGGACTTGGAAGTCTTGGAAATTTTGCTTAATGAAGTAGCATCCAATTTTGAAAGAAGACTTTTCAATGGAATCTTGCTTAAATTTTGCAATCTACATGGGTACATGCAAAATATATTATAAAGATAATGGTGCTTTTCATAGGAGTCCAAGTCATGGTTGAATCTATTCAATTTCGGTTTAAAGTTGTATTAACCATCTTATTTATTTATGTGATTTAGGTGTCATATTAAAAATGATTGAGAAGTGTATGTGAAATGTGTCATATTATCCTAATGATTTCAAACTTTTCACCCCTTTGTTTGATTGTTGAAGAATTACGGAATGCATTTTCGAGTTTCAATTTCCAAGAATCCCATTCAAACACAACTTGCATCCGCACTATCCATTCCATTAATTCCATCCTCATAATCAAGTGGATGAAATCTTTTGAAATACTACATGTTTTATTTAATGTTGTTAGAACAAATGATCACTACAATTTCAAAACTTTGGTTGAGTTGAAGAATGTACAAGGAAAAATGGAGGCAATTGAAATCCACTATGGAGTTTGGGAGTGCCATCCTCTAGGAAGTCCAATCTTTGGAGAATGGCCACTTGAATTTGAATAAAGCTTTGATTTTGTTGATCACATTGAAGTACAATTGAAAAAGTGAAAGAAATCTTTCACAATTGCCGTAATACCTTTATCATTTTGGCATAAATTATTTTTCTTTCTTTCAAACTTTTGAAATTTTATTTATTATTTGTGCAAAATTTTTAATAAAATCAAAAAGCTCCAAACTCTCCACAATTTTGAATCACAAACCTCCAATAACAATGACTTAAAACTAATGTAGTATAAACACACTAGACAATTCCATAACAATGACAACATTTAGCTTATTGTTACTTATAACCATTACCTGCCAAAATTTTCAAAATTAAAAAACCAAATGCTGAAGTTAAGATTTCAAATTTAATTAAATATTTGGCAGTTTGTTGCCGAAATGGTAAAGGTAGTATGATAATCACCTACATCTTAGAATAGGGCTTGTTTGTTCCTTGGTTGGTTTGATAGACAATACAATGATAGGCTATTCCAAAATGCCACTATGTTGACAACAAAGACCTTGTAATGCAGTCAGTATACATGCTTGGGATACTCACACCAAAAAAAAAGCATGTTGCAATCAGGGATTTTTAATATTATAAAATAGAATTGATATAATAAATAGAATTTTTCCTCAAAAATTAGAAAAATAGTTGAATTTACACCAGAAAGAAATATTTTCCAAAAAAATCCCAATTTTTCGGTCCAAAATTTACAAAAATTGTTGAAAAAAAAAACAGTCCTTGCAATGTGTATTCTCGTCAAAAATAGATTATTTCTTCAACATTTCCATTGTTGTCAACTCCAAAATGAAACCAAATGTACTGGCCAAAATATTGTCAAAAGTAGTTTTGTAGGTACAGCAATAAAGTGCAGTTGAATTAAGGACCACTTTCGACAGGGTTCCAGGGTCCGATTTCCTAGGAACCAATTTGGACGGATTTGAAGCAAATTGAATCCTTGAGTTGGACCGCACTTTGGTCCCCAGCCTGATTCTTGGTTCTCCAAAATCAGGAGCTCTCCTTTTAGGACTGTTTTTTGGTTTGAACCAATTGATTTTCCCTCCAAAGCAGATGCCATGTAGGTTTAGCCTCAATTTGCCAGTTTTTGGTCTTGGACCCTCTTTTAAAGGCCTTGGGACCAATTTAAAGCTTTCGACCGATAAAATTGTTTGAATTCATTGGTCCCTGGACCTGGGGCCCTTGTCTAAAGTCGCCCTAAGTATACCAAATTAAGAAAACCAAGTTGCAATATTATCTCAACTGTAGTAACCTAGTAAGTCTAACAAACAATTGGGATTATTTAAAATGTAACTGCGATTAAAGAACTAGGTTTGTAACAAGTGGAGATTTAGGGCCTAAGTAAATGCCCACCAAAGACCGGGTGGTTCCCATTGGCAATGTGGAACCGTCCTTTGAGTACTCTTTAACTCTTCTTAAAATCTTGGATTCCGTCTGTCTTATGCCTGGACCCTACGTGGGCCAACAAACAAGACATGATGTCTCTATAAATAGTGAGAGACTTGACAATAGACTTATCCGTAAAGTAACCCTGTCTTCACCCTGTCTTTGGGCCTCCTTTCACCCCCTATCCCCTCTTTCAGTGGTATCCACAAAGTAAAGACATTTTAATAAATCTCAGTATGGAATGCTCCAACTCAGTACGAATGCTGATACTCAGCATTTAATGCACAAAGTTCGAGACTAATTATAGTAGTTGTACAGTTACGAGCAGTGAAAATATATGTAGCATCAGTGGAGGCGCCAAGGAAAAAGGAAAGACAGGATGAAACTCAGTTTACTACCAAAATTGATGGTTTTCTGAGTTTCACCCCCCATTGAATGCTAATGTACTTTTTTGCAACTTTTTTTTCAATCGCACCCTGTGTATGACCAAACTCAGGGTTCTGGTACTGTGTTTTTCTTACTTTACGGATAACTCTAATATCTACGAAACTTCGCATTGTATGGCTAGGTGTCATTGGCCACAATGAACCAGCACCCGCCTGCGGGACCATCCACTAGATGCCTGTCATTACTCAGTTGTAGATGAACCTTAACTGGGTTAGTATATGGTTTCACCTTGGTAACAACCAATTTTGCAAGAAATAGGTCTCATATATAGGTAGATAGGTAAGAAAATAGATAATTACTAGGTAACTAGGTGGTTTGTACATAGTTAAGGGTTGTTTTTACTACAAGCAAATGAGCTAACCACCATGGTTAGCTAAAGAACTGGAACAAAACAGAAAACTGTTTCCTGACCAGTCATCATTCATCCTTCATGGTGCGCTGGTGGGTGCTGGTTCACCATGGCCCTCTTTCACCCCTTGTCCCCTCTTTCAGTCAGTGTTCTTTTTTCTGGCGAACTGGGGCAAAATTTCATCCTCAGCTGGGGAGGCGCAACCACCACAGCAGGAATTTATAGCTCCAAATCGCCAGACGCTGTAATTGAGTGAGCTTTAAGGTGCCAGGTTGCATCCAATGACAAAGGAAGTTTTGCCAGATTTTTACTGCGTAAGGCAGTTTTTCTGCTAGTTTTCACTGTTCTGACAATTTTCTTAAGTATTTTCGCCATTAAGGCTAAACCTTCTGTGGGATCACTGTCAGTCAATCTAAATCTCTTGTGGGATGATCGCCACCTGTGTCACATAAGAAAATGAAAAAAAAACACTGCTTTCATTGATATCCGCAAAGTAAGGAAATTTCATTGAATCTCAGAATGAAATGCTAAATTTCATTGAATCTCAGAATGAAATGCTGAAACTCAGCATTTAATGCACAAGGTTCAAGAGTAATTATAGTGGTTGTACAGGTAGGAGCAGCGAAAATATATGTAGCAGTAATGGAGGTAAGAGCAGCGAAAATGTGTGTAGCAGTACTGGTGGCGCTCAGGAAAAAGGAAAGAGGGGATGAGACTCAGTTTACCACCAAAATTGGTGGAAAATCAGTTTGTGTCCCTTGTCATTTCGTTTTGTAAAATTTAATTCCCAGTTATGCGTTTGACACCATATTATGCCTAAACTGGCCGTTCTCGCCCTCTACTCATCTGACTTTACGGATAAGTTTAGGTTGGAGACACATTTTCTGGGGAGCCTCTTTTGGCGAAATTTTGCACACCCTAAAAAGGTTGTCCCTCAGACCAACAGTAGAGGGAAGCAACACAGTAGTTGTTTACAACAATATAAGTTCTGGTTTGAGTTATGAGATCCAAGTCAATAGGAACTGGATCCGAACTGGATCCGATTTTCAGTTTTGGAACAAATAATTATTCTTCTTAAGAACCAGACCAGTGGAACCAGAACTGAGACAGTCCTGATTTTTTTTTTTTGGAGTGGGACCAGAGTTTCTTCATAAAAGTACAAAACCATCTAACACTGGTTTGCACCATGGTACCCATGAGGGTGGTGGTTCACCCAAGGCTATATTTAACTTAATGGCCTTTTTCCGGGTTTTGGGGTAGGCCATCCTGGGCTGGACTTTGGGCCAGGCCATCCTAGGCCTCCTTTTGGGAATGCACTCACCATGTGCTTTACCCTACACCAACTTACTGAAATTCAGGTTTTGCTAGCAGGAATGAAATGTATGAGATGTCCCAAGAGTCATCTTTTCAGCCATGAGGAGTCTTCTGTCTACAATTTCAGCCAAATAAAGAGCTGAAAATAAGGGAAGTTGACATTTAGGTAGTAATATCGCTGGAAGAATGTTGAAATAGTGTTATGTGTAGGCTAAAGCTCCTGGGCGGTGCATTCACAAAACAAGGGGCCTAAGACGGGCAGCAGTGCAGTGGGACATGGCATTTTGGGCATGTCCATCATCCATGGGCGTTACCCATCATAAAGCATATGGTGAATGTTATTGTGAATTTACACATACATAGATGATCACATAGGAGAGGCAAGGTTATTACTCCATCATAGAAGGCGGATTTTAAATGTAAATAAGTACACATAATTTCCCTCTCGCTCTTATGGAGCAGGTGTAAAGATCCCTTCTCTTTTCTTGGAGGGTTTAGGGTTATCCCAGGTTTAGGGTTTAGGGTTATATCCATGGATATAACTTATAAGGTGGTGTCCAAAAGCACTATGAAATTTCTCAGGTTTTCAAAACAAAATCATGCATGGCAAAACAATGTGGCAACAAGTGTTTTTTTTTGGCGAATTTTCGCAACCTGGCGACAAAAAAAAAGGTGGGGGGCGGGGGGCTGGCGAATCCAACAAAGGGATTTTTGAGATTTTTTTAACAAATTCGCCATATCTTGACCAAAAGAACTTAGAAGTCGCCAGATTCAGACAGTGTGTTCCTGCAGGTCGCCAAAGTGGGCAGGATTTTTAAAAAGATCTACTAGCCCACCAGGACAGTCGCCATTTACTGCTAATTAATGCTGAGGATCCTAGCCAGTGCACCTACTTGAGGAATTTGAAAAAAAAAAAACACAGGTGGCAACTTCTTGGTCCAATGATTATGGTTCACAACTCTTTCAAATTCTATCCTATTCACAATCCCATTGGTTTTGCTTTTCACCCACATGCTTCCTCACTTGCATATTATCCTCTTAAGTTTGCTTCCAATTTTGTGAGCAATTTTGAAGAGAAACAAACAAACACTTTGATTGTGGTGAAAGGAATCTATATATTACACCCATTTGGGACCTTGTATAAACAAACATGTGGCACATTGTGCAAGAAATGAGAAACAATTTTTTTTTGACGGACTACATAATGATTGAAGCCCTCAACAACCTAGTCTTTAAGTGACATCTTTCTTTACAACCTCTATGTTTAAAATCCAATGAGCACACAATTGGATGCTAAGAAAATTATGGCCATTGTACATGCAAGTGTCAAGCTAGGTTACTTCAAAGCATCTCAGATTGAGTACTCTCTATCATCTCCATCTTCATTTTGTGCCTTTCACAGCTTTTCTGATGTCTTTGATGGCATTTGTAAATGTAGAAGACCTCGTATCTTAGGATGAAATAAATGGAATGGAAGTCCATCCGTGAAAATTCAGGAAATTTTAGGATGAAATAAATTTCAACCACAAAAAATCATCTACAATTTATTGAATCCATGGCATAGTCTTTTTATTGCATTAGATGTCCAAATTCCATGGCTGAATGTCCACGAAATATCATTTGTGAATTTTCCATGGATGAATGGATGAAATTCTATTATGAGATTTTATGGAAATTTCATGGATGAAAAGTTGATCTTTAATTTTGCCATTGATGCAAATGGCTCATTATTGAAGGCCATGACCCCCACAAATGTTCCTTCTCTAGCAACTATGATTTTTTTTATAAACTTTATTCCATGAAAGTTCAGCTTTTCATCCATGAAAATTTGTACATATAAAATTTCATCAATAGAACTTCATCCATTCATCCATTGAAATTTCACAACAGATGAACATCCACAAAATAGTAGACATTTTGGCAGACTGGATAAGAAATTAAGGTCTTGGCCAGCCCAAAAAAAATTTAAATTTGTGGGCAGCTTGAACCTTTTGTCTTTTCTTTATTTCTCCAGGTTTTTGTCCTTGGACTCATTGAACCATTTTTTGCAATTTTTTCCCCAAGTCCTCCAAGCTCTGCACTTCATTAGGAAATTCACTTTGAGTTGTTAGTGAAATCCCTACTGGAATGCCGCCTTGGGTGAACCAGCACCTACACTGGTACCACCTAAGGATGAAGGACATTACTACATCAAAGTGGATGATGAATCTTAGTAGGTAGGTAGTGTAGCTTAGGTTAGGTAATGAGTCTAAGTGCCTTAGTCCAGGTAGTAGACTAGATAGCATAGAATAGGTGACGATGACAAATAGTTTTGTTTTCAACTTCCTTTCATGCCTCCCTATTGTTTGTCACCGTCAACTTGTATTGGTTACATGCCTTATCCCATGGAAATCACTTCCAATTTTTTTCAAACAATGTACCAAAAAATAAGGTAGAACAAATCCATGAGGAAGTGAATTATATAATTTATTTAAAGATGAATAGGGTGGACTTAAAATTCAATATAAGAATATAAATAAATTATTTTTCAAATATTTCTAGTTAATAAAATATTATTTTAACGTTTCACTATTTCATAACATACCCAAGAAAACGCCCCTTTATCTCAAGTGTTTCACAAATTATGCAAATAATGACTTTGCCTCAGTTTGATTGTTCTACCATTGCCATTATTCTCACGATTGTTGTAGCAATTAGAATGCACCCCCCACAAGAATAAAAAATGGAATAGCCGTAATGACATTATTAACTAGAGATTGCAATAAAGCTTCACTAGCTTGCAATCAGTAGTTTTTCTTTCTTTCTTTTTTTCTTTTTTTCTAGATTTGTTCATTTCACTCATCTAAATTTTGAGGTGAATATTTTTGTACACTTGGCAATCTTAGCTAATTCTTGTAGAACAAGCTAATCACATCATATAGATGGTCCTACCATTTTAATTTATTTTGAATTGCAACAATACACCAATCTTCTTTTTGTTGTGGTTTTTTTTTTCTTTTGTCATTTTGTCATTCTCAATTTGTTGTTTCATCTTTGTATTTTTGATAGGATAATGATTCAGTTTAATTATGAGTGTTTTTTTGAGTGAGCTCCTCCACAAGTTCCTACTTCTTGTGTTTCATGAGGGATCATGTTTTGAATAGGCCTTTGAGCACTTTGAAACTCGAGGCTATTACTTGTTTTCTATTTCATGAGGAATCTTTAATTCCACATTGTGTATAGGGTGTGCATGTCTTTTTGTTTGCTTTCAACAAATTAGTTGTAAGAGTGCAATTTCCTTTTATATCCCTCCTTATACCTCCTTTAGTTTTTCTTTTGGTTGTGTATGCGTGAATAGGAAGCTACATGAAAGTTAATTGTGAGCTTTTGTTTTATTCTTTTCATTCAAGGGATTTGGTTGTTTATTGATTTCCTTATGGTTACATCTTTTTCCTTGTTCCTTTTGTTTGAGGTTGTTGATATGGTGTGCCCCAAAAGTAACTCCTCATGAGACCACCTCCTAGGTGTTTTTGGAGGCATCAATTAATGCAACTTCGATGGATGATCATAAATAAATCAAATGTTGTTTACAATATCATTTTGATTGATGCTACAAGTGTTCCAAGTCCCAATGGTAGAAGTAATGCTACACAAGAAAGACTAAGATTTATGTAATTGAAAAGGATTGAATTGTGCACATTAAAGGTTGATTAATTGAATGTTTGGTGAGGTAAAAATAGGTGTTACATAAGATTAGTGGGAAGCTTGTAAGCAAATTGGGAATTAGTGTATGCATGAAGGGTAAAAATACGGTAAAGTAGATGAAAAAAGTGAATGTCTCTAGATTTACCTTATATCATGCATATAAAACCAAACAAGTAGCATAAAAATGAGTGGAAAGATAATTGTAAACCATCCCACACCTTTATTATTACAACAAATGTTCACTTCCAAAAAAATTAGAACCAAACAAATTTGAAAAGTAAACCAAAAGTATCCCCATTTGTCAAGTGGTAAATTTGTAAATGGGAATACTTTTAGTCTACTTTTAAAACTTAGTTGTTTTATTACTTTTGGGGATATAAATATCATTATAGTTTTGAGATGTGGCCATAATAGAAAGTAGAAAATGTATCTACTAAAACATACTTACCACATACCACATACTCCACAAGAATCCATTGCATAAAATAGAATTTGAACTTACTTGCATTTCAAACAAGTAGACAAAAAATTAATTGAAACAATTTGAAAGTTGAAAATCAATGCACAATAATGAATAACTATGTTTATATATATATGCCAATTTTTCCATGGGTTTTATTGTCATTTTATGTCTACTTTCATCTAGCCTTAACAAGGTAACAAGTATGTGCAAAATACCATGCTTTCACTGTAAATTAAATGATAAAGATAACACATAATGCACCAATATCACAATTTTTTTCAAAGTTATTGCAATTTTTCCATGCACAATTGGTTATGCCAAGTTGATAATGTTGTTTTTTCTTTAATGATGGTTGCAATCCTATAAATATTAAATACATGTGCATGGAATTAAAGCCTCACATTAGTTTTGGCCAATGATATTTTCCAAATAAATAATGTTATTCATTACTTATTTTCATACAAATGATTCAAAAATTATCATTACTTATGGTTGGATTGTACCAATCGTAATAGCTATTCAAATTTTAAATATCACTTATTTAGAATTGAATCAAGTATCGTGTGATCAAAACATATAACATCAATTCATCAAATTCCTTCAATGTTTGATTTGATGCATAAATTTACTTAAATTTGGGGTGACATTCACTACCTACTTATTGGAATATGTTCTATAAGGTGCTAATTGGCCCAAAATTCACAAACTATGATTTCTAATGTTTCACAAATTCTTGGCATAATGGCATGCACCTTGTGTGTTAAAGCTATACCTAATGCACTTGTTTAACATAATTACACACTTATGTCATTTTAATAGATCACTAGCATAATGGAATGCACATATTGTGTTCAATGTTATGCACTTGATGCGCCTACTTAATGTAGTGCAAACACTTGTGTCATTTCATCAATAGAGCATTGGCATAATAGTATGCACTTCATGTGTTGAAAGTTATAGCTAACACAAGACCCTAACCTATTACAAACACCTTTGTTAGATTAAATGTTATACCTATCACAACATTTGATTTGTTTTTATCACTTGATGTGTTAATTGTAATAGCTAACACAATAATTTGATCTATCTAGGTCAACTTGCATGATCTAGTGTAAACCTTAAAGAAGTTGGATAAATACCATTGATTAATGTTTCGTTTGAACATTAAAAAAAACCTTAAAACATTTAAACTTTAAAATTTTGGTAGGAAGTGATAACATACCGTTCATGATTCTTTACGATACATTTTAAAATAATGTCAATCTAGTAATGTTTTATGTATCCCAAACACAAAGCTATCTAAAGTGTTCTAGATAAGCCTTATATTTTACCTTTGAATTGCAAGACTTGTTAGCAATAAGATTTTGCAAGTTATTGAATTTATTGTATTAAATTATTGGCATTAAGTTCTTGTATTTTCTTTTATCTCAAACACCACATTCTTAGATAACCAAGGCATTTTAACAAATTCTAAAAAAATATCCATTTACCTCAATGATTGTACTACAACTACTTTAAATTACTTGGGACGAATTTTCTTTTGTCCATCTAAACTTCATACGTTTGTTCTTATTGACTTCCTCATTTTTATAACATTCAAACTTTTCATATCAACCAAAAAATACACATATTTTTTCGTTTTTCTCTTTCACACATAAACACACACACCACTCCATTGAGATAGTGTACTTGCAAAATACACAATTCAACCATAGTTTTTCTCTTTCCTTCACACCTCACATTTGGGTATTAATCCTTAGCTTTCTTTTTGTTGTTTTTAAAAGTTGTTGGGGTAAGATCATAATGATTATAACCACATTTGTCCTATGTTTTTTCGACTAGTAATCTTATTTGGTAAGGATGATATTTCAATGCTTAACAAAAATTGTTGGTAGTACACTTTGGTTAGCTAATTTCTAAATCAACTATCTTATCATTCAATTAGTCCTATTTTTCTACCTTAACTAGCTAATTCAAATATTTTCTATTTCTTACCAATAATTCCTTTTACTAACATTATCAAATCCTCTTATGACTATATTGTCCTCACACAATCTTCCACTTAAATTACATTGGCATTGTTTTAGAAGTATCACTAATGTGAGGAAGCCATTGATCTTGTCATCAATTTCCTCAAAGGGTTGAAAGTTCTCTTTAGGGATTGATGGATGGCAACCTATAACATAGAAGGATCCTTCCCAAGATGAACTTACTTGAATGTTTGATCCACTCTTTTAATAATGCAATGCCAATTTATTATTGCCATTGCCCCCTTTAAGGTTTCCCTTACCACCAATTTTTGACAATAGTTAATCAATTTGTCCCACCTTCACTCTTCAACTTTCACTCTATTTTCCACACAATCCAATATTACATCAATTTAAGCCATGGTGAAACTTGGTTTATAGCAATAATTTCAATAGTCAATTTTCACCCTATTGTAGTAGAGCACAACATAAACTTCCAAACATCATGTAATGTATTTTAATTTTCCATAACCATGGTGGTCATTAAATTAATGTAACCATAAATCATGTCTATGAACTTAATGTCCTTAATCCTCCACATTTTGTTAAAATTTCCCAACTTCATTAAAATGTGCCATATCATCAATGGAGCAAATCCCCATTACTAGACATGTCTATACTCGACAAATTAAACAACAAGCCTTGAAGTGAAGCAAAAAAAGGATGTCATATATTCTAATTCCTTAAGGATATGCAAAATGTCATTCAAGGTGGATGGTTTGAATATAACAACTTCTATTGCAAGAAGAATGGATAAACCCTTGGGGTACTTTCATTATACATGTCTATTAATGGGGTTTTTTATTTCCCACTTGATGCAAATCTCCTTTCCTAATTATGAATAGGTACAAACTACTTAATGTTAACAAATGTTTACTCGTAATGAAAATACAAAACTATATTCAAAAATCAAAGTTCCAAATTTGTACATTAAAAATTCATAAAGTAAATATGAAAAGATAAAAATATGATGCCTCTCATGTTTTACCATCACCTTTGACGCACCCCCAAGCTCCTTGATGGACTCAACTGCGAGTTTTAAGGTGAAGACAACAGAAGCAGAAGGAGTTGGGGCGCGCTCCTTAGCTCGCATCACTTCAAGGGTAGAGGGGCATGTTGGAATTCTAGGATGGGACTAGGAAGATTGACAAGCAAATCACTTATTCACACGAACCTGCACAAACCAAACAACAAGTTGGTTAGTGCATAATTAGAGCACTTTGGTGCACGAATGAGCCACGGGCAAATAGGCCTCGGCAAGGTAAGGTAGACAACTGGTTGTTACCCAGTAAAACAATAAAAGTTAGTGGTAAAGGGTGAAGGGAAGGCAACAAGTAAGGTAGTGGGTAGAGTAAAGGTAAAGCCGAACGGATTACCTGATTACTCGGTAATTACAAGTAATTGGGTAAATTATTTATTATGGCCCCAGTGCCTTAATGGAGTCCGCCATCAATCCGCATGGAGTCCACCATCAGGCTTGAGTCCGCCACAGAGTCCACCTCGCCACGATCTTCCGCTATGGTGTTGAGGGAGCTACAAAGTACAATGTCAAGCAACGGTGATCCTGCTGTGAACGTGGTCGTTGTTGAAGACGCTGATGTCGTCATTGTGTCCGATGTCAACAACGGCAACATGCAGGCGACCATGCATTCTGTCGCCAAGTCAAAGCGAAAGTGCCAAAAACACTAGTTTCCATGGGAGTATGTCAAGGATTAGCAGGACGGCGACTCCACTAGGCATTGCGGAAAGCGCTAGTGCACGGTGTGTCGCAAGTGGTATTCCGGATCGACCAATGCGTCAAGCTGGAAAGCGCACATGAAGAGCGCGCATGGCATCACCGGCAGTGACATCGCATTGTCTGCCTCGTCCGGCAAGCTCATATTCTAGTCGACATTCAGCAGCTAGCCCGTGTTTTCGGAGCCCGTTCTACGCAAGT
>Ga0116229_10011436_pt1 | contig 13085 bp, 11 predicted proteins | sample S1TSphgellanicum_3_FD_87313 | JGI IMG/M metagenome (GOLD analysis project Ga0116229, IMG submission 87313) | Host-associated microbial communities from peat moss isolated from Minnesota, USA - S1T2_Fc - Sphagnum magellanicum MG | ecosystem: Host-associated > Plants > Peat moss > Unclassified...
AGACAATTGTTTGCTTTGAGAGTATTTCATTTTTAACTCAGTAATTATACTTAGAAACTCAAACCAAATATTATATCACAAAAAACTTTTGCAAGAGGTCTAAGAGGTCTACTACTGATCATTTTTTTGCAAAACTGGGATGCACCCAAATCTTTGTGTGTAGCTTATATCCATACACCCATTCTTCATCGAAGGGCGATCACTTGACAATTTCTCACAACCCAATTAAGTACCTGTGCAAAATTAATTGTATATTGGCATTGCCTGAAATGCTTGTCACAAGGTCATTTCAGGTTAAATAAATGTTCAATTAATTTTGCGTGAGTACCTATAAACGCGCACGATTAGGTCTCGAAAGTTGCGATAAAAGTCGCAAAACTCGCTATGCTGCTATAGTAAAATTGCACTAACAGCAATTTTCAGCCTATAAAACCACAGGCACCAGAGGCAATCACGATTTTGGGTATGTGGTTCACATAACTGAAAACTGCTGTGATCAATGTAAAGGTTCGCGATCGCTCATACTAATGTCTCCCGCGATCGCGCTAAAAGGGGAATGTATTGTGGCGACGAAACTCCTGATTGTGGAAAGTCCGGGAAAGGTCAAAAAGCTCAGTCAAATTCTGGGTGCTGATTGGTTAGTCAGGGCCAGCATGGGGCATATGCGAGAACTGGCAGACGATGGGGACGACTCTCTCGGCTTTGATCTCAACGGCGATACGGTAAGCTGCCGTTTTGTAGCACGGGGTTCACAGGGTAAGGAAACTATTCAAAAGCTGCGATCTGCGGTGCAACAGGTCAAAACTGTGGTACTGGCAACTGACCCGGATCGAGAAGGGGAAACGATCGCTTGGCACATTCAGCAAGCCTTGAACCTTAAGAACCCTCAAAGAGTTGTCTACACCGAAATCACTCCAGCGGCAGTACAAGCTGCGATCGCCCGTCCCCGCACTATTGACCAAAATCTGGTCAACTCTGGTTTGTGCCGTTCCGTCCTCGATAAACTGGTGGGCTACAAAGGTTCTCCGTTGCTCTGGCAGTTGCAAAATGGTGCAAAGAGCATGGGACGGGTGCAAAGCGCGACGTTGCACATCATCTGTGAACGAGAACGGCAGATCCAAGTTTTTGTGCCACAAGACTACTGGAGTGTGTTCGTCGATTATGCAGAGGGCTTCCGTGCCTACTATCGGCGCGATGCCGCCGCAGCCACAACCGAGGATGCTCAAAGAGATGATACCACAGCACCCACAGATAAACCTGTCCAAGAGTCAGAGCGGGTGTTGAGCCAGGCTGAAGCTGATCGCTTAGTCCAAATCGCACAACAGCACCCCCATCAAGTGGTAGAAATCGACGGTAAAACAGTCAGCCGCACTCCACCACCCCCGTTTGTCACTTCCACTCTACAACAGGCTGCCGGTTCCCGCCTGCGTTTTGTCCCAGAGAAAACGATGCAGGTCGCACAGTCACTTTACGAAGCAGGCTTGATCACCTACATGCGAACTGATAGCGTTGTCCTTAGCCCAGAGTTCTGCGAGCAAGCGCGTCGATGGCTGGAGACAAACGACCCGGACAATGTGCCTCAAAAGACGGCAAGACATCGTAGCAGCAAAAATGCCCAGGAAGCACACGAGGCAATTCGCCCAACAGATGTGTTTCGTCCCTCGGCTCAACTGCGCTTGGAACTGTCTGCTGATGAGTTTGCTCTGTATGTGCTGATTTGGAAACGGGCAATGGCTACTCAGTGTAAATCTGCTCAAGTGCGACAGACCCGAATTGTCACCCAATCAGGTTCTGTCTTCTGGCAGGCAAAAGGACAGGTGATAGAGTTTGCCGGCTACACTAAATACTGGAACAATTTGAGCGCCGATGTGGAACTGCCAGTTCTGCAACCGGGGCAACCTCTAACGTTGGTTCAAGCAGCACATGAAAAGAAGCAGACCCAACCACCACCCCGTTACAGTGAGCCGAAACTGGTACAGGTGATGGAACGCAAGGGCATTGGACGACCCAGCACCTATGCACCCACGATCCAAATCCTCAAGCAACGGCTGTATGTGGAGTTAACTAAAGGGAATCTGCATCCGACGGTTATGGGGCTGGATGTTGATCGTTTCCTGCAAGATGCTTTACCGGATCTGCTGGAAACCGAGTTCACAGCGCAGATGGAAAAGGAATTGGACGCAATTTCCGATGGGAAACAAGACTGGCAACGCTACCTGACGAGTTGGAACCGGGAGTATTTTGCTCCAGCACTGGCAAAAGCGCAACAGGTGATTCCTAAGCACTTGAGTTCAACTCCGGCTCCTCGTAATACTAAGACGCTAGATCTGTCCAGAACACGCTGCCCCCAGTGCAAGAATTACCTGGGAAAGATTCCTAGTAAGAAGGTGAAGAAGAAGTATTTTCTCAAGTGTGTGGGTGGCTGTGAAAATGTGGTGTTGTTTTGGAGCGATCGCACAAAGCAGTGGGAGCAACCTCAGTCAAAACAGACAACCAATGGTCAATCTGTCTCTGTACCCGCCCAAAAAACGGCTTATCTGTGTCCAGTTTGCAAACAACCATTAGAGGAATATGCTTACGAAAAGGACGGACAACAAAAACGCTTGCTGCGCTGTTCTGATTTCAGTGCTAGGAAAGACAAAAAGCACGAGCAAGCTGTTTACTTTTTGACCGCGACGGGCTGGTGGAGTCCCAAGTTTGGTGAGTTACAAGTGGGTAGCAGGCTGTGATGACAACGTGTACTTTTGTTCAATTTCGACACAGCCTCCATCTGTAGGCAAACTCCGAATGAGTTCCCGAATCACATCCGTTGAAGGTCTACCTGTCTGAGCACAGTAATCTTCCAGGCTTTGAGCTTCAGTGGAGGTGAGGTTAACAGTGATGCGTTTCACTGCCCATTTCTTATTCATAGTTAAAATATCCGTTTATATTGCTGAGATAAATCAATGTGTTGACACATTCAACTATTAGTTTTCTGGTAACAACTGCTAATTTTTTACTAACAAAGCTCTATCAGTCTACGTTACAATGGCTATTTCTTACTTGAAATTATTGTTTGAAGCTCTCGATAGAGGAGTAGTTTTGTCGCCCACTGTTGAGTCATAGTTCATTTACAATTGTGTAGTAATTCACCGAACAAGTTAAAAGTTAAAATTTAAGAGAAATAAAAAATGGTTTGAAGCCCCTAAATTTATTTATGGGGGTTCTCTTTTTACTTTTTAAACCTGTCTGCTCAATATTTTAAAGTCCCAAAGACTACGATGCCACTAGTGATACTACGTAAAATTTAAGATTATGATACCTTCGGCGATGGTATTCTGATAGAGGTCGCTTATACTACTTTTCCAGAAGTTCGAGCCACAAAAACTAATTTCGATGCATTGCTGTCCTAGAAGTCTTGTATCTACCAAGTGTTAATAAACAAAGGCTTTCTGTCTTTGGTTTTACTAGGAATTTACCACTGCTAATTTCTGTAAGCAACTTTCAATATTGAATGTTCATCACGTCAATAGAATGGGAACTCTAGGTGATGAGGCTAAAAAATTCTCATAACATTGCCACTTGTTTATCCATTAGTTATCAAATTATCAAGGAGAAACATCAGGGCAATTTGCAGTGTATTTCCTCTCCTGGGGAGTGTACAAAGTTCATCATTGAAATTCCCCTGCGTCAATAATCGCATCCACACATCGTCTCTTTCAATAAAATCTGCCCACTAGCACCCATAAATTAACCTACAGAAAGATATCTAAACTGTTAAAGTTTGCCAAGGTAGAAGCGATAGAGGCTGTTATGGAGGTGGAGCGAATGACAGATAATAGCGTGAAAATTGTCTCTCTGATTCCTAGTGGAACGGCGATTTTAGCAGCGCTGGGGTTGGTAAGTGCAATTGTTGGGCGATCGCATGAATGTGATTATCCCCCTGAAATCCTAGACCGACCAATTTGCACTCAAGCACGTTTGGACGCCAATGCACCCAGCAATGAAATTCACGACAAAGTTAATAATTTGTTACAATCTGCTCTCAGTATCTACCAACTCAAAACGGATGTTTTAGAAAAATTGCAGCCCACCCACATTATTACCCAAGACCAGTGTGCTGTGTGTGCAGTTACGTTAACAGAAGTTGAACAGGCAGTTGCTAGCCTCACCAATAGCTCACCCCAAATTATTTCCTTACAACCTAATGTTCTTCGAGATGTCTGGACTGATGTTGAACGAGTGGCTAATGCTTTTGGGGTAGACTCGCGAGATTTATTAGAAAATCTAGAAGCCCGCGTCAAAATTGTTGAGCAAAAAACAAAAGGACTATCCCAAACAGAAAACCTCCCGACTGTCGCCTGTGTCGAGTGGACTGATCCTTTAATGCTTGCTGCCAATTGGATTCCGGAGTTAGTCTCTTTGGCTGGAGGAAAGCCACTCTTTGGCGTCACAGGCCAGCCTTCTGCAGCTTTGAAGTGGGAAACATTACTCCATGCTAATCCAGACGTGATTATTTTTATGCTCTGCGGCTTAGATTTAAATCGCACTCGCCAAGAAGCTCAGTTGGTAACTCATCTTCCAGAGTGGCAACAGCTGCACGCTAGCCAAAGTAGCAGAGTATACATCACTGATGGCAATTCCTACTTCAATCGCCCAGGCCCTAGACTTGTGGAATCCGTAGAAATTTTAGCAGAAATTCTGCACCCAGAAATCTTCCAATATGGCTATAAGGGCAAGGCTTGGGAACTGTTATGAGCGACTCCCACAACTTCTAGGGAGTCGGTCAAGATAGCGTAGGTAGGAAGGGTAAAATGATTGGAACCACGCTTCAGAATCGCTACAAGATGGTCAAACTACTGGGAAGCGGTGGTTTTAGTGACACCTACCTAGCTTTTGATTTGTATATACCAATTGAGGGTAATGCAGGGATGTCGGCCGACATCCCTCTAGGGTATTAGACCTATCTCCTGAAGAAGTTTCAGTAAAGTGACGATAAACGAGAGCGTGAAAACTTTTAAGTTGTGTAGGGTGGGCACTGCCTACCATACCTGGGTTTTGGTGGGAAGTGCCCACCCTACGTGTATTTCTGGAATTTTCACTCTTGTAATAGGATTGCTATCAGGGCTATTTCATTCTAAACCGGCGCATTGAACGCGCATTTGTGGCTAAGGTTTCAAGTCCCTTGAAACGGACGCTCATTCAAGCTCGTTTTAGTCGGCTTCAGCCGACTTCAGCCGACTTCAGCTATTAGACTAGGAATTTATTCCTAGGCTTGTGGTTCGTGATTATAGAATGAAATAGCCCTGGGATTGCTATAGTAAAACTTAGTCCGCTGGGGTACTTATAAATTAAGTTTAAAAGTAATGCTTTACATCCCACATTCCGCACTTCAAAATGTATTATCTGCCTTTTCAAGAAAAATTCTTAATAATGTTCAAGAAGTTAAGTATTAATACTTGAATTGATTAGAAATTTCTGTTGTTTATTTAACCATCGTTGGTGGGAATTTGGAAATCTACGCATATTACACGATGAAGTGCGGAATGTGGGTTACATATTCAAGGTGAGTAAAGAGGGCAGAGATGGTAGCAATCACAGTCAATCAAAAGGTGTTTGAAAGATTAAAACAAGCCTACGTAGAAAAGTTTGGTGGGTCGCCAATGCTTTTAATTACTGCTCTAAATAATATTTATCATACTCAAGCAAACAATTTAAAAGATGTGATTTCCGATAAAACTATCCGCAACTTCTTCAAGAACACTGAACCGATGAAGATGCAAGAAAAAAATCTAAACTTCTTGTGCGGAGTCTTGCTGGAATGTGAAAGTTATCAAGAAGCTTTGAGACAACAAGCAGCTTTAGAACAAGTAGAGTTAACAAACACTAATGAAAATGGAGATTGGCTAGACCTCTACCAAGAGTATATAAGGACAAAGTGTGGCACAATGAAAGTGCTGACTATGACTCAACCTGTGGAGTTAGATAGTATTTATGCTAAAGTAAATGTTCTAAAAAGTATTAAAGCAAAAAAGCAAAAAACAATTGAAGAACTGTTGGCTCATATATCTAGTGGTCGTATGAACGATAGAGTGAGCGATAAAAATATTTCTGCTTTGAATGCTGTAAAGTCTTATCAAAAGCTCATTATATGGGGTAACCCGGGAGCAGGAAAGACTACATTTCTTAAATATTTATCCATGCATTCTGCAACAGAATTAGGGAAACAATTGATTCCAATTTTTATTTCATTGAAGGCATGGGCAGATGAAGAAGATAAACCAGACCTGATTGATGTAGTCACACGAGAATTTGTTAGATGCATTCCTGAACCAGATCAACTTGTTCAGGAGTTACTATTGCAAGGACGTTGCTTAATCTTGTTAGATGGATTAGATGAGGTTGTGGAGGCAGAAAGGAACCGAATATTCCGAAGCGTTAATACTTTTGTAGAACAATTTTCAAAAAATCGCTTTGTGCTTACCTGTCGTTCTGGAGCTTCAGATTATACATTTGAATATTTCACAGAAGTGGAGATGGTACATTTTGATGAAAACCAAGTTACGATGTTTGTTCAAAAATGGTTTGCGTCCAGTCAAGAACCTAATTTGAGAGAAAAATTTTTAGAAGAACTAGAAAGAAATAGTTCTATAAAAGAGTTAACCACTAGTCCGTTGCTACTGACTATGCTGTGTTTAGTATTTGAGGATAACTATGACTTTCCGAAAAATCGTTACTTATTGTTTGATGAAGCTGTAAATATACTTTTACGCAAATGGGATGCTAGCAGGCGAATAGATCGTAGTTTAATTAATAAATTTAATTTACCTTATTTAAGAAAAATTCATTTGATTAGTAAGTTAGCTTATGAGGCTTTTAATCAAGAACCTGCAAAATATTTTTGGTATCAATGGGAGCTAGAAGACTTAATTCAGAACTACATTAAAAATATTCCGGAAATTGCTCATGAGACTTTGGCTGATGAAAGCTTAAGTGTATTAAAAACAATTGAAGCAAATCATGGGTTACTAGCTCAACAAGCTAAAGATGTTTATTCCTTCTCTCATCAAAGTTTTCGAGAATATTTCGTTGCCAATTATGTAGTAGAAAATTATAAAGTTTTAAATGAAGTGCTCAAGCAACACTTAACAAAGCGTCAGTGGCAAGAAGTTTTTATAATGATTGCGGGACGACTCGCAAATGCTGATGAGTTTTTAAAAATCATGTTCTGCCAGGTCAACATGTTAGTAAAAAGCCAAAGAATGCAAGATATGTTGAATTGGTTGTATGAGGTAACTGTCTATCATTCCGTGAAATCTAGTTCATGGAGGGCGTTTTATCTTTTTATTGACCAGTGGTTTGAACTATATACTAATCGGCTTACAAAAAGTCATTCTCCTTTGGCTGAAAAGCTTGCTTATATACTGAGAGAGGTCAATATCGAAAGGGGAAAAATTATTGAACGCCCACGTTTCTCAAATTTTGCATTAAATTTAGTTGATTTTCACGCTCAAGTTTTCGCTAAGGCTTCTGGTAAAGAATTTGAACCCCAGAAAGTGAACGCTTTACTTAGGAAAGAACTACCTGTTAACGATGAACCGACTATTTCTTCTCAACTACAAAATGTAGTAACTATTGATCAAGAGAAAGGTGTAATTACTATTAATAAGCAAAAAAGTCAAGTTACCCTAGATAAAGAACATTACAGGACTGATATTAACGAAAAAGATATAAATGCTACTGCTCAACAACCAAATTACGATGATTTGCGAGAAGAACTAACAACCTTGAAAGAAAGCATGCCTAGTGATAATGACCCTAGATTTGATTGGCAACAGTGGGCGGATCAATTAAGTGCATTTATGAAACTTTATTTACATATTAGCTATAATTATTTGAAATTTTCACAAGAGGAAATACAAACTTTAGAAGACTATTTTTACGCTAATATTCTACTGATAGAATGTATTAGAGGGGGTAGTTACTCTTCTCAAAACTTACGTGACCAACTTATTGACCACTTATTATTGCCGTCTAAACTCATCCCACCGGAACTCTTACCTTCTACCTACAAGGATAATGAGCTACCGCTCACAAAGAACTGATAAAAATCTATTTTGAAGATAGAAGGGTGCAATACAGTGTGGATCAGAAGCACACACCGATTGCTTTTTGTGGGGGACTTAAACACGAGTGCTCCTTTCGACCGTATATTCAGTTCGGGCATTTAGTAAAAAGGATTTATCCCTTCTCCTAAATGCCTTCTATCCTCTGCCTTTCTTGTTAAATTGTCCCGTACGACCTCATCTATAGCCTGTTCCAAGAAAAATTTTGCGTCCTCAATTTGTTCAGCATCCAGGCAATCTCGAATAATCTTACACCAATCTAGCAATGTTTCAAGTCTGTCTTTGTAACTGTTAGGAACCAATGCTGGATTTGGGCTACAACAGCCGTTTTCCCACTTTTTGCCGGGTTCGTGCTTACATACTTTCTGAATTTGGTTGTTCATAAAAAGTAACCATTCCTTCTAAATGCAATACTATACTCGTAAAGTATAGTATTGCAAGGTATTTTTCGGCAACTAACGGTAGGAATAGGTAATCTTGTCCAGTAGTAGCGAGATGCCGCCAGTGTTGGTGTTCCGAAGCTTTAATACCAAGGGGAAGCGTAACGCACGGGTCACTCTTCCTCGCAACAAGACGCATATCATAATGCCTCGAAAGTTATGGCAGTAATTGGGGCATGTGCTAAATTTGGAGCGGGATAGTCATAAAGTCGCAAAGCTATAGTTCAGGTTCTATCTGCCTGACTGGCGCGCCAACCTCTGGTATGAGCGTATGTCGCCGAGTGCTTTAAGCTATATTGTTTGATTAGCTCAGTTGGTAGAGCTATCGACTCATAATCGATACGTCATAGGTTCGAGTCCTATATCAAACCCCAGAAAGTTAGCTCACTGGTAGAGCGATTGGCTCATAGCCAATTGGTTACAGGTTCGATTCCTGTACTTTCAGCCAACCCTGTCGGGTCAAAGACACTACCCTTCCACGGTAGCCCATATAGTAGGGGAGAAATCCCTTACCACTGATTTTCTCTACTCTGCAGTGCAAGTGTTCTACAGTTTATGAGCCAGCGCAACTGCATTTCTCCCTAACTTGAGTATGTCCCTTCGTTTTACACAGTTAGCTTCTCTCCAGGGATTCTGGATGGTCAACCGAACGGTATATTTGAGCGCAGTTTTCTTTTTCTCAGTTGCCATAGCGCAGCTCAGAAAAAGTTACCGCTATCTTAATCCAGTTTTGGAGAAGCTTTTGCCCACACATAAACTATAAACACCTGCACTAGCAGAGTCAAAAATAGCTTTGTATTATATGATGTTACAATTAGCTAAAATAAATCCTTTAGCGTGGCGATGGCGGAAATTATTTACACAAATTTTTATGTGGAAAACGTTTTATATCAAACCTAACGAAATCGGTATTTTATATCACCGTAGTGACTTTAAGAAAATTTTACAGCCTGGTATATATACTTATTTTGGTCGCCATTGGCAAGTTAAAACATCTGACCTCAACCAGCCTTCAGCTCAGATTGAAAACCTAGAACTATTAATGCGAACACACGCAGATGAACTACAACAGCATGTATTGACGATCAGAACCGCATTCAATCAAGCTGCTTTAGTACGCTGGGGTCAGAATTGGGTAAGCATTCCACCCAATCAATTGCGGGCTTTTTGGCGTGGTTTTATTGAGGTAGAATCTCATCTGTTCAACTTGGAAGAAAGCTTGGAATTGCCTAGTTCCTTTGTGCAGCAAGTGCGCTCAATTGCGTTTAATGGACTCAAGAAGTTCCAAATCTCGGAATATGAGATTGGTCTGCTGTACGTGCAAAATAATTTTGTGCGACCGCTAGAACCAGGAGAGTATGCTTTTTGGTCGGTAGATAGAGATGTTACAGTACGGACTCTCAGCCGTATAGTGCCTAACCCAGACTTTCCCCTCGAAGATGTACTCATTGAAAAACATCCTGACTTTGTTGCTGCTTATTGTGAAACAGTGCAATTACTGGGTTGGCAAGTTGCAATTGTGCGGTATCAAGGTAAGGTGATTTCTCTTTTGCCACCCACAAGCCGCAAGCTGTTTTGGCAAGGTGTTGAGGTGGAAATTATCGACATCAGCGCTGATGGCCGATTACAATCTCCCTTGGTGGCTGAGTTAGTTGAGGGTTCAGCAGAAGTGCGATCGCTCAGTCGCAACTGTTTGCATATTCAGGAAGTACCCACACAGCACGTTGGGCTACTGTACGTTAATCAAGAGTTTCAAGGACAACTCCAACCAGGGATACATGCTTGGTGGTTGTTTGGACGCTCTTTTCAAACCGAAGCCATCGACCTCCAACTGCAAAACATGGAAGTGTCTGGTCAGGATATTCTCTCTAAAGATAAAGTACCTCTGCGTTTAAATCTGACTGCTGGCTTCCGCATCCAAGACCCATTGAGGGCAAAAAATGGGTTGTCAGATATTTCGGGATTTTTGTACAAAGAGTTACAGTTTGCCTTGCGTGGTGCGGTCGGTGAACGGAATTTAGATGCTTTATTAGAGGATAAAGGTGCAATTGATAGAAGTATATCTGAGTACATTCGCCAGAAAGCAGCAGATTATGGCATTGAAGTAGATTCGGTCGGTGTCAAAGATATAATTTTACCTGGGGAGATTAAGACTATTTTGAGTAAGGTAGTCGAGGCAGAAAAAGCCGCTCAAGCAAACGTAGTCAGACGTAGAGAAGAAACCGCTGCTACCCGCAGTATGCTAAACACTGCCAAAGTGATGGAGGATAACCCCGTGGCGTTGCGTCTCAAGGAACTTGAAGTGTTGGAACGAATTGCAGAGAAGATTGATCGAATTCAAGTTAACGGCAGTTTAGATAGTATTTTGACGGATTTGATTCGGATTAATCGGCAATGATTTGGTTATTTTTGATTTCCTTGGGTGGCACTTTGAAGTGTACAACGACGGAAGACTTAAAACTACTACCAAGAGAGGAGAATTTTCAGGCATTCAGTAAGAAAGTAAAACGTGTCGTCAACAACTCTAATTATGGCGCTAAAGAGAAAGCTTGCTCCGATAGTCCTCGGTTGGAGAAACTATCACAAATTCTGTGACATGCGCGGGTCTAGATTCTCTCTATGGTTCATCAGACTTAGAGCATTCAAAGTGCTCAATAAAGAGAAAAGACTTGACTGCCACACAACAAGAGAACTGATAAAAAGAGCATTTCCAAGTGTTCCCCTCTCCAAAAACGGTCACGTCAAAGTCCAGGGAAATAAATCACCCTACGACGGAGATTTAGTATACTGGAGCGAACGCAACAGTAAACTGTACGATGGAAGAACCGCGAAACTATTGAAAAAGCAAAGCCATACATGTGGCTACTGTAAACACAAATTAACTTCCTCAGAGAGAGTACATTTGCAACACATTGACGGCAATCACAATAACTGCTGTACGTTCGCTCCTGATTGAAGGTACAGTAAAGAAGGTTATAACTTTCAGTTGCCATATCAAAACGGCATTTCAAGCTATCTCAATCCATGATACTTAAAGGAAGCTGTAGTATTAAAAACAATCCATGCCCAACGCCAAGCGCCTCGCTGTATTCATTGAAAAAATGATGCCCGTGTAACTGCTGAAGGAGCAAGTTAGTTTTGAACATGGGAGCAATCCATTTCAAGAATTACATCGCTAGTACACTGCGGCGTAAGTGTAGATAGGGTTATGCTGCCAAAAGCTTCCCCTTATAAAGTCCCATACCATAACCGAATTTACGCCCTGGAGTACTAGTATTTGCGTAACTCACATCTTACACCAACGCCAGAAACCGGGCTTATTGCGAATATGTAAAGCTAAAACCCTTAATTTATCGTTTATAAACCCGGTTTCTCTCACCTTGTTGAGAATGGTGCAAGATATCAGGTAAGCCTTTGTTATTATAAATCAGGAGGTAAAATATATGAAAATTGACGTGCGTGGTGCTGTAATAGCTGCAAAAAAATATTTTGAAGATATCCAGGATATGATAGGTAATTCTATCAATGATATATTGCTTGAAGAAGTAGAATTATCAGAGAATAAAAGGCTTTGGTATGTAACTTTAGGTTTTAGTCGCCCTGTAGCAAAGACTGAAAGAACACTTATTCCTGAAGCTATTTCTTTAGTTACTAAATATGAACGTGAGTATAAAATATTTACTGTAGATGCAGAAACGGGAGAAGTAAAATCGATGAAAATTCGTGAGGTATGAAAGATTATATTCGCTCGTTGTTTCAAAGTTACAAACAAAAAGGAATTTTTATCGACACAAATATTTTATTGCTTTGGTTTGTCGGTACTGTAAATAGGGGGCGAATATCACAATTTAATCGGACTGAAAAGTTTTTACCAGAAGATTACGATTTGCTAGTAAATATCTTGTCGTATTTCTCAAAAATTGTTACAACTCCTAATGTGCTGACTGAAGTGAATAGTTTAGTGAACCAGATTGGTGAACCGGAACGTTCTCAATGCTATTCTGTATTTGCTCAAGCGATGACTGAATTAGATGAATTTTATATTGAAAGTATAAGTGCTGTTCAGCTAGAGAATTTTACTAAATATGGGCTGACTGACTGTGGAATGACTTCCACTCCCTTTACGCCAGAAACTATTGAGCAGTTATTCATATCCTCAGCAATTTTAAAAGCCCGTGGTGTTCAGTTTGAGAGAAAAAGTGAGGGGATTTGGCAACTGAATTACAAAAGGCAGAATTACATGGTTACTTTTTACCCTAATGTTTTTGATGAAATGTCTTCACTACGATTAATGAATTTTGGCGACCCCTTGTTTGAAGAATTACTAAAATGTAACTCAGGTAAAGAAGCAGGCACTTTTGGCGGGGTGGGGTTCAACCGGAATTGTTCTGAGTCTGATCCAAGTACTACTATTACAGGCAGGGTAAGCGCATCTCAAACCCTATTGACACGGTAGTTTTGGGGTTCACCCAAAGCACAAATAAGTTCAAAATTTCTACACTGAGCCAAGGGGTGGGATTGACATTTCCGTCTTTATGTG
>Ga0116229_10011437_pt1 | contig 13083 bp, 14 predicted proteins | sample S1TSphgellanicum_3_FD_87313 | JGI IMG/M metagenome (GOLD analysis project Ga0116229, IMG submission 87313) | Host-associated microbial communities from peat moss isolated from Minnesota, USA - S1T2_Fc - Sphagnum magellanicum MG | ecosystem: Host-associated > Plants > Peat moss > Unclassified...
ATTTTGCAAAAAAAAAGAGTCTCTTTCACAAAACAAATGTTCCCCCCCCCCCCCCCCCCCCCTGAAATGCCATCCACAGCCACTTCTGTCTCTTTTGAACTGTGGGGCACTTTGGATGTTTTGATGTAGGAGTGCCTGATCAACGAGGAGCGAGGAGCGAGCGAGCGAGCCAAAGACAAGAAGAAGGAGAAACGCGAGAGAAGAGAGGAGGCAGGAAGAAGACCGACCAGCTGGCCAGCTTCTAATTTCGACCCACCAGCAACAGACTGGGAGGTGGAGAACGAAGCTGCCAAAAACAGCACTTCGTGGAAGCGGTGCAGTGCGGTCACCCGGGCTCGTACCGCTGCGGCTCCACCACATTCTTACTCTAGTCCAAATTTGCAAACGTCACACAAAGTGCGCTTGCTCGCTCGATCGCATCTGCACGCTTGTCAGTGCTCAGAAGAAGAGAGAAGCGGCTTAGGGTTTGGAGAAGGAGGCCGGGCCCGCCATCGCCGCTGTCCTCCTGCAGCGCCAGCTCGCTGCAGCAGGAGCGGGTGGGTTCATCACCTGGTACCCCTCCTCTGCCCTCTCTTTCGTCGGGCTGCCCGCCATTTTAAAGCCTTTTTTTCCTTTTTTTTTTGAAATAAATTTTGAAGGTGGGGATTTCTCTATAAGAAATTTCCATAATCAGAAATTATAATCTTAAATAATAATCAGAAAACGAAAATTCATTTCCAAAAAATGAAAAAGTTTTTTTTTTTTTTTTTGAAATAGATTTTGAAGATGGGGATTTCTCTATAAGAAATTTTCATATTTGGTGTTCAGATGTGAGCCCCCTAAAAATTGTCGTCGAAGCAATGGCCGAGTACGACGCATCACAGTTTCACCCTCGCAGTCTAAAGTGTGTCCTGAGCCTCGACAACAAGCCAGCCCAGGCCGTTTGCACGCTCTACAACCTGTCAGGAAAAACAAAGGTAAAACAACATCTAGCAATTATTAACCATTTTTTTGAAACACCTAGCCTAAAGTCTGAAAAAAGCCAGAAGGCGCAAAATGACAACAATGACAAGTTCAACACGCTGTTGGAACGTGTTCAAAAGAAGATCGAAGCACAAATTGCACAGTCGAAACAAATTTTTGAATAGGTCACCAATAACTTTCTGGAACATATCACAACAGCCCAATAATCAGCTCCTACTACTAGTCATGACAATGAGGTTACAAAACAGCTTGTTAAGGAGGTGGTGGAGGAGTAAGGGGGAAAGTGGGTGGACGTTGTGAAGAAGATGGGCAAACAGATGAGCAACTTTGTCAACCAAGGTGAGGCCAAGGAACGCTCCACACGCGCCTGTAACGCACGTATCATACGATTTGACGAAACAGAAGGTGAGACAGCATAACAACTGCTAGATAAAGTCAATAGCCAAGTTCTACAAGGACAGATGAAGCTAGCCATCAAGGTTGTGGCAGCAGTGTGCCAGCCCCTCAGCAAGAGAGTTGAGACCAAGCCTGGGACTGGACGCACACGAGCTGTACTTGTTACTTTTGCTACAGGTGAGGACAGAAAAGTTGTCTGTCAAAACCGTGTAGCTTTGAAAGGTACCCGCTAGGGCCTGGAAGAGGATTTGACCAAACAGCAACAAGAGCAAAAGAGGGCATCATGGCATATGTTCGAGATGGCCAAAGCGGAAAAGAAGAAAGCTTACTGGCATGGCGCAGACCTTTACATCAATGACACCAAAGTCACGGCCCAACACTAGGGGCACTGGGACCAGAGAGTGTTACGAGTCTCCCTGTGGAACATCCATGGGGGGACAAACACGAAGCTAAGTACCAGTTTACATATACAAAGACTATTTGACGACTCAGATGTTGTTACATTGACTGAAACACACTTGTTCCCTGATGAAACACCATTGCATATGCCTGGTTTTTAGTGTTTACACAATCCACGCCCCATATGTGACATGAGTTCAATCAGAACAGCAGTGAAACATAGTGGTGGTGTTGCAGTATTTATGAAGGACTCATGGTCACACTGTGTATCCCTATGGAAACAGAGCACAGATGGCACCAGGTTGTGGCTACAGTTCTAACGCTCGAGGGCTGCACCGTTGTTCTTGGCTGTAGTGTATGTTCCACCCAAAGGGTCCCCATATGCTGATGAAGGCTTGTTTGATAACAGTACTGCAGAGGTCGGTATGATTCAGGATCTTGGGGGTAGTATTTTACTGACTGGTGATTTCAATGCAAGGACCAGTGTAACTGACGACTATGTTAATTGTCGTTACTTTGCTGACCACATGCCTGACATGTTGCCATTAGGGAATGACTTCCCAGAGGTTTTGCCTGAGCGACATAACTCGGACAAGGGGGGGTTGAAAGGTTGGCACAATGAGTTCTTAGACCTTTGTCGTTCCTCGGGATTGTTCATTCTCAATGGCAGGATCGCAGGCGATGAATCAGGGGAGTGCACTTGCTTTGCCAATGGCGGCTCCAACCTTGTGGATTATATGGTTGCATCACCTGCTCTGTTTGATTGTGCCACATCACTTGTTGTACATAAATGCCCTTTATTTTGCGGAAAAGGGTGTGATTTCGACCACAAGCCACTTTCACTCAACTTGTAGTTACCTTGGCAACATGTGCCATCAGCAATTTCAGAATCACATGCAGACATTCGTCATTTCAAACATGATGCTAACAAGTGTTCACAGTATTGTCAGCACCTGCAGCAACAGCACAGATGAGTGACATAGACAATGCTGACATGGCCATGTAGTTGTTGCATGCCTGCATTTGTAACGTCGCTGCGGTTGTGCATGGCTACCCTACGACATGCGCCAGTACATCACAACATCGTCATCAACCATGGTTTGATACTGAATGTCGCAGCAAGCACAAGGAAGTATCTGCATATGCAAAGCTTCATCCTGATAACCATCTAGCACGCGAATGGAAGAAGTAACTTAAGCAGTTATTGCGTCGTAAGAAACGCACATATAAGAAGCTGCAAGGTCGACAGTTGTGTGCACTAGCAAAAATCGATCTAGCTAGCTTTTAGAGACAGTACTCCAAGAACAAGGAACGATTTGTGGCTATCAGCAAAGCTGACTTGGTTGTTGGCTTCCAGAAGCTGCTGGAAGGATAATGCCCTAGTAATATAGCTGGGGGACAGGGCGGCTCTACAGATCAGGTGGTTTGATATCACACCCTTTTGCAAGTGATGATTGTAGTACACTAAACTATGACATAACCTTAAATGAGATTGCGCAAGTGATGAGGAGACTCAAACGCAACAAATCTGCTAGCTTAGATGGCATCAAAGCAGAGTTTCTGCTAGATGTTGGCGATATGTTGCATGTACCACTGCAGATTGTGTTCAACAAGCTGTTGCAGCAAGGTTATTTAGTAAACTTGTCTACTGGAGTCATTCATGCATTGCACAAAGGTGGTGATGCCTCACAATTTGAAAATTACAGGGGAATCACAATGGGTCTTATATTAGTTAAGGTGTTTGCCATGATTCTAGAGGCATGGTTGAGTAGCTGGGCAGAAGAGAGGGGCTTACGGGCCAGGGGATAGGCTGGTTTTAGGAAAGACTTCCGCACCACAAATAACCTGTACATTTTGCGAACGCTCATTGAACAGAGCGCTCACAAACACAAAAAGATGTATTGTTGTTTTGTGGACTTTCGCAAAGCTTTTGATACAGTGCCTTGGGACCTGCTATGGCAGGTGTTGGCTAAGATGGGAATTGTGGGTCGCTTCATACAGTGTTTACAAAGCATGTACAACCAGGACAACGTCAAAGTTATGCATCCAACAGAAGGGCTATCAGCCCGGTTCTCATGTGGCATTGGGGTCAAACAAGGTTGTCCACTAAGCCCATGCTTTTTGGACTCTACCTTGATGGACTTGAGAAGCATCTAAATGCACTTGATGGTGACAGCCCGCCACAACTGGCAGACACAGTAGTCAAATTACTGTTGTATGCAGATGATTTGGCATTGATGTCAGAGACCTTACAAGGGCTATAGAAACAAAAAGATGTTCTGTCCGAATTCTGTGTTGAACGACAATTGGTCATCAATGTGAGCAAGACCAAGGTGATGGTGTTTGAGAAATGCCGCAGTGCAGCGCCAGAGTTCACATACAAAGGGACAACCATTGAGAGGGTTCAATCATTCAGATACCTGGGCTTAGAGTTACATAGTACAAGAGGCATGGCAATAGCCATAGACAAACTGACTGCTGCTGGGAAGAAAGCACTGTTTGCATTACACCACAAATGCAATGATCTGAGCATAATAGATCTGGAAGTAATGTGCTAGTTATTCGACTCACTGCTACGCCTAGTACTGAGCTATGCATGCGAGGTGTGGACAAGTTGTACAAGGGCGAAAGGGTTACAACAAGTAGAGCAAGTACACAGAATGTTCTTGAGAGGAATATTAGGGGTCAACAAAACAACAAGCACTTTTGCTGTGTTGGGGGAGTTTGGAAGGTATCCATTGGAGTATTTCTGGTGGCAACAAACTCTCAAGTATTATGATAGACTACGGGAGTCCACACCCAATCGCTGTTGTACTGTGCCTACCAAACCCAGCTCCAAATGCTCAGTGTCCTTAATGATAACCAACAGTGTTGGCTTCGGAACGTGCAGTTGTGGCTTGACGACCAAGGGGTTGGGGTTCTCTATACTAATGTCAAGTGCACTATAGCAAGTCCACAGGCTTCTTATCTAGAATCCACTTATGGTGAACAGGCCAGAGCCAGAAGTAGCAGATTACGTACATACCAGCTAATGAACGTGAGCTGTACAACAGAATCTGGGTACTCATATGCACATTAGAGTTATTTGCAATCGATCACAAATGTTCAGCTCAGGCAATCTTTGTCTAGGTTTAGATACTCCAACCATCGTTTGGAGGTAGAGTGTGGCAGGCATGCAAAGCCTGAGAGGGTACCGAGGAGAGATAGGGTTTGTCGCTTGTGTCCCCTCAGAGCTGTTGAGGATGAAGACCACTTGCTGTTAGTGTGCCCAGCTCACCATGACATTCGGTGCAAGTTTGGTCAACAACTAGGGAAACAATTGACTCCGTGCAGCTTACTGCCTGAATTGATGCATTCGGTTAATCAGAAAGCGGTAACTTTGTACTTAGTTTCTTGCCTAGACAACAGGAGTGTTTTGCTCAAACCAACTAGGTAATTATCGTCAAATGGATCTCTCTGGTCCGGGTATTGACGTTAAATTAAAAAAAAAGAAAGAAAGAAAAGAAGATGTAGGTCTTGTTCAGTGAGGGGTAGGTACCCAGTTTGGTGGGTTAGAACCATTGGTTCGAGTTCTCTTTAGTGAAATTTCAACTAGAATTAGGTCTGTTTTCCGGAACTAGTTTCAGAATTGGAACCAGAACCAGGTTTCCAGTTCCATTTATTTGTGGAACTGAAATTGAGATTTTTGAGGAAAAACTATTTGGAAAAAAGACCAGGCCAAGGGTTAACCAAAACTAGACCAAAAATGGATCTGATTTTTAAAATCATTATTGAATTCAGAAATGGGATTTTTAAAATTCCTGGTTCCATTTATGTGTGGAACCAGAACCATCTGGAATGTTTTTTTTTAAAGAACAGGAAAGAGGTTCTGCATAAGAGTAAAGAACTGCTTGACATTGGTCTTATTATGATAAGTAGAATTGAGTACCTAATACTTGAAAGTCAATTTTTTACATGTTTTCCTTATGAGCATTGAATTAAACGTTGGTTGTCTTCTCAAGAAGTGTCAAGTAAAATATGTCAAATGAAAGGTGTTTTTCTGGGATGCCCTATCAAACAGAAGGCAAAGAAACGAAATACCATTTAATTTAGCTGAAAAAATGTATAAAATCTAAAATCTAAAATCTTGTCCAAACTTTTTGAAACGATTATTTTGGATTAAGAATTTTTTATGGAAGTAGGGCATTTCCCACTAAGATGGAACCAATATCTCCGTTTTTATTGACCCAACAAATTCAAAATTTCAAGTAATGGTCAAATTTCTTTTGTTTTACATATTCATAAAGGTCAAAAGACTGTTCTGTACTGGTCCAATTGTCTCCATGATATTTGCCCTGAAGCAACATCCTTTAAAGGATGTGATCTTTGATCAAATGCTCTTGCACCAAAGATGAAAAGCCACCCATATAAGAGCAGAAAACATAAGAAGTTTGTCTTAGATACTTAATTTTGAGTATGGGTAGTGTGTTTCAAAAAGAATGGGAGACATTAAATAGTCTCTAACAGGCTATATCCAAAGCCTATTTATGGAGCCTTGTGGGATTTTATGCATTGCATGAGCTCCTTTGGAAGCTTGTTTGTGGAGCCTTACATATGGTTTTGTACATTGCATAGTTTGTGTCCTCCACAATCAATACTTATTTTGCTCACCCACACCCTCAATTTGTCACATCCGAAATATAAGTCAAATATTTCACCCCTCCTCACTCATAAACAAGAAAAACTAACCAATACACAGTGAGAAACAATTTAAATTTCAGCACCTAAGCAAATCATTACAATTGACTAATCAAAATTATTGAATAGCAATCCTTTTTATTTATTACACTCTTCTAGGGCTCTTCAAGGCTCAGAAATATGTGTAATTTTTCAAGCTAAAAGGAAATGTTCAAGGAATCCATGGAGTTTGATTGTTGTACTTCACCCAACATTTCCAGTTTAGGACATTTTATTGCTGCTACTAGAGATGCATCAAAAACAAAAATAAATAAATTATGTTTTTGTTGTTCCCCACAAGATTTGAAACCCACAACTTCAAGGAAGTATGAATTAGCACCCACCAACAACCTGCTTCCTACTATTTTACAGAAACTTGATGCTCTATCTTTCTTTTTACGACATTAGTAAAACCTTGCATAGAATTGTGCAAAGTGCCTTATGGACACCTATGGGATATTTAGTGTCTTGCAACAAGCATCACTACAAGTTGTCCTTTAAGAATTTTACTAAAATGTTTTGTCTCAATTCATTACTAGAAAAAGTGGTTTTTATTATTACATATATGACTACATTTTTAGTCATATATACCATTGCTAACTACATGACTGCGAAATCCATAAAGTTATGTTGTTTCTGGCATTAGTCCTTTCCATGACTTTAGTCATAAATGACATTTGTAATTAATGTTTTCACGATTACACTCCTATTCAGCAAGTCATGAAAAGTCATCCAATGATCAGAATTGACCATTTAAAACCATTGGATTAAGTTATCAATTTAGAAAATGGCAAGCCCAAACCTAGGGACATAGTACTTAGGCTAGACACCTTAGGCTACAAAATTAGGTGCTTCGGCAACTAGGTTCAGCACCTTAGGCACTTAGGCTAAAAAAAGTAACCTTGTAGGTAGGTAGCTTACCATGGCTACTTAACTTAGGCTAGGTAGGCTAGCCTAGCAACCTAGGCTAGATAAATTAACTAAGTTGCAAGATTGAAGACTTGGACCCTTGACCCTAAAGTTGAGGAGTCAAATCTTCCACCATTGCACCACATGTTTTTTATGCCAACAAGTGGGTCAACAGATTAATTTAACCCTTTCTTTTTACTTATTTAAATAACTTAGTTAAAACATCTTAGCCTAGCCTAAGTTAGGTACTAAAGTTAAAATAGGCTACCCACGTTTAATATTGAAACTAACCTAGGTTATTTAGGTTATACCTAAATTATACTAGGTTACACCTATGCTATGTAGGCTACACCAAGGTTAAATAGATTATACCTAGGCTATGCCTAAGTTATATAGGTAATGCTTAGGCTATGTAAGCTATATTTAGGCTTCAATTAAACTATGTAAGCTAGACCTAGGCTACATAGGCTATGCTTAGACTATATTTTTAGGGTTACACATAAGTTATGTAAGCCTATACCTAGGCTATATTTAGGTTATATAAACTATATTTAAACTATACCTAGGCTATTTAGGCCTACACTTAATTTATACATGTTATGTGTGGCAATACCTCGGATATGTAAGGCTATAGCTAGGGCTATACTTAATGTTAAATGTAGGCTATGTAAACTATATAAATTATGTGTGGCTATACTTAAACTATAGTTATAGTAGGCGATGTCGAACAATAATTTGGCTATACCTAGGTTATGTAAGATTATACCAAGGGTTATACCTAGGCTATGTAAGGCTATACCTAGGCTATGGAGGCTATATGTTGTAGTGTTGTTATTGTTATCTTAATACTCAAATGAGGGTTTTCAAAATTGAAAAACGATAAAGCATCTAGGAAGATCCAAAAATATCCAGAGCATTTGAGACCAGTGATAGAACTTTTTAAAATCCATTTCATCTGTGTTTTTTTGTCACACTACCACTGGGTTGGATTGATGCCTGTAGAAAAAGTAAACAAACATACACTAGATACATCCTAACACAAAACAATATATTGACTTAGGATATCGGTTTAATGCTTCCTGGTGTAGATGCTTATCAGAGGTTCAAATCACTGTTGTGCATGTAAATGGTTTGGGACTTACACTCTTATAAATGTAAATCCCAGAATGAAATTTATTTACACTCCATGTAAGTGTAAATGTAGAACATGAAAAATGTAAGTGTAAAATCATGTAAAATTATTTTATGTCATGTAAAACAGTGTAAATGAAAGTGTATACATAAATGTATTTATATAATTTTATGTGACCGCGTAAAATAGTGTAAATCTAAAACAAATAGAATTATATAATTTTATATGACCATGTAAAATAGTGTAAGTATTAAAAAATACTTTAAAACCTGATTTTACTTGGGGAAAAAGATTTCATAATGTTTTTCGTGATAGGCCAACAAATGGCTGATTCCCAAAAAAAAAAAGACATCAAAACAAGCACCCACAACTAATTAATCTGAATTTACAAGAAAATATGATCATTAGTGTATGGTAGATTATCCGTAAAATAAGGAAAACACAATACTAAAACCTTGAGACTCAATATATATATATATATATATATATATATAAACATTAAAGTAGGGTGAAACTCATAAAAACCATCAATTTTTGTGGTGAACTAAGTTTCATCATGTGATAATGCCTTCACTATTGCTACATATATTTTCATTTCTCCCATGTACACCTACTACAATTATTCCCAAACCTTGTGCATTAAATCCTGAGTTTAACATTTCATACCCATTTTAAATAAAATTTCTTTACTTTATTTTACTAAAAAAATGGTTTGAGAGTGAAAAGAGGCCCAAAGACAAGGTGATTTTACAAATAACTTTAGTATATACATTTACATGCCCCAAAATATTCACATTGACCTCATGTAAATGTTAAAATATATATTGAAATGAATTACACTTACACACGATTCATCATATGCTATCACTTTCCAGGTGGATACATGGACACCTTAGATTCTAATTCTAATTCTTGACAAATTGACAACATGAGTAATAGACCTGTGATATCTGTACTATAACATGGAGTGTTCAGGTATCCAATCAAGAATATGGCAGAAAATATGCAGACAAGACACAAACTTAGGTCACAATTTATTCATTTCCTTAAGAAAAGAACCAGCAAATGTCCATCCAGTGATGAAAATAGGTTAGAATAAATGAGGTCACCTGGACTTGTTTTCCTCTCTTGTGAGCTGTCCCAGCAGGATGACTGTCATCCTGACCTGTCACTCCTCTCTTTCCAAGAACCACATGTGGTTTGGAAGACCTTCTGGTGGCCTAGTTTGATCTACTCAAGACATCTCTACCAGTCTCCACAGCTGAATCATTCTGCTCGTCATCTTCATCCTCAGTATGCTCTGTTCCACCAACCAATAACCTTTCATCTAACAAAGAGAAAAATACAAAAAATTCAGGTTTGGGGGTTCTCTCCTGCCCATTAGAATGAACTATCTTGTAACCTTCATCAGCCTTCTGATACTTCATTTGCATGGCAGAAAACATAGATTTGGTGTTTCACCAGTAATTCAAGGTTGTGTAGGAACCTAGTTTAAATAACTGGTCCATTCAAACAATTAAGAGGACACCAGAAATCCTCCCACATCTAAGATCTAACAGAGACATGCTAGAAAATAGACTGCAAATCTCACAACCATCTGTGTGCATTGCCACTGATGCCTGTGGCAAAATCTTCCATGTCTTCCTCCTCCTCCATCTCATAACCTTCCACAAATTCAACCTTGGGCTCTGCTTCCAGATTCAGCAAAATGCAAAAGGAAAATGAAGATGCAAGTATGTCAGCACTCTCCTCCTCATTCAGATAAGATGAAGAGAACTGTTAGCAAGCTTTTGGCCAGGATGAAGTTTGTGAATTGCAACATCTTCCTCTTCATCTGCAGCCTCCATCTCCTCCATGGCCAAAACTTTCTCATATTCTTTCACTGGGAAGTTGTAGATGTCTCCATATGTTCCAGTTTGAAGTCATTGGAACAATTCCTTCTCAATGTTCTGCATCTCCAAATACAGAGATTTCAGTCATGATCAACATCCAAAATCCACTTCTTTTCACAATAACCTTCAGCAAAGACAACTCTATTTTCTCAATTTGACCCAAAACATTTCAAAGTCAAACATCTCCACAATTTCCTTTCTTTCAAGAAAATCATAACAGGCAAGAGGAAAAATCAGGAATCACCTTCTCAAGAAGAGCTGTTATTTCAGCTTTTGCTTCCTGACAAGGCTTTCTTTGCGCTTGCTTAGCTGGCATAGTCACAATTTTTGGCCTGTTGGCCAACACCCACAACACATCAGCACCCATGATGTGAATGCATCATGGGTCCCAAAATTGAAGCGGCCACTAAGAACATACCTGACTTTTAACACTAGCTTGCACATACATATCAGATATTGTGTAATTTTTGTGAGCCTTTGCTTGTTTTTATGCACCAAAAACTTCAGCCAATATGCCTGCAATAAATTCATGCATAGAGAATCATTTTCCTTTGAAACAATCTGCATTTCCAGACATTGCCAGCAAAACATCCATTGAGATCAAACACCTGCTGGTTCAAGTTTTACAATAAAAATAATGATAATGATTACTCCTCTGATCATGCTGAGATCCCTTAGATTTCTACTGTTTAAGCTGAAATAAATAAGTCTCTTGATCTTGGAGACTTACCAAATATTTGTCAATAAGCTCTAAAGCCTTGCCATAATTATGAGGCAACTTCACTCACTCCCATAAGTCCTTGGTGCATGTGCCCTTTCAATGCTCTTCGTATACAAGTAGAGTGTCCCTGTCATTCCAGTACCCAATCACCAGACCTATCTTAATCTACATGTCCCAAGACTTACAAACTAAACAATGATCCCACTGCGTGAATACAACATTCAATGGAAACCCATGCTGGATGAAAGTTGAGCAGAAAAGAATGGCCTGCACAAGCCTCAAAACCAACCCAACAAATCTAACGTAGAAATCTAGCCTAAGTCACTCATCCTAAAAACCCTAAACCCTAAACCATGCTTCTGTACACGTTCAAACCAATCACAAACTCCACGAAATTCATCACTAAGTTTCAAAGAGAGACAGGCGTGACGAAAGACCTGAAATTCAATCCCTAAAAAACTGGACACAATGTCTAATTCCACCCACTTGATATAACTAAAGGGGAATTATAGAAACTGACCATCGTGTTCGCAGATGGTGACGTATCGGCATGAGCTCCGATTACACAGGCCTGTCACCTTAAACTCATTCCTACAATTTTTTTTTGTTTTCATCCTTCATGCCCTAACGCCCAACAAGCAGACACTGAGTAAGATATATTCAACAGACAGACAGCTGAATCCAGTACATGAATAACAGGCCACCTGAAACTCGCTGAAAAGCTTGAAGAAAACACCTATTGCATTAAAAAGACGCCTTATGACTTTCGAAAATGCCTCTCCTCGCTTCCACAAGAAACCACATGGACATCGAGCACGCAAAATCGCAAAAATGTTGATAATGTGGGCAAGCGAAGCTCGGTACTTGGATTTGTAGCTGCAGTGGCCATGGTTGGTGACCTGCCATATGACCTCATCGGATTGCATCCTCGACGGCCCTGTGCTTTAGCCTTTGTGGGTGATTTTAGCGATTTTGCTCCAACAAGACTTGTGGAAAGGATGGCAGACACTCCAGGCAGAGCGCTAAGACAGAAACAGAGAGAACGAGGAAGAAATTCAAACCCTAACCCTAATCAGCATGACACCCGCCCTAGTCCTAATCTATTCCTCATGGATTACCCCATTTCAAATACATGCACAGTTGGTTGTTTGTTGGCCTTGCCTACCAAGGCAAGGATATTGTGTTTAGATTCACTCTCAAGTGTCGTAGCTTAAGGGATTTTGGCCCCTAGGTAATAAATAGGTCTATTTTTATATGAGGATTTTTGAAACATGATATATTGGCTTGTGTTGAATCTTGAGATTAGTTATAGAGTTGTAATATCTTGGAGGATTTTGGTTTCTTTTAGAGGATTTTTTGAAGATTATATTTTTGCATGGTGAAATATTTGAGTTTCTATAATTCTTCTTTTGCTTTAAAATCATTTTTAATGTAAATGGCAAGGCCATAGTGTGACATACCCCATGTTTGTTTTTACACAAAGACTTTGGTCCTTACTCCTTGTTTCTTTTTTTCTCCGTTTCTTGTGTGCTTTCTTTGCTTTGATAGTAAAGCTCTAAAGGCTCATTGAGGAGGGAAGAAGCAGGACGCAAAATAGATTTTTCTTTATTTTTGAACTGCTTGATTTCCTGTCGTGAATAACCTCAATCAAAGTTTGGCAGGGTTTCATCATTTTTCACATCCCAAAGGCCAAAATGACCAAGGAAAACAAATGGAGCACGTCCCAAAATTGAAAATTTAAATTTTGGACACATCCATGTTCACAACAGAAAGATAATGACAAGTTCAAAAACTCAATTTATTTTTTATCATCCATCAATCACAAGAATCAGTGCCTATCAATATAACCACTGACTTTTTTTGGTGGGGGGGGGGGGGGGGGGGGGGGCGGGAAAGCTCTTCTTGAGAAGAAAAAAAAACAAACCGCAGTTAATTTCCTAAAAAGCTTATCTACA
>Ga0116229_10011439_pt1 | contig 13079 bp, 14 predicted proteins | sample S1TSphgellanicum_3_FD_87313 | JGI IMG/M metagenome (GOLD analysis project Ga0116229, IMG submission 87313) | Host-associated microbial communities from peat moss isolated from Minnesota, USA - S1T2_Fc - Sphagnum magellanicum MG | ecosystem: Host-associated > Plants > Peat moss > Unclassified...
AAGGCCGCCGGTCATTTGCAGAGCACTTCAACCGCCTTGAAGCGGAGGGCGGCGATCCGACTCAGACGATGTGCTTTGTCTGGTATCTCGATGATGGCCAATCGTCGCCTGACCCGGCGCAGTCATAGGGCTATGGCGAAGACATAGTGCTCGTCTTCATCGGTCGTGGCCCGCCATTATACGCTATGGCCCTCTACAGCCGCCTGCTCTACGATGGAGCTGTCTGGCTGTCGCGCTCGTCAAGCCGCGCCAATATATCCAAAGCGACTTTGCGATCACCAGCTTGCGCCATCAACCGAAAGCGCGTCTCGGTATCATGAACCGCCAGCGCTGCCGTGCCCAACTCTTCCATCAGCTTGTTCAGGCTGATCCCGCGCGATGCCGCGAGTTGCTTCAAACGGAATGTCGTGTCCTCGGGCAGGCGGATCGTCAGTGTCGTCATTTCAGTCTCTCCAGGCATTCCGGTGGTGTCAGAACGGCGAGGCCCGGCCAACGCAAGTCCGCCAATCTGAAGTCTCGGATATTGCGGGTCACGATCGCCTCGGCGCCGCCGGCAATCGCCAGTTCGACAAGATGATTGTCGCCCTCATCACGAAGATTGGGCCGCCATCCATAGAAAATCTTGACCCACCGGCTCGCGGCCGCCAAAGCGGCAAGAACCTTCGGGCGTTCATCATCCGTGGTTTCCTGCGTCCAAACATCCCGACCCAGCAGATCCTTAGAGGGCTATGGCGTAGACGTAGTGCTCATCATCGTCGGTCGTGGCCCGCCAGAGACCAGTCGCTGGTTCTACTGCGGCGGTCTGACAGCGATGGCCTGCGCTCCGGTGCTTACGGCCATAAGAGACGCGGCGTTCTATCCGGTGGCAGCCTCGGCGCGCCGCCGCGTCTTATGCCACCACAAGACCGAGATGTTTCTGCATCGGCACGAAATCCTTGTCGTCGTGCAGCAACACGTGGTGATTCTCGATGCAGAAAGTGCCGATGATAATGTCGGCCGTCTTGCGGATCGTGATGCCACGTCCTCTCAGAGTGCGATAATTACGGGCGGCGCGGGACGCGAGTTCTGCGCTCAGGAGCGGCACCACGGAATACCGACGCAATGCGCGCTCAATACGCGCCGCATCTTCCTCATTCCGGGCGCCTTGAAGGACCTCGAGCACAATCAAATCGCCGATGAGCAGCGGCTGGCGGCGGGCTTCCGCCTCCAGTTTGGCGGTGGACGATGTTCGATGACCCCGCAGATGCGCGATCCACACGGAGCTGTCGACCAGGATCAAGACCTGCGCCGCGGCCGGCCCTGACGCATTTCGTCCAGATCGCCCTCCCATCCCAATCCGTTGATGTGTGCAAGCGCCCGGGCCTGCTCGTGGACCCGCACCAAGAGCAGCAAGCCTTCTTCGACCGTGGCGCGCTTGGTTGATAAGCCCGCAGCGATCATCGCCTGGGAAAGCAATGCGTCGTCGATTTCGATGTTGGTCCGCATCGCTGCACCCGCAAAATGTGTAATACGCGTCGGTTACATACACATCAGCCTGGGGGCAGGCAAGCTGCGTTCAGGGTAGGCAAAGTCCCTCGGATGCCAGCGCATTATCGTGGGCGTGGCAGCGCCAGGGTGGGCCGGGCACCGTGCCAGCTGACGATGTGCGCCGTGTGTGGTGCGGAGCGGTAATTCCAGTCAGGCTGATAATGCTTTAGGGCCCGTTCGACATGAACCGAATCGGGTTACCGGGTCGAACGGGCCCTAAACCTTTGTTTGAGGCGGCATCTTTGTCGGCGTGCCGACGCAGGTATTTGCCGACGATGCCTTAGTCTGGTTGGATGGGTCGCTCGCCACGCATGGAGCTGGGGATGGTTCCGCCGGCACTGGCTGCGCGACGCTTGGCAATGATGGCGGGGCATCCGTGGTGACTTCGGCAGATCGGCTTGTTCTCTCCGCGCTGGCTGATCGCCTCATTTTCGGCCACCCCGACACCTTCAGCATCGATGATGCAAACGAGCTGACGCGGCTGTTGCCGGATTTGCGCCGGTGGCACGGTTTTATCACCGACTGGCTGCCCGGTTTCTCCGGCAGGCTGGAGCTGCCAGGCAACTCCAGCGCCGGCGTTGCGGCCGGTGTGGGGCAGGTCTCGATCCGGGATGAAGGACGCTCGTTCGAGTACGACAGCGCTGGCCGGCGGATTGTTCGGGCGGGGCAGTGGAAACTGCATCGCAGGGGCCACGCGATCCAGATCGCACAGGTCATGTCGGACGACATGGATGAAGGCCGCACGGCGATGCTGGCGTTTTTCCCAGGCAAGCCGATGGCGTTGCTCCTGCTGGCGCAGGTGACGCTCTCGATCGGCCCGGTGCATATCGGCCTGGCGCGATTCCGGCCGTGGAAAGTGCCGGCATGAACGGCGCCGGGTGCCCCGCTGCGGCAAGCAATGAAATCGGCATCAAACGATGATACATTCATGTCCAATGGGAGATCCGGCGGATGCGAACGACTTTGGCGCTCGATGATGACCTTCTGGCCAAACCGCCGGAGCGACGCTTTGCACAAAGGATCGCAGACTGCATGGTGTTGCCGATGCGTTGGGTTTGACGACGGCGCAATCAGCGAATTGGGTTACGCCTTTGGAACAACAATGTGGTCAGCACATAGAGAATTGCGACCAGGGCGATCTGGACCAAAGGGGTGAAAATCCAAATCCGGCGGAAGCATAACAGCTCGATCGGGTACTCATCTGTTTTCAAGACTGAGGCTCTTCCGAAACCGTATCTTCCGCTGGGACGGCTATGCCGTTCTCGAGCACCAGTTCAGAGCGCTTCGGCAGCTCCGAGATGTCGCGTAGACCGAACTGCGCCAAAAATCCCGGTGTGGTCGCCCAAAGCGTGGGGCGGCCAGGCACGTCGCGATGGCCGGCCGGTTTGACCAGGGAGGCTTCCAGCAGCGCATCGAGTGTGGCCTGGCTGAGGGCGGCGCCGCGGATTTCCTCGATCTGGGCACGGGTGACAGGCTGGTGCCAGGCGATGATGGCGAGCGTCTCCATCGCCACACGCGGCAGGCGGCGGGGGCGGGAGATGGTGCGGGTCAGCCGGGCGGCGAGGTCGGGGGCGGTGCGGAATTGCCAGCCGAGGCCAATTTCCACCAGCTCAACGCCGCGGCCGGCATAACGTGCCCGCAGCCCGCGCAGCACCGTATCGGCATCGATGTCTTCCGGCAGCAGCGCGGTCAAGGCGCGGACGGAGACGGGGTCGGCGCTGGCGAAGATCAGCGCCTCGGCCAGGCGGAGATGGTCTTCGGAGGGATCGGTCATGGCTGGTCACGCGAATCGGCCAGCAGGATGGGGGCAAAGGGCGCATCCTGGCGCAGGCGCAGCGTGCCGCCTTTGGCCATTTCCAGCGACGCAATCAACGTGCTGGCCACCGCCGCGCGGCGCGCCTGGCCGGTGAGATGCTCGGGCATGAACGCCTCCAATATCGCCCATCCCGGCATGCCCCCCAGCGTGGCGGAAAGTCGCTTCAGGGCATCCTGCACGGTCCAGAAACTCATCTGCCTCGGCTGATAGGCCGTTTTGGCCGCACCACGGCGCAGCGCATCCACATAGCCGCGCAACAGCAGCGGCAAATCGGCGATCAGGCGGGAGCGATCGGTGGCGGTATGATCTTCCGCCGCACCGCGCGAAAAAACATCGATGCCGAGCAGCGGGCGGGCAGCAAGCCAGGCAGCGGCCGCGCGCATCCTGGCCAGTTCGGCCAGCCGGGCGGCGAGAAGCTCGGCGGATTGGCCGGCCTCCTCAGCCTCCTTGTCGTCCTGCGGCAGCAGCAGGCGGGATTTCAGCCAGGTGAGCCAGGCCGCCATCACCAGCCAGTCGGCGGCCAGTTCAAGTTTCAGCGCGGCGGCTTCCCGCACGATGGCGAGATATTGTTCCACCAGCGACAGGATGGAGATGCGCGCCAGATCGACTTTTTGCGCGCGGGCGAGATCGAGCAGCAGGTCCAGCGGGCCTTCAAAGCCATCCAGCGACAGGATCAGCGTTTGCGGTGTTGCCTCAGCTGTCACCGGCGGGCACACCAGCAAGCAGCAGCACATGGTCATAGGCCCAGGAGACGGTGGGCTCCAGAAACGCGCTGAGCGGATCGAAATGAATACCCGCCTGGCGCAGCAAGGCCGGGCCGGCGATCAGGATGAGCACGAACAGGATGCCGAACCGCTCCAGCCCCGCCCAGGCGCGCGCGGCGCGCAAAGGCAGGATACCGACGGCAATCCGCCCACCATCCAGCGGCGGGATCGGCACCAGATTGAAAATCCCCAGCACAAGATTCAGCACGATGAAGGCGCCGAGCGCGGAAACAACACCGGCCGGCAGGGCAGCGATGCGAAGGCACAGAGCCGCCAGGATGGCGAGCGCAAAATTCATCAGCGGACCGGCGATTGCCACCAGCGCCATCATCTGGCGCGGGTAGCGGAAGCGCATCGGGTCTACCGGCACCGGCTTGGCCCAGCCGAACATGAACAGCACCCGGCCCACGGTGAGCAGCTGGCTGAGCAGCAGGAAGCCGGGGAGGATGATGGTGCCGAAGCGATCGATATGGCGCAGCGGGTTTGGCGAGAGGCGGCCGGCCAGCCGGGCGGTGGAATCGCCCATCGCCCAGGCCGCATAGCCATGCGCCAGCTCGTGCAGGATGATGGCGGTGGCGGCCAGCACGACGGAGATCAGGAACTGCTCGGCGAGGCCCATGAAACCGCCCGACGACACCTCGTTCATGCCAGCAACCTTGCGCGTTCGGCGGCAAGCGCGCCGGCATCCAGGCCGGGCTGATGCGCGGCTGCAGCCATGGCCCTGGCGATTTCGACACGGGAGAGGCAGGCTTGGGTGGCGGCCGGTATCGACGCCAGGACATCCATGCTCTCCGCCAGCACGCCGGAGCAATGCAGCGCCACGTCGCAGCCGGCGGCGAGCGCCTTTACTGCGCGCTCACCCGGCGGGCCGGATAGCGCGTGCATCGCCAGATCGTCGGTGATCAGCACGCCGCCGAAGCCGATGGCCCCCCGACGATCGGACCTTATCAGGTGTTCGATGATCCGGGGGGATAGGGTGGCTGGGTTGTCCATGTCCCATGAGGTGTAGCGGATATGGGCCGTCATCAACCAGGGCAGCGCCCTGTTGCGCGCGAATGGCAGCAGATCACCCGGCGTTACGCCGTCCAGGACGGGCAAAGTGAGGTGACTATCGGCGCGCGCCCGGCCATGGCCTGGTGCATGCTTGCCGATCGGCTGCACGCCGGCCGCCAACATGCCGGCCGCCATCGCCGCGCCCATCGCCGCAACCCGCTCCGGATCGGCGGAAAACGCGCGATCGCCGATCACGTCATGGCCATCCGGCGCGCCCACATCCAGAACGGGTGCGGCGACGAGGTCGAAGCCGGCCTCGCGGCATTCCATCCCGATCAGCGCCCCGGTGAGCCAGGCCACCCTTGGCGATGGCAGCGCGCGCGCCGGCGGGTGGGCGCGCCAATGCGGCGGCCGGAGGCGGGCCACGCGCCCACCCTCCTGATCCACCATCAGGACGGCACCGGGGATCACCGCGCGGATGGCGGCGATCAGGGCGTGGAGCTGAGGCGGATCATTGATGTTGCGGGTGAACAGAATCACCCCGAGCGGCTGATAGGTCGCCAGCATCGCACGCTCTTCGGCGGTGAGCGACCGGCCGGACAGACCTATAATGGCGGGCGCGAAGGCCAGGGCCTAGAACGCCGCGATGGCACATTCGCCGTGGCGGGAGCGGATTTCGGCGCAAAAATCGGTGGCCGCGGCAATATCGGCGAACCCGCCGGTGCGCAGGCGATAGACCGTGCGGCCTGCCAGGGCGGCACGCACCACTTCGGGCTTATGGCCATCGAACACATGCGGCATCTTTTCCGCCATCTTGCCCCAATCCTGCTCGGCCGCCTGCTCGCTCTCAAACGCCGCCAATTGCACCGAAATGCCCGCCGGGACCGCCGCCGACGGCGTCTGCATCGCAGGCAGCGGTGGCGCCACCACGGAAGGTGTTACTGCGGGAGGTGCCGGTGCTGCCGGTATCGCGGCCGCCGGCGGCATCGCCGGATGCTCCGTTGCCTTGACCACCCGCTTGGCCCGCAGCGCCCGCAATTCCGGTTTTTCAGAGGGTGGCGCAAGCTTTTCAGCCTGCCCAATGCCCATGTCGTCGGCGCCGGCCACCTGCATGCCGCCGGGATCGAGCGGCTTTATGCGGACCGGCGTGGTGAGTGCCTCGATCACCGGCACACCATGGTGGTGGGAATGCGAAAAGCTGAAGGCGCCGATCACCAGCGCCAGAAGCGCGCCGAAGCCGCCGGCGACCAAGGCCATGCGCTTGATCTCCGGGTCCATCCCCGCCTTTTCCTGCGGGCGGTAGGAGGGGCGGGCGAAATTCTGGGTAATCGGGGGTAATTGCGCCATGACCGGAAAAATGCCGCCTCCAGATATCGACCACTAGACAACAAAACCTAACGCTTTGCCGGGCAGCTTTATCAGCGTGCTGACGCAGCTTTTGCCGATGCCGCCCTAACGCATCTCCTCGACCGGAACGACGCCGAGAACCGCGAGCCCGGACCTGATCACCGAGGCGGTCGCCGCGACCAGAGCAAGCTTCGCCAGCGTTTCGGCCGGCTTGGCCTCCTGCAGGAAGCGCAGCGCAGCATCGTCCTTGCCGCGGTTCCATAGCATATGAAAGTCGGCCGCCAAGTCATAGAGAAAAAACGCTATTCGGTGCGGTTCATGGGCCAGGGCAGCACCCTCTATCAGCCTTGGCCATTCGATCAGGCGGCGCAGAAGCGCGGTTTCCGGCTCGGCGGTGAGGCTGCTGAGATCGCTCTGCGCCAGCGCGCCGGGCAGGATGGCCTCGGCGGGGAACTGGGCGGCGGCCAGCCGGAGCACCGAGCGGCAGCGCGCATGGGCATATTGCACGTAAAACACCGGGTTTTCGCGTGTTTGCGCAATCGCCAGATCGAGATCGAAATCCATCTGCGCATCGGGCTTGCGGGTGAGCATTGTAAAACGCACCGCGTCGCGGCCGACTTCGTCGATCAGGTCACGCAAGGTGACGAAACTGCCGGCGCGTTTGGACATTTTGAGCGGCACACCGCCGCGCAGAACATGGACGATCTGGCAGAGCACGATATCCAGGGTCTCGCCATGATCGGCCACAGCGCGCACCGCCGCCTTCATCCGGCTGACATAGCCACCGTGATCGGCCCCCCACACATCGATCATGCTATGCGCGCCGCGCACCACCTTGTCGGTGTGGTAGGCGATGTCGTTGGCAAAATAGGTGTTGGTGCCATCGGATTTCTTCAGCGGCCGATCCACGTCGTCACCAAAGGCGGTGGACCGGAACAGGGTTTGCGGACGCGGTTCCCAATCATCGGGCAGCTTGCCCTTGGGTGGTTCCAGCACCCCCTCATAGATCAGGCCTTTGGCTGCCAGCACGGCGATGGCGCGATCGGCCGCACCCGACTCAAGCAGGTCGCGTTCGGACGTGAAGACATCGTGAACCACGCCGAGGGCGGCGAGGTCTTCGCGGATGGCGGTGAGCATCATGGCGATGGTGGTGTCGCGCACAATGTCCAGCCAGAGCGGGGCCGGCGCGGGGGTGGCATCGGGCGCGGCGAGGGCGCGGCCATGCGCGGCGGCCAGGGCGGCGCCGACCGGCACCAGATAATCGCCGCGATATTGCAGGCCGCCGGGCACGATATCGGCGTAGGCTTCTTCGGTGAGGGCAGTGCCGATGGCCTGCAGGTAGCGCCAATAGGCGGCCCAGGCGAGCGCGATCACCTGCGCGCCGGCATCGTTGATGTAGAACTCCTTGGTCACCGCGAACCCGGCTTTGTGCAGCAGGTTCGCCAGCGCATCACCCACCACGGCGCCACGGCAATGGCCGATATGCATGGGGCCGGTGGGGTTGGCGGAGACATATTCCACGTTCACCGCAAGGCCCTGCCCTGCCCGGCTGTCGCCGTAGGATTCGCCGGCAAGGAGGATGATTGGCAACTGGTCGCGCAGCAGCGCGGGGTGCAGGCGCAGATTGACGAAGCCGGGGCCGGCGGTTTCCGCCGTATCGATGCCGGGGCGGCCGCTGAGGCGGGCGGCGATGTCGGCGGCCAGTTCGGCCGGCTTGCGGCGTGCGTGGCGGGCGGCGACCATGGCGGCGTTGGTGGCCATGTCGCCATGGGCGGGGTCACGCGCCGGGGTGACCTCGACCTTGGCGGCTGCCGCCTCCGGCAGATCGGGGACGACGGAGAGAAGGGCTGCGATGACATGCGCCCGCATGTCGGCATAGAGATTCTGGCTCAAAAAACGGTCCTCGGTGGCCGCCGGAGCCGCGTGTGCGGGCCGGGTGGCGTAAGACACTCTGTGTCAGGGGCGGTGCCGTGGCGCAACCGGGGCGGAAAAATGGCGATTCACCCTTATGTGGCGCGACGAGGCATGTGCTGCCGGAGCACATCGTTGATACGGGATTGCCAGCCGCTTCCTTCGTGGCGGTACGCCTCCAGCACATCCGGGTCGAGCCGCAGGGTCTGGTTGATCTTACGGTCATCCTTGGGTGGTCGGCCCCTGCCCCGCTTCAGCGTTTCCGCAGCGTCTGGACCAAAGATTTCAGCAACCACTTCAAGCGCGGGGCGCGCGGCGCGCAAATCGTCAGCACTCCATTCCGGATTGTCGTCAGCCGGTTCGGCGCCTGCGTGTTTCTTCCTCCTGCTCATATCGGTCGACTTCCGTTTTGTTTGCCTTGCGAAAGCTGATGACGTGCACGGCATCACCGCGGATTGTGATAACCGCGATATGCAAACGCTTGCCCCGTCGTGCGGTTATTCGCCGCCGCTATTCGCCATAATCCCGCCTGGTGTCCTCCACGGACAGCGCCGTATGCCAAATCAAGCTCGGCCACACGCTGGAAAGACAGACCACGTTCCGCGAGGTTCTTGTCATTCTTTGCGGGGCCATAGGTGATGCGCATAAGATTTAACGCTACAGCAGAAAATATTTTCGGTCAATCGCCGACCGAATCCTGGCCCGGTTAGAAGAATTTTAACCGAATGCCCGCATCCTGAGACCAATCTCAGCGGGATGCGGAATTATGAGCCTGAAACTTACCCAGACGAGCGTGGTCGATTCCTCAGGCGGTCATGAGAGCGTGGGGCTGTCCTCGCTATTCTCGCTGACCACGAGTGGCAATCCCGCCTATCTGGTGGTCGATGCGCTGGATCGCAACGAGTATACCGCCGGCGCCAGTGGGCAGACGGGGTATTTCTCCGGCAATGGCGCAACGCTGAACCTGGCTTCCACCGGTGGCGATGGGCGCGGGGCGGGCATCGTGTTCACCTGGCAGGCCTCCAGCGGCCAATATGTCAACACGACCTATGGGGCGTTGAGCCAGCTCGCCTACACGGATTCGACCAGCCAGAACGATGTGGCGAACATATCCTTGTTCGGCACGTCCAATCTGGGGCTGGCGCAGGCCTATGCGGCCAACGCCTATGCGCTGATGCAGACCGATGCGTCCGGTTATCTGGGGTCGGTGACCTTCGCGACGGAAACAGGGGTTTCCGCCGCCCCGCCGGCACAGGCCACGCCGGACGGCATAGCGGCAGCGGCCGCGGCACTGGTGGGCCAGGCCTGGAACAACGAAGGGTGCTGGGTGCTCGCCAGCACCATCGCCGCGCAAGCCGGCGCCGGCCTGCCGGTGCAGAGCACGGCGATCGGGCTGCCGGGTGCTGCCAATGGCGAATGGATCACGCTTTACAACGGCCCAGCAGGGGCCAGCGGAAATTGGCAGAGCCTGGTTTCCGCCGGGGATATGGTGGTGTTCGGCACCTCGGCCAATAGGGGCCATATCACCACCTGCGTCTCCGGCTCTGGCGCTACCGCCATGCTGGTGGACAACATTACCTATATCGGCCAGTACGGCCAGATTACCAACAGCGCCAATGACGGATCGGCGAGCGATGTGGTGATTGCGGCACCGCACCCGGCGGCACAGGAATTTGCCGGTGTTGCCGCCCGCAGCGTGGTGATTTACGCGCTGGATACGCCGGCAATCACCGATCGGCTGGCCAGCGAAAACCTGCGGGCCGGCGCCAGCGTTTCGCTGGCGACCCTGTTTGCCGCCACCGACCCGGCGCATAAATCCATTACCGCCTACCAGCTTTACAACGCGGCAGGCAGCGACAGCCTTCTTCTGAACGGCCACGCGGTGGGCGCATCCTCGGCAAGCGCGCCGATCACCGCTGCCTCGCTGACCACCCTGTCGTTGCTGGCCACCGCCACGCCGGCGGCGGATACGCTGGAGATCAGGGCCAGCAACGGCAGTTATTGGGGCGATTGGCAGAGTTTTACCGTGAACGCGGCAACGACAGCGACAAAGACCGTTGCCACCACATCCGACACGGTGAAATCAGCTGCGCTGATTGCCAGCGACTGGACCGCCGATCGCATCGCACAGGCGCAGGCCGCGCGCCCGGCATCAGGCACAGTCAAAGCTTTTACGATCTCGGCCATGGATCTCTCCATGCCGGATTGGCTGGCCGGGCATCACGGCATGGCGCCCGGGCATTTTTTCTAACCAACCGGAAAGGGAATGATCATGGCACAAGCTTACAGCATGGGCTGGCGTGTTGCAGAACCGGCGGCGGCCTGGGCGGGTGATAACAGCCGCAACCCGCCACCCGTTGGGCCCGCCAATGACCCGGTGTTCCACGGCTGGGCAAAGCGAGGCCCAAAGCGCCCGCTGGAAGCCGACCAAGCGCCCCATCTGGACGCCGATGTGGTGGAAGCCTACCGGCGCCTCGGCGAGGGCTGGCACGCCCGGATAAACGAGGTGTTACGGGCGCATATGCCAAAGGGCCGGCATTGACGGTCTTTTAACCCGGCATCGAAAGATCGGTGAGACGCCGATATTCTTCCTGAGCGAAGCGGTCTGTCATCCCGGCCACGTAGTCGCACACCACTTGCGCCGACTGGGCCACCTGGCCCTCACCCGCCTGTGCCCGCCAGCCATCCGGCAGCGTGGATGGATCGGCATGCAGCAGCCCGAATAGCTCCTCGGTCAGGCGGCGGGCTTTGGCTGTCATCCGGTTCACCCGCCAATGGCTGTACATGCGGGCGCGCAAAAATTCCTTGATCGCGTAATTGGCTTCCGCCATTGCCGGGCTGAAGGCGACCACGGGTTTTCGCGCCCGCCTTATTCCATCGGTGGTTTGCGGCGCCAGCGCGGCCAGTCGGCGGCTGGTTTCCTCCACCAGATCGCTGATCAGCGCGTTGATCACCCGCCTGATGGTTTCGTGGCGCAGCCGCTGCGGTGGCATATCGAAACTGAGATGCCGCGCTTCCGCCAGCGCCTCCCTGGCGATCGGCAGATGGGCCAGTTCGCCGGGCCCGAACAGCCCGAAGCGCATGCCATCGTCCAGATCGTGACTGTGATAGGCGATATCGTCCGAAAGCGCCGCCACCTGCGCTTCGGCCGAGGCATGGGTGCCGAGCATCAGGTCGTGCTTGGCGTTATAGGCCTGGATATAGGGCGCCGGTTTTTGCAGCGGGCCATTATGCTTCACCAGGCCTTCCAGCGTTTCCCAGGTGAGGTTCAGCCCATCGAACGCGGCATAACGTGCCTCCAGCCGGGTGACGACGCGCAGGGTCTGGGCATTGTGGTCGAAGCCGCCAAACGGCTTCATCCGCAGGTTAAGCGCCTCTTCGCCCGCATGGCCGAAGGGCGGGTGGCCGAGATCATGGGCCAAGGCCAGGGCTTCGGTCAGATCCTCATCGAGGCGCAGCGCACGGGCGATGGAACGGGCAATCTGCGCCACTTCCAGGCTGTGGGTGAGCCGGGTACGATAGAAATCGCCGACATGGTTGACGAAGACCTGGGTCTTGTATTGCAGTTTTCTGAAGCCGGAGCTGTGGATGATGCGATCCCTGTCGCGCTGCCACGGGCTGCGGGAGGGGCTTTCCGGCTCGTGGTACAGCCGCCCGCGGCTGGTATGTGGCGAGACGGCATAGGGTGCGAGGTCCATGCGCGGAATCGTAGCGTCTCCACCGCTGCCAGGGCAACCTCGTCATGCGCCGCGCCAGGCGCCCCCTATGACAGGGCGGCCGAGCGCGCACGCGCACGCTTCCACCGGAAGCGGGCGGTACCTTGCAGTTTGGCGAATTCATCCGGGAGCACGGCCGGGCTGAAAAAATATCCTTGGGCTTCGTCGCAATGATGGCTGCACAAGAAGGCCAGCTCATCGGCTTTCTCCACGCCCTCGGCGACCACGCGCAGCCTGAGGCTTCTGGCCATGCCGATGACCATGCCGGCCATCTGCCTGTCATTGCCCGGCCCGACGATCTGCCTGACGAATGACTGATCGATCTTCAGCGTATCGACGGGAAAGCGATGCAGATCATGCAGGTTGGAAAAGCCGATCCCGAAATCATCTATCGTCACCCGGATGCCCGAGGCCCTGAGTATTTGCAGGGTTCTGGCGGTATTTTCGGCTTGCTTTATCAGGGCGCTCTCGGTGAGCTCGAGATCGAGCGATAACGGATCCATGCCGGTTTCGGCAAGTATGCCGAGCAGATCATTGATAAAGCCGCCATGGCGGAACTGTGCCGCGGATATGTTCAGCGCCATGGTGGTATCCGGCAGCCCGGCCTGGCGCCAGGCGCAGGCCTGCAGGCAGGCCTGCCGCATCACCCAGGCGCCGATCTGAACAATCAGGCCAGACTCTTCGGCAACAGCCATAAAAGCCGACGGCATCAGCAAGCCTCTGGTCGGATGGATCCAGCGGATCAGGGCCTCCGCTCCGGTTATGGCCCTGGTTTTCAGGTCGATCTTCGGCTGGTAATGCAGCACGAATTCGCCGCGTTCCAATGCGCGGTGCAGCCCCTCCTCGATGGTTTTCCGCTCCAGGGCATAATCGTTCATCGCCGGCCTGAAGAAGGTGCAATTATGCCGCCCGGCCGCCTTGGCCTGATACATCGCAATGTCGGCGTTCCTGATCAGCGTTTCCGCATCCAGCGCATCGTCGGGGAAAACGCTGACGCCGATGCTG
>Ga0116229_10011440_pt1 | contig 13079 bp, 6 predicted proteins | sample S1TSphgellanicum_3_FD_87313 | JGI IMG/M metagenome (GOLD analysis project Ga0116229, IMG submission 87313) | Host-associated microbial communities from peat moss isolated from Minnesota, USA - S1T2_Fc - Sphagnum magellanicum MG | ecosystem: Host-associated > Plants > Peat moss > Unclassified...
TATAAAAGGTTTAAAAAAAAAATAGTTTAAAATTTACAGAATTTGAAGAATTTTTTTTAAAACCAAAAAAATTTGAAAAAAAGTTAAAATTTAGAAAAACGTTAATTCCCCCCCCCCCCCCAATCGAGCACTATCCGACACCCTTTTTTGGCCTGACAATGTAGTTGTATGGAAAACTATGTGGTTTTATCTTAGGGTTTGACTTTTTGAATACAAAAGTTACTAAAATAAAATAAAAAAAATGTTTTAATCAATGCTCCAATTTATGCTAGTGTTTTGTAGCATGTTCTATACATGGAAGGTTCAAATTTTGAATTCATTGAGCTATTGCTAAAAAATGAATAACCCTTAAATTAAAATAACATTGTAAAATTATTTTGGAAAATTAAAAAAACATGTAGAACCATGATGCATGGTTTTTATACATAACCATATAAGGTCGAAAACCATGTGCAAGAAAACAAGAAACAAGCACAAGACAATGCTCGATGGGGGCTATTTAATGTCTCACTTAAAACCATAAGTTGCAACATGTTACTAAAATATAACATAATTCATTATTATTTTTTTCTTTCCTCTTTAATTTGTTGCCAAATTTGGCTAAACTCCTCTTGTTGACGATTGCCAAACCACCTACTTCACAAAGTTCGAAAAAAAATTCTTAATTTTAGGTGAAAATCAAGTTTAAATATTAATTTTGAAGAAAAATAAAAATAAGTGGCTCATTGTGTAGTGATTTTGCCCTTATGAAAAATTCAACCTTCATACTAACAGTAGTTTCATATACAAAATTTTCAATGAAGTTATCAAAAATTCAACTCAATTCATGGTCACAAGTACAACACTTGGTGAACATTCTTTAGTAAAGTTTATTTGAAGTCAAAGGTTTCCATTACTACTTTTGTTATTTAGTGTGTGGAGCAATTTTCCCCAAATTGTAAAGATGAACAAATAATAAATCTCATTTTTGAGCCTTTAAGTTTGCAAATGAATTAAATAGGAGACATGTTTTTATTTGAAACACATATGCTTGATGTTTGAAAAATATTGTTGGTGAAAATGTGATCTAGGTTGGGATTAGCCTTTCACTAATTTGAAAGTTATAAAAGACCTAAAAAAAACCTTAAGAAAAGTAGAAGATGGGCATGACATATAGAAAATGTGCCATTGGTATACACATGTTTATAACATCATATTCACAAAAGTGAAACCATTTGAGATCTTTGTCTCAATGTATAATTGTTGTAGAAATGTTTTGTAGTACTTGCAACCAAAAAACCCAATGTCAATGTAGAGTAAAAATTTAATAGAGCTGAATAAGTCTATGAGAATGGAGGATAGAATGTTTGGAATTTGGACCTTAGGAGGATTGTGGCAAGAAGTGAATTGTAATGTGTAGCATTGAAAATTGTAATGGGGATAATTGGATAACACTATAGTCACCCAATAGGTTTGTGACCACATGAAATATGTTTGAAAACAACCTATACACACCAACTTTCATATGGACATTTTAAGTATGAAGTGATTGTAATGGAACAATCTTTATATTAGGTGTATTTAAAACTAAAATAATTATTTTAGTGACATGCCTTTGATATGTGTGACAAAAATGTAATTTGGAAGGTGATGTATGTATTATAGTATATATATATATATATATAGGACTTATTTACATTTTGAAGTTATGAAAAAGAATTCTAAACATTGTGCACCTATATATTCATTTTTTACTAATAAAAATCTTGATTGAAATGTGAAAACAATTAGGTGCGGGAAACATACTTTCAATTTTGAATTTGTGCATCAAGTAAGGAAGTTTCTTGAAAACCTTCCAAACTAAGAGTCGACTTTGAGTTAACTGAAATTTAACTGAAAGTTAATTCGAATTTAACTAGGAATCAACTAAAAATTAACTAGAGTTAATTAATATTTAACTAAAAGTTAACTAAAATTTAATTGGGAATTAATTATAATTTAAGTGGGACTTAATTAAGAGTTAACTAGAAGTTAATTGGGAGTTAATTCAGACTTAATTAAAATTTAATTGAAAGTTAACTAGGATTTAATTGAAAGTTGACTATGATTTTATTGAAAGTTAATTATGATTTAACTAGGAATTATGGATGAACATTATGGATGAATTCCATCCATTGGACGATGGTGTTTAATGTTCACATTCGTCATTTAAGTTTACCTTCTTGTTTTGGTCCAAAATCATCCAAAGTCATCCAAAGTCAAGTGCTTAAGAATACCATTCATCTTTAATACTTCAATTTGCACTATGAATTAATCACAAAACTAGTAGATTGACATTGATCCAATGAACTTAGAGGAAAACCAAACAAAATAGAACAAAAAAATTACATAAATTTAGAGGATTTTAATTTATCATCCAAATTAAGGATAATTATAATCAAGGATTATTTTGGCAAAAACCTACAAGTTGTTATTATGGGTATTATTAAGTTAAATAATATAATTTTAAAGAATTGTTAAACCTTAAATGTAAGTGATTTATTTTCCTTTTGGAGCTTGAGAATTAAAGTTTCAAATTCTCACACATATATAAACATGTTCATATGTTTTAATCTAGACAAATATGAAGTAAAAAGGAAAAGGTTTAAGCTCCTAAAATGATAGTATGAAAATTTATCTTCATACCAAAACTATGCCAAAAGAAAAGAAAACTTATGCATTCCCATCCTAAAACTATAAACCAAAAAAAAGAAAATCATACAATCTTTTCCAAAACCTTACACATCAAGGACTATGAGATCCCCATGTTGAAAAAGAACCCCCAATTAGCAAAAAATTTGGAAAAATTTGGTTGTTTTTGTGACAATTGTGTTTCCTAGTGCAGATTCAATTAAATTTGCCGATTGTTTGGAAAAATTCATCAAATTTTTGATAATCACAAAATTGGAAAAAAAACCCAAATCTGCATCTTAAGTGTTTGTTTGTCTTCATCATTTTTAGCATGCAAATCCAAGCATGGGTTTTGCTTTGGGTTAAGGTAGGTAGGTGGGTGAGTGAACATTTAAGAATTCAAAGGAGGTTGAATCTTCAAACATTGTTCCTTTGTTTCTAAAGCTCCAAGAAATTTTGTAACCCTCCACTTAACACTTTTAACACCGTCAAATTTACTCAATTTGGTAAAGGAGTGGGGGAAGATATGAAGTGTTTGGTGGAAAGGGGTTCAATGTTCGATTATGAATGAATAAAAACATTATAAGATTTTGAGCTTTAAATTTTTTATCATTCCATCTTTGCCTTTGGAATAGAAAGAAGTTTTGTAAAACCCTAATTGGTGGACCCATCATGTTTTTTATCATTCAAAACTCAAAATGGATTATAAATGAGGAAGATATGGGGTTGGAACTAGAAATGGGTCTAATGTTATTTTTTAAACAAACTATCTTGCATCCTTTTCTTGTGTTTTTTGAATTGCTCCTTTATTTTTGACACTCAAAGAATATTTGTAGCTTGTAGTTAAGCTTTAGTAGTTTCTACTATAAAAGATTTCAAAATTATTGGAATATTAGAAATGCAATGATTTGAAATTTGAAGATCAGGCCTTTGGTTTCAAAACTTTTGCAAAAACGTAACAAAAATGGAGGCGTTTAGGAAAATTGAATCGCGATTGAAAATTGTGGCAATCAGTTCGTGATGAAACAGAATCAACAATAAGGGAAAAAAATGTTGGAGGGTTGTGAAAAGTAACAAATTGAATAAAATTAAAAGTTGAGAGGAGGCGGAGGAGGAGTTAAGGAATAATGGTTTGGCAAATGGGGAGGATTGTAGGGATCAAAGCCATAGGTAACAATAGACAAAGAAGAAAAAATTAGAGGAGAAAATTTCAATTAAAGTTAGTTTTATTTTTTTCATCTTTCATTTAACGTTTTGGTTTTGGTTACGACTTTTGTTTCATTTTGAACTTGTGTTCTAGTGGAACCCTTAGGATTTTAGTGAGATTAACCATTGGACTAGAACATGTTAACATCAACTTGTTATAAAAAACTTCGAATTTTTTGTAAGTTCTTTTCTTAAGGGTCTAGGTTTTTGTGGAAGATGAGAAAGTAGAATGACTTCTTAGGTGTGTGGGCCTAGAACTTGAAGATAATCTTCTCCATTAAAAAGTTTGTCTAATTAATGTTTTTTTTTTCTATTGATGTTGTAATAGTTATTGGAATGGATTGGGATATTTGTGAAAAGGGTATTTAGTCCATCACAATTGTTTTTTAGGAAACTTTTGTGTGACATTATTTATCTCATGACCTTTAAGACTAGGAACAAAAAATGAAATTTATAATGTTTTAGCATTAAGATGTTTAGGTCATGTTGAGCCCAATACAATAGTGATCATGCCATTCAAGCCTCCAATGAAATTAAAACTTGGTTTTGGCATAATGCCTTAGCAAGGGACCTTTAGGCGATTTCCTATATTTTTCCTTTCGATCTATTTAATTTTGTGTGGTTGGTTTTGTAGATTTAAGATTGCCCTATAATAGTAGGTAGTTTTTAAAAAGGTGGGGCATGTGTTCTTAGTAGGCCTCCTTCTTCATGGGCACTAAACATCCCATGTCCCTTAATTCATCATGTCCCATTAATCTTCGTCATTCCCATTGCCCATTTGTTTTATCATGTGCCATCACAGACCTAGTTTCCACCCCATCTCTCATGCAAACCATGCACCACCCACTAGTTTCCCTTCCCATTTCAACAAACCACACACCACCCACTAGTTCTTCTTATTGGCTCCCAGTCCTTCATGTGAATGTGGGGCTTGAACCCTACACTTTCCCAAACCCTTTTGATCATGCAAATTTAGGACCTTTTCCCCCTTCCACTTTACCAACCCCTTCACTTGCCCATGATCAAACCCCCTAACCTACCCTCTTTTCAACACATTTGCAACTTCCACTTAAAGTTTATCGCCCCACTTGTTGATGCCAATTTACCAATTGAAGGTTAATTCATCATTAGTGTTCCCATCAACCACCCAATTCATTTAATCCAAACCCTTGTGACCATATCGATTCAATACCTTCCCTTATTCCCACTTACATGCATCAATTTAGATTAGGGTTTTGTCTTTGGATGTCCTTGGGTCCTTTCATTTAGGCTTTCATTGTTTTCAATTATATAACTGCATCCTTGGCATTTTATGAGGAGATGTATAAATGACGTTTCATTTTCCATTGGATAAGTTAGCGCAAGACCCGTATGATGTGGTAGCTTGGCATTTGCTCTTCTTGATACCCCAACGATGTCTCGCTTTGTTCCCTCGTGGTGAGGTAACAAAACATAGGGAAATGATGAACTACAAAAGTGGGGTGTAGTTCACTAGCTTAAATCATTATGGGATTTTTTAAATAAAATAAATTCATTGCACTTTAGTGATTTCACCCTTGTTAAAGTTATTTCACTATAAAATCACAATGTAAACATTGTGTTTAATTACTAGTTGACATAATTCATTATTATAATTTATTGTAGTAAATAGGTTTATTTTTATGTTTTTAAAATACCTTATATATGCTATTTTATGATATATCCTATATTATTTTAGGATATTTAAAACTTATACCCTATGTTATTATAAGTTATTATAAAAATAATACCTTAAATTATTATACGTTATTCTATTTTAATGTATCATAACTAGTTTATTATAGGTTTTTAACTTATTTTAAATTAAATTATTCAATTAACCTTAAGTTATACCTTAGGTTATTTTATTTTAAGTTAATATATTTTATTTCAAGTAATAATTTATTCAAGGTAATTTTACTTTATATTATTATAAGTTATTTTATCCTAAGTATAATAATTTAAAATAATATAAAATATAATATAATGAACTAAAATAAAATAACCAATAATAACTTATGAAAAATAGTTTAGAATAACCTACAATAAAATAACTATTAATAGCTTATGATAATATAATTTAGAATATCCAATAATAATTTATAATATAATATTCACCAATAGTTGTAATATAACATAAAATAATCAACAATAATTTATAATATAATAGCCACTAATAAATAACCACCAATGGCTTACAATAAAATATCCACCAATAGCCACCAATAGTTTATGGCAATTTAACCATCAATAGTCATTAATAGAATAACCATCAATAACCACTAATATAATAACCATTTAACCACTAATATCCACCAATAACCATTAATATGATAACCATTGACGACCATTAATATAATAACCATTAACAACCATTAATATAATAACCACCAATAGCCATTAATATAATATCCACTAATAACAATTAATATAATAACCACCAATATTCATTAATACAATAACCACCAATAACCATTCATATAATAACCACTAATAGCCATTAATAGAATAGCCACTAATAGTCATTCATATAATAACCATCAATATCGACTAATAGTCATTAATAGAATAACCACCAATAGTCATTCATATAATAAACATCAATATCCACTAATAGCCATTAATAGAATAACCACCAATAGAATATTCATTAATATCCATTAATAAAATATCCATCAATATTCATTAATAATTATTAATAAAATAACCACCAATACCCACTGATAGAATATTCATTAATAATCATTAATAAAAAAATCATCAATAATCACTAATATATTAACCATTAATAACCACCAATATCCATCAATATTCACCAATAAAATATCCACCAATAACCATTAATAGCCTATTATAGTAATTTAGCCTAAAATAACCATTAATAAGAACCAATAAAATAACTACTAATAGTCATTAATAAAATAACCATCAATATCCATTAATAAAATAACCATTAAGAGCCACCAATAAAATAACCATTAATAGCCATTAATAGAATAATTACCAATAACCATTAATACTCACCAATAGCCCCAATAAAAGAACAACCAATAGCCACCAATAACCATATATTAAATTTTTTTAGAATTACCAAAAATAATTTACAATAAATAAAAGTAACTTAAGGTGAAATAACCTACAATAGCCTAGAATTGTCAATAATAACATAAGGTGAAATAACCTTTAACAACCAAAAGTAATTTATAATAACTACAAGTAGCTTAAAGTGAAATAATTTACAATAATTGAAAATAGCTTAAAGTGAAATAGGCTAAAATAGCCAAAAGTAACATAAAATGGCCAAAAATAATTTAAAATAACCAAAAATAGCCTAGGGTGAAATAACTAAAAATAACCAAAAAATTGAAAATAACCATAAATAATTAAAAATAATGTAGGGTGAAATTATTTAGATTAATGAAAAGTAGCTCTATCATAGTTTAAAGTAACTTAACATAAGTAGTATTATTATATTAGCAAAATTCTTATTCATTTATTAAACATTTTATTTATCAAAAGAATGGTCATTGAAATGTTATTAAATAATGAATTTCAATTTTTTTTTGTTAAAATGATTTTACACTTTCAAAGGGAAATAAATGTAATTATGTACATTATTGATTTTTTTAAAAAAAAACTCGAATCATTTCATATGGACAAAATCTTAATACAATATGAATTTTCAAAGTTTATGTTTTTGTATTAAAATAAAATATTTGATGAATAAAATGCAATATAACATATTATCACAATAAGTGGGGTGGTTTGATGGTAATGGTGTTTGCTTCCATTCTAATGGTCAAGGGATCAAATTTCACAAGTGGTGTGTGCGTTGTTAATAATGGTAAATTGACCAAATATTTTTTATATAATTCCTTAAAGTAGGTGTTTAAGTTGATTATGTGGTCTACGTACCTAAGTTAGGTTTTAAACCTAGTTTAGGTAATGACATGTCAATAATATTCATAGGTTGAAGATCATGAAATTATCAATAATATTATATATGAAATAATTTAAATTTAATTGATTTCCATCCATTTATTTAATTAATTAATAAATGAATGGTTTGATAAATTTATAAATCACTTGAAAATAACCTTAATTCACTAGGTACTCGTGAACCAATTCCATGTTTGTAACAACTGGTCCCCATTCATTAAGAAGTTGACTAACTTCACCATGGTAAAAATGTGCAAATTAACTCAAATCTAGTGAAACCCAAAGTGAATTAAAACGCATTTTGATGTAGTGTCCCCAACATGATCCCTTAGTTCATAAACACATTCTTTATAGTTTAGTTCTTGGATGTGTAGGGGAATAATATAAAACAACCCATGCCTTGGCACCACTTCCCCTTATGCCCATGTCCTTTGACACCACCTCAACTTTCATCACATTGCACCCTGAATCAAATGGCTACTTTTTGTTTTTCTTAAAAGATTACAAACTAGACTAAGACCTCGAACTTTTTTTTGATTTTTTAAAGCTAACATTCCAACGTAGGCCCCATTTATTAATAAATGGTATTTCTAGAATGGTTTTTGAACACTTTCAACATTGTTTCCACCCAGAAGATTCAACGAATGGATACCCTCAGTTATTTTAACTTTGTTTTCATATTGTTAAGGGTCACATTCCACCTTGAATTGCATATGTCTTTAGCATAATCGACCTCTTAACCATGAACAAGCCTTTAGGTGGAGTTTGTCCCATTATAGTGGGGGAAACATTGTATTGACTCACAAGTCACGCTTTATGCTTCAATTTCGCAACACCTTTGTAACACATTTTTCCCCACACCAATTCAAAGTTACAAGTAAGGGCAATTGTGAAGTAGTAATCCATGGCATTAGATGCACCTTAGACCTTTACCTAACTAGATTGTTCTCCAGCTAGACATGGCAAATGCCTTTAATCTGGTGTAAAAAGGGGTCATATTTCAAAAACTTTGTGTAACATGTGGATACATAATACAATTCATCCCTTTTGTTTATGCATTTGTATCTCCTTTATTTTATAGCCATCATAATCATAATCATCTTTTCTGCCATGGGAACCCGTCAAGGTGATCATTTGGGAAGGGCATTATTAACATTACCCCATTTTAGGGCTTTGCATTCTATAGCCAATCATTTCCTTTATTATTTTTTTCCATCCATTACAAATGATATTCACATGACAAGTCCCCCTTCTATTTTATCATTTGCATATGGACATTTTTAGATTGAACTTCGTGCAATAGGTCTTTCTATCCAACCTCATAAATGTGTAGCATGGTCACCCTTTGGCCTATTGCTTGATTTCAACACCCCATCCTAATTTACCACCCCATCAGAAGGGATTAGAATTTTCGGAATTCCATTGGACACATGATCATTCACGTCATCCTTTATCAAAGATGCCATGTTAGAGGATGTTTAACATGTGAATATTTTCCTTAGAATGGGTGATGTTCAAGTAGCCTTTGGAATTTTAATTCACTGTTTCATGCAATGGCCATCATATCTCTTACAATGTACACCTTCCTCTTCCACCTTGAAAAAGTTTTTCATTTCTTTTGACTCTTCCCTTTTAAAAATGTTTAGGCATTTCGTACGTCCAAGATCCTTTGACAACCTAAAAGGACCTCTAACCCATAAACAAATATTTATCTTAATAACTTTCGATGGCATTAGGCTCATGTCAATGGCCACCATCGCCCTAACAACCTATTTAAGGAGTTTGGCCCTTGTAGTTTCGATCATAATTGTTAAGTTTATGGTTAATTAACATCCCTTCCTTTTTGAAGCCTTAACATGAATCGACAATAACACCTTTCCTTTCCAGCAACACCTTAAGGCGATATGTGATCTCCTATTTCCCCCACCTTGCGCAAGTTTTTTTTTGTTCGAATGGTTCATCAAACAACAAATGATTCGACTTCAAGATTCCATCTCGGAACGTCTTCACCATCATATTTTTTCTAACATGCTGTCTAATGGGATATCTAAAGCCCATTGTGCTTGAATTTTATCATGTTTTGACCCAAGGGTGGCCGATTGGCTTACAACTCGACCAACCTTCCTAGGTTTTCGATTAGCTTCCTTGATATTTTTTACAGCGCTTTGAGTACAACTTGGACTGCCCCATCCCTCAATTGCAGGTATCCTTCGATGTGTGTGCACACATCCCATCAACCGTATGGGTATCCACCTTTTACATTATGCTCATGACAATGAACGCATAGGAACCCATGATGCAGTTCGTGACACCTTTGCTGCCATTGTGTAGGATGTTGGTTTTCACGTGGGGTAATAATAACGACATGTGTTTCTTTCAAACATGTTCAACTCCTCTTGTTGATGATTCACCGTTGTGTTCACCAAAGATGGCATTTGCACCCTACTTCACATTATCATTATCGACCCAACATGATCGGATTCACTTCTTTGATCTTGCACCGCCCAAGGATTTGTTGCTTCTAATGTGGTTCAAGCCAAAGAACATAGCTATTACAGTCGACACCTTGCCGATCAATTTCTCTCTTTAGTAGTGGAGGTGTTTGAATGTTTACATAAGCAAGTTGATGCATTTTTACACAAATGTGCCAATGCCATTTGGAGCTTGAAAGCACTAGAGGGCCTTCCTCGTTTTGTCTTGGTTACTTTCCTTCGACAAAAAAATTCAATCACATTATAAATGTGCAAACATCCTCCATTTTAAGTTGGGTAGTAACGATAGGCCTAGGTATTTTTCGACTTCCACCCCTTCAAGACACACCTCCCATCTCCATGGCTGACTAATTGCAAGCGATCGATTTTGGATATGAGAAAATATGACGACCTACTACAAGTTATCAATTTTTGACATGGATAGATTTTGACATCTAGTTTAGTTTGAGCTAACTTAACATCCTAGAAATTCTTTCTTTTCCTTTTTTTTATCCCTTTGTACATTTTCCTAATCTACAGTGTGTCTATCAATAATGTTTTGTAGGGTTGCATCACATTTGTAGCCATCTAGTTTGTGCATCCATTGACAAAAAAATTCACTCAATTTTCTTAATGAATGTGGAAAATATTGGAAATTGTTCCATGATAGGTGTGGATGGCTGGTTCCTCGGTCACCATCAAAATGCAAGAAAAATCAAATCTATTTCTTAGCAAAAGGACAAGTACATAGGCGAGGGGGGCCCTTTAATTTTGTCCCAAAACAAAAAGAAAAGAAAAGTTTGATACCCATGACCCCAGTGTCCCTGGGGGAGGGGACTAGCGGTAGCCGCCAAATTAACTGTGGCCGTTAGATCTGGGGGTGGAAACCACGATTTGCTGGCGCCGTCCCACCCCCCCCTCACCCCCCTCAATCCATAAAATATTTTTGATCGGTATCAGTCCAAAAAAGGATATTAAAAAAAAATCGGCAAATTCCCTTTTTGCAGTGGGACAATAGTAAGACGTGGGCCTACATGACACGACCGTTGGCCTATTTTTTTGGCAAACTTCTTAGTACGTGTCAACTATCGGTTGGATGGTTCTGCCGATTTTTTAATTTTGTTTTTCCTGGGGCCCCCCTGGGGGTGGTGTAAAATGAGGCGGTGCACTCTGGGATATCTTATAACTACTTCAGTTAGAAAAACGTGGAAATAAAGCAAATCATTATTCAGCATTTGATTTGATTTGATTTGATTTGAATTTTTTTTTTTCTTTCCCTTCTTTGTTTGCTTGTGTTGTTTGTCTCATTGAGATCTCCCAAACCCCCGCTAGGTATGCTCTTAATGAGTTATGGGTGCACCAAGGTTATTGTTCGGCAATGCTTAGGCCTATGGTGCAAGAGTTATTGAACGATTTGCCACTTAAAAAATCAACAAAATAAAAACTAGATATTTTGGAAACATTGGGGGTGAGCTCTTAGTATTACTAGAAACCCCTTGACAAGTGAGATTTCTTGGAGGCAATTTCAAAAAAATTAAACTTAAGGTGATAGAGGTATTGAGTTTTGAGTAATTTTTTGTTGGTGGAAATTAATTTTAATTTTAATTTTTCACAATTGAGCTCCATCATCAAGGTCATGTTCACACTTGGGGTAGTGGCACATGCCACATTAATATAGATAAACTTATATCTAAATTAATAAGTATTTTTCTAAGTATGAAGATGTTAAGTCTCATGGTTGATTTATATTGCTTGGTGATTTTTGGATACTTTCATTAATTATTTTCCTTCAGAATCCCACCAAAAGAAGATGGGTTTTAATCTTTACCCTCCCCCCCATGGTTTATGAAATCTTCTCCTTTGCGTGCTAAAAAAAACATTCCTTTAAATGTGATTTGTTGATTTTTTAAATATGTTTTTGCTCAAACCCATGAATAATCCATATTACTTATGTGTATTCTTTTAGGGGCATTTTGTTTTCCCTCCAAATATGTGATATGGAAAAAATTTACAAAATATTAGCAAAAAAAAATTTACAGTAATAATCTGAAAATTTTGAATTTTTGTTGAAAAAATGATAAAATTTGTTGGATATTTCCTTTTGTGAAATAGGGGTTCCAAAATTTAGATTTATGACAAAATAAATACATGAACCTTCATTTGAAACTGTACTTAACCACGATATGTCCGTTCCTCATCCATATTTTCAATTTAAATAAAATTTACTAAGGTCTACTTAAATCACATAAAAAATTCTCATTCCTTTCCCCTTGGGTAGGTACTAAGTTGTTTGGATGAAAAATGTGGCTCCTAAATAACAGAAAACACTTATTTGTTTTATTCCTGTCCAGTAGCTAACTACGGTGGTTAGCTAATATACTAACCATCCACATGCATCTACTTAAGTAGTAGTAATTAGTGACCGAGTGCCTGTTACTTAACTACCTACCTACCTAATAACCACCTACATTCTCTACCTACTTACCCACTTCCTGAGGTAACTACCTAGTTAACATGAGGAGGAAGTAGAAGGGTTTAGAGGATAGGTTACCAAGGCACAACAACTCAATTGTGGATGAAAGTTTTAGGTTTAGACAAAGAATTGAATTGCATCAAGTTCTACCTAATGTAGGTTAAGGTGTTACAATATCATGAGGGTTTGCAACCTACGAAACATGTTCCCTCGCAACATTCTACTTGGATTATGTTCAAGCCATGATTTGTTACATGGTGCTTGGGACTAATTAACAACCACATTCAGAGTTACATCCCATCTAACATCCTCATTTGATCCAA
>Ga0116229_10011442_pt1 | contig 13078 bp, 8 predicted proteins | sample S1TSphgellanicum_3_FD_87313 | JGI IMG/M metagenome (GOLD analysis project Ga0116229, IMG submission 87313) | Host-associated microbial communities from peat moss isolated from Minnesota, USA - S1T2_Fc - Sphagnum magellanicum MG | ecosystem: Host-associated > Plants > Peat moss > Unclassified...
CGCGCGATCCGGCCCTGGCTGCTGAAATGGCTCGGCTGGTGCCCCTGTTGTCGAAGGAATTACGAAGATAGCACTTAACAGAGTAATACTAGGATTGTGTGATCCCTTCGGGATCGCGAATCATCGAGTTTCGCAGAGGTCTCCGGAGGGATGCCAGACGCTGCGACCCCTGTCGGGGTCGAGACGCCTGGTGCGAACAAACCGGTGGTGTCGGCCTGCTGGCCTCAACCACCGGCTACTTGGCTGGCAAGCCTACGGCTTGCGAAGGCCTACCTTCGCAGAGGTCCCCCGCGCCAACTTTCGAGATGACCTTTGCCTCTATTTCCCGAGCAGGCTGTTGAGCAGGTCGCCGGCCTTTTGCGTGGCTTGATTGATGATGTCGCCGCCCTGGTTGAGGCCCGCGGCCACGAGGCGCGGCGTCAGGTCCTCCTGCAGGTGGCTGGGCGTGCCGGTCAGGTGCACGTCTGCCCAGTTGTAGTCGTCGGATTGGGTGGTGAAGACGCTGGATTGGAGCTGCGGCCACTTGGCCGTGACCGCGCTGGGCAGGCCGAGCTTGAGCTTGCCATCGACGTTGCCCTGGGCGTCGAGGTCGACTTGGCCCGCGATGCGCGTGACGTCGTTCTTGCGCACGTCGATGTTGGTCAGGTGCAGCGCGCCGTCCTTCCACGTGAAATCGGACGTGGCCTTGTCGACTTCGACCCCGCTGAGGTCCGGCAGCCCGACCATCAACGTCACCTTGCCCAGCCACGGCAGCACGTTGAACTTGGCGTGGGTGAGCGCGAGCGTCCCCTGCGCCGTGCCGCCCGCGTCGGTGCCGCTGTAGGTGAGATCGATCGCCGCCAGGCCGGCGAGCGACGGCTGCCACGCGAGCGCGACGAGCATGGTCACGGGCACATCGACGCCCTTGAGCGTGATCTGCGCGGCGTGCTGTCCGCCGGTGGCGATCTCGCCCTCGCCGGTGATCGCGCCTGGGTCGCACTGCAGGTGCAGGTCGGAGAAGGTGAGCTGGTCCGCGTTGCCCACGATCTTCACCGAGCCCGCGCCAAGCGCCAGTGTGCCGGACTGCAGCGAGGTCACGTGCACCTGCGTGGTCCAGGTGCCGCCGTCCTGGGTTGAGTCGAAGCCGACGCCGTTGATGGTGACTTTGCGGTCATCGGCGAAATCCATTTCCACGGTGCCCTCGTGCGCGGTGAGTTGCGTCACCTGAAGGCGCGATGGCGAAGAGGGTGCCGCCGCGCTGCCATCGGCGTCCGCATTGGGCGGCGTCTCGTTCGTGCGCAGCGGTGAGTGGAGCTGGACGTTCCATGTGGTGATTTCCACCTGGACTTTTAGCGGCGAGGAAAGGAGGTCGGCGAAGCGATAGTGGACGGTGGCCTGGGCGATGTCGCCCTTGGCCCAGGGCGAGGACGAGCGCTGGTTGGTGAGCGTGATGCCGGCGGCGTGGAGCTCGCTTTTCCACGGGTCGATATCGAGCGAGGCGACCTGCACGTCGGCGTCGAGCGACTTGGCGAGACCCGCGCGCAGTTGCTCCTTCAAGCCGCTGAGTTTCCAAAACGCCAGCCCGGCCGCCGCGGCGACCAGAAGTACCAGGGCTACCACGATGCCGAGAATGATGCGGACAATTCGACTCATGGCGCACGCTAGCCAATCGCCGCGCGGAATTCGAGCAGAACTGCTTTTGCGGCCCGGCAGCGTTCGCACGGAGGTCAGCGGGTGCCTGCGAAGAACTTTCGCCGCGCGAACGGCACACGGATTGTGCTTGCCCGCACGTGGGTGCCGTATTCAATTCGGGACGATGTTTTCCAATCCGTGGCAATGGCTTTGGCCACTGGCCTTCTACCTGGCCGGGTCGATCCCGACCGGCTACCTGCTGGGCCGCGCCAAGGGCCTCGACATCCGCCAGCACGGCAGCGGCAACATCGGCGCGACCAACGTCTGGCGCGTGATGGGCTGGAAGTGGGGATTGCCCGCGTTCCTGCTCGATTTGCTCAAGGGATTTCTGCCCCTTTTCCTATTTCGAACAATCGCCTTTCCCGACACCTCCGTGGTCCGGAGCTTTGGAGTGACGAGCATCACGACCACCGTTCCCGGCGACGGTCTGTGGACCGTGCAACTGCTCCTGGTCCTGTGCGGACTGGCCGCGATCATCGGTCATAACTACACGCCGTGGCTCGGCTTCAAGGGCGGCAAGGGCATTGCGACGTCCGCCGGTGTGCTGGCCGCGCTGATGCCGCCGGTTTTGGCCGTCTCCTTCTCGCTCTGGGCCGTGCTGACACTGGTCACGCGCTACGTCTCGGTCGGGTCGATCTCCGCCGCGCTCTCGCTCGCGCCGCTGGCGTGGTTTTTCTACCGGGGACAGTGGATCCTCTTCGGCCTCGCCTGCCTGGCCGGTGTGCTGGCCATTTACCGGCACAAGTCGAACATCCAGCGGCTGCTCGCGGGGACCGAGTCGAAGATCGGGCAGAAGAAGGAGACGGCATGAACATCGTGATCCTCGGCCGCGGGGCGTGGGGCCGCGCCATCGCCGGGGTGGTCGAGCGGCTCCAGCATCGCGCCGTGCTTGTCGGCCACGGCGACGCGGCGTGGCCGGACGTGAAGCCGGACTGCGTTCTCATCGCGCTGCCGGTGCAGCATGTGCGCGAGACGCTGGCGCGTTTCCCCGCGCCCGGCGTGCCCGTGCTGAGCATGAGCAAGGGACTCGAGATTACCACGGGCGAGCGCGTCAGCGAGATCATCACCGAGGCGTGGAACGAGCCGCGCGTCGCCGCGCTCTCCGGCCCGACCTTCGCCTCGGAAATCGCCGCGGGACTGCCCGCCATCTGCACCATCGCGGCCGAGGACGAGAAGGTGGCGCGCGAGTTCCAGGCGGTGCTGCATCAGCCGAGCTTCCGCACGTACACTTCGGGCGATCTTATCGGCGTGGAACTCGGCGGCGCGCTCAAGAACATCTACGCCATCGCCGGCGGCGCCTGCCACGGGCTCAAGCTCGGCCAGAACGCGCTGGCGGGCCTGCTCACGCGCTGCCTCGCGGAGATGACCCGCATCGGCGTCAACGCCGGCGCGCGGGCGGAGACGTTCGCGGGCCTGAGCGGCATCGGCGACCTCATGCTCACCGCGACCAGTTCGCAGAGCCGCAACTTCCGCTTCGGCGCGATGCTGGCGCAGGGTCTCAAGACCGACGAGATTCTGCCGCAGCTCGGCGGCGTCTGCGAGGGCCTGCCGACCACGCGCTCGGTCTTTCTCAACAGCGCCATCCCGGCCGATTCCAAGCCGATCGTGACGCATCTTCACGCCGTGCTCTACGAGGGCATGCCGATCGACAAGGCGGTGAAGGGACTCCTCAGCCGCGCGGCGCGGGATGAGTGACGGAATAACGGAATGGACGGAATTTGATGGGCTTCCGGCTACGTTTCATCGGGCTTCGGGCGTCGAACATCCTTCACGAATTTTTCGTCCGCCGCACCGAATCGTCTGAAATTTTGACGAGCCTCCGTTAAGCTCATGAGTTCGTTCGGGCCGCCGCGAACTTCGTCAGCATCGGCGTCATCCTGACCATCGTCCTCCCAAAAACATATTGGGCATATTTCGAAGCCGCCTCTGTCACCAATCGTTTTGTATTCGCAGCACGGGCACGGATGTTTATTTTTCATTCCGTCTATTCCGTTATTCCGTCACTCCCTCCGCCGGAAACACCACGCCACGGCGTAGGTGGTGAGCGTGCCGAACATGACGCGCCAGGGGAATTCGATCTGCACGAGCCACGGCGGCGGGGCGATGTAGCCCGCGTTCTTCGGATCGAGATCGGCGAGGCCGTGCTGGATGAGCCAGATGATCCGGTAGCTGACGTCGAAGCTCTGGCCGCGCACGGCGTTGATGAGGTCCCACGGCAGGCCGCTCCAGATTCCGACGGCGATGAAGCCGCAGACCATGGCGATGAGATTGCCGAAGTCCGTGCCGCGCGTTTTCGTGGTGAGGCCGAGCAGGAAGATGCCGAGGAGCGAGCCGTAGGTGTAGCCGAAGATGCCGAGCACGATGGGGATGATGCGCGCGTGCGGCGAGAAGACGACGGCCGCCGCGGTGAGCGTGCCGACCACCGCCAGCAGCGTCGCGAAGGCGACCGTGCTCCAGCGCACGGCCTGCACGACGTGATGCTCGTCCGTGCGGCGCGCGAAGTAGGGCACCCAGAAATCCTGCGTGAAGCTCGTGGCCAGCGCGTTGAGCGCGGTGCTGAGCGAACCCATCGCGGTCGCGAGCACGCCGGCCACGAGCAGGCCGCGCGCGCCGGCGGGAAGCTGGTGCAGGATGTAGTAGGAGAAAATCTCCGGGTTCTTTGTGGGCAGATGCGGGTCGGGATGCATCTGGTAGAAGACGTAGATGAGAATGCCGATGAGCAGGAAGCCGAGCGACACCGGGATGTCGATCACGCCGGAAAGCACGAGGGCGAGGCGGCTCTTGTGATAGTCCTTCGCCGTCAGCATGCGCTGCACCATGTCCTGGTCGGTGCCGTGCGTGGCCATGGTGGTGAAGACGGAGCCGAGCAGCGCGGTGAAGATGGTGTACTCGTTGCCGAGCACGCTCCAGATCGAGGCGAGCACGGTGTGGCCATTTTGCAGGAGCTGTTGCCGGCCTTCGTCGTGATCGGTGGAAAGATGAAAGCCGGTCTGGAAAAGCTGGAGGTCGTGCTCGCCGGTGAGGAATTTCCGCGCCGCATCCCAGCCACCGACGCCATACCAAAGCGAGCCGATGGCGAAGAGCACCGCGCTGCCCATCACCGTGGCCTGGATGACATCGGTCCACACCACCGCGCGGATGCCGCCGATCGCCGTGTAGATCGTCGTCATCACCGTGACCAGGACGACCGCGAAGGCGTAAATCCAGACCGCTTCCAGATCGGTCGGCGCGGCGCCGGTGACCATCTCGTAGCCGACGACCATGATCACCGCCGCGACGTAGAGCCGCGCGCCGCTGGCCAGCACGCGCGTGAGCAGGAAGACCGCGCTGGCCGCGTTGCGCGTCGCCTTGCCGAAGCGGATTTGCAGGAACTCGTAAATGGAAACGACGTTGTTGTCGTAGAACGGGCGGATGAAGAGATACGCGACGACGATGCGCGCGATCACCGTGCCGATGGCGAGCTGCGCGTAGAGGAAATTGTGCTCGTAGTAACCCTCGCCCGGCGTGCCGAGGAACGTGCCCGCGCTCAGCTCCGCCGCGACGATGGAGGCCAGGACCGCGCCCCACGGCATCTGGCGGCTGCCCACGCTGAACTCGCGCATGTTGTCGCGGCGATGGCGCGCCGAGGCCAGGCCCACGCCGATGACGAGGGCAAAATAGGCCACGATGGCCAGCGCATCCCAGAAATATGGCATCGTCGGAGGCTGTCGAAAAAAACGCCATTGGTCACGCGGAACCTCAGCGGTAGCCCGCGACCTCCGGGCGCGGGGCGGAGGGCGTGATCGTAACCTGCGCCCCGGTTTCGGTTAGTCGGCGAACCCCGTGCCCGGAGGTCACGGGCTACCCTTCAATCGCGTAATGGTGCGCACGCAAAAGGAATTCCAGTTTTTTTATCCGCCCGTATGCTGTCCCGGATGATCACCACCGCGCCGGCTCCCTATCGCGAGCCCGAGGACAAGACCCTCAAGTGGGTGATGATCTTCATTGTCCTGTCGCTGCTGCTGCACGCGATCCTTTTCACGGCCCTCTTCTTTTTCTCGCGCTACGTCCCGGCGCCGAAGTTCGCGATGCCGGAGCCGCCGAAGGAAAACAAGATCGCGCTGACGCTCCTGCCGCCGCCGCCCGCGCCGAAGCCGATTTTCATCCCCACGCACGAGCAGCCCAACGCCCCGCACGTCAAGCAACTGGTCGAGTCGGCCCACGACACGCAGTTGCAAAGCCAGGCCAAGGTTGCGCACGACTCCACGTCGATCATGCCCGAGATCGACGGCAAGAAGCACGCGCCGGACATGCACAACTCCCCGCAGGTGAAAGCGCCAAAAACGCCGCAGCCTTCCACCACGCCGCCGACGCCGCGCACACAGCAGCCTCCAAAGCCAACACCCCAGCCGCAGATGGGACAGCAAGCGCAACCCCGTCCGTTACCTCCGCCGCCCAAACCCGCTCCGCCGAAGCCCAAGCCGCCGGAACAGCCCCAAGTCGATCCCCTCACGGGTCTGCCTGTGCTCGCGCCGATTGCCGCGCCGACCCTCGCGCCGCCCAACCAATCGCAGGTGCTGGCTCCCGCCCCTTCGCAGCGGGCGGTCGCGGGCAGCGCGCACGGCTTGCTCGGCCGCGCCGGTGATACCTCGCCCGCGGCCATGGCCACCGAGCTCGGCAAATACAAGCAGTACATTTACGAGGTCGTCGGCTCCTACTGGTATCCGGCCATCAACCAGAGATTCAGCACGATCGGCGTGGGCACCGTCACCATTCACTTCACCATCAGCAAGGACGGCACGCTCTCGGATGTGGAGGTCCGCGACTCAAACAATCTGCTCATCCTCCGCGACATTAGCGTCAACGCCCTGCGCTCGCCCGCGCCCTTCAAGCCGTTCAGTCCGCAAATGATCAAGGAAGTCGGCGACAGCTACTCGGACGATTTTTCGTTCAGCATCTACGGGCAATAACGGCGCAGACCATTCTAAAATTAGAAGCTGCCCTTGAAGCCGCCGACGAAGTTTTCGGCGTTGTAGTTGCCGTTCAGGTCGGCGTTGGCCTCGATGAAGATGGCCATCGAGTTGTCGAGCTGCGCGGTGAGGCCCACGCCGATGAGTGCGCTGTCGCGGCCCTGCGAGACGGAGTGGATGGTGAAGGCGCCGGAGGAGAAATCGTTGAACGAGCTGGTGATCGGCGCGTTCTCGTCCATGAACTCGTGCTGCCACAAGGCGGTGAAGGTAGGCAGGAGCGTGAGGCGGCCCGCGTAGGTGGAGTAGCTGAGCGAAGCGCCGAGGCGGCTGCGCAGGCTGTCGTCGTGCTGCGCCTGGACGCTGAGGTCGGCGGGCGCGGCGCCGGTTTCCGTGAAGCCGTCGATGTCGAGGTGCGTGTAGGTCAGTCCGCCCTGCGGCGTGATCGTCCACGCATCGCCGAGGTGCAGGTCCTGGCCGGCATCGAGCGCGGCGGTGTACTGGTTGCCGTCGGGGTTGCTGTTGGCGTTGGCGCCGACGACGGGAATGACGCGGGTGTTGGAGTAGTTGTTGCGGCCGTAGGAGAACAGGCCGTTGAGATAAAAGCCCTTGTCGCCATAGGTGGCAAAGACGCCGGGCGAGTAGCTGTTGACCCGGGTCTTGCTGCCGTAGCCGTCGGTATCGGCATCGGTGTTGCTGTAGTCGAAGAGCACGCCGGCGGCGAGGTTGGAAGTCATGCGGTAGCTGATGCCCGCGATGGCATCGACCGAGCTGTAGCTCGCCTTCGACGAAGGCGCGTAGGAGGCGCCCTGGTCACGGTTGAGGTCGGCAATCGTGCCGTCGCCGCCAATAAAGGCGCTGAAATTCGAGTAGGGTTTGCGGATGGTCACGTGCGGCGAGGTGCGCATCGGCATGGGCGCGGTGGTCGGGCTGTCGGAAATGACCTGGCTGGAGACCGGGCTCGAGGGCGAGTCAATGACCGCGGTGGTGGGCGTGTCGCCGCCCTCCGGGTAATAGTTCACGCCATTGGGCGCGGCCTGATGGAAAGAGGACGGGTCGTAGGCGAGCATCGACTGCATCTGGCGGCCCATGGCGCTGTCGAAGCCGGGCAGGACGATGGTGACGCCGCTGGTGTCGAAGCCGCTGAACTCGTGGTGCAGGGCATTGTCGAAGCCGTCGACCTTGCTGACGAGGAAGGCGGAGTGCTCAAACGCGATGTCCTGCGCGTACTGCAGGCTCTCCGGCGTGAGCTGCTCGTAGTTTTTGGCGAGCTGCGCCGCGCTGGTGCCGCTGGCGCCAATCGAGTTGAGCAGGGCGGAGAAGCTGGTCAACTGGCTCGGCGAGAGGCTCGAGCTGTTCGTGATGAGCGAGTCGATGGTCACGGCCACGGCGCTCTGGTTGGGCGTAAGGGTCAGGCCGGGGATCGTGGCCGAGGTGCTCGTGTTGCTGACGAGGTCGAGATCGTTGGCGTGGACCGAGTCGGGCACGAAGGTGTCGTGCACGAAGAGGTTGGCGGTCGGCTGGATGATGGCGTTGGCGCCGGTGAGACCCGAGCTGGTGAGAACGGTGAAGGTGCCGGTGGTGGCGATCGGATTGACCACGGCGAAGGTGGTGCCCCCGACGTGGGCCGTGCCGGCGATGGCGAAGACGTCGGTATTCACCGCGTTGCCCACGGTGGCCATGCGGATGAGCAGCGTGCCGGTGGAGGCCGCGTAGCTGCCGCCAATGTTGAAGGTCGTCGCGCCGAGGGTTGAGGTGATCGTGCTGTTGGAGCCGAGGGTGCCGTTGTTGGTCAGGGCAGCCGCGCTGGTGATGTTATGGGCAAACAGGGTGGAACCGGCGGTGACGGTGGTGGTGCCGTTATAGCCGGCGGTGCCGTTGATGTTGACCGTGCCGCCGCTGGCGCCATTGCCGATGAGGAGGTTGCCGGCCGAGCCGATGTTCTGGAAGCTGCCGTCGAGGACCTGCAGCGTGCCGCCGCCGGTAAGGGTGGTGACGCCGGTGAGGGCAATCGGGCCGCTGAGTTCCAGCGTGGAAGTGGCCGAGCCGAAATTGACGTTGAAGTTGCCGGGGCCGCTGACGCTGCCGGACAGCGTGTGGGAGCCGGTATCGGCCAGCTCGATCGTGCCGCTGGCCTCGGTGACCATCGTGCCGCTCGAGGGGAAGGTGGAGGCATCAAGGGAGGCGGTGCCGCTGACCACGTCGATGCCCCACGCGCCGGTGGAGCTGCTGCCGCCGAGCGTATTGATGGTGACGGTGTTGCCGCCCTCGATCGTCAGCGTGCCGTTGCCGGTGAGCGTACCGGTGAGGTCGATGTTATTCTGGACGGTGTCGAGGGTCGAGTTGTTGGTGACGGTGCCATTGAGGCCGTCCTGCCAGCCGGTGCTGACATTGCTGGAAAGGACGGTGCCGCCGGCGAAGTTGAAGGTGGCGGTGGAAGCGGCGGAAATGCCGCTGGAACCGGGCGTGGTCATGGTCCCGGCGATGGTGAGGGTGCCGCTGTTGAGGTTGTAGACGGCGCCGGAGTTGAGCACGAGCGGGGTGCCCGCGAGGCCGGAGACGTTAAAGTTGGTGTTCTGGTTGAACGTGCCGTGGGCGTTGATGTTCATGTTCTGGGCGAAGGTGAGCGTGCCGCCGTTATAGTTGAACGTGGCCGTGCCGGTGCCTCCGCCGACGAGAAACGTGCCATTACTGGTGAGCGTGCCGCCGCTCATGGTGTAGGTGCCATTGCCGGTGCCGGAGCCGATTTCGATGTCACCCGTATTGCTGTCCGTGATGAGGCCGCCGGTCTGGATGTAGGTGCCGTTGCCGTCTCCGCCCACCTCCAGCGCTGCGGTGCCGGTGAGGGTGATCGTGCCGCCCGACTGGGTCATGGTTCCGACGGCGCCGGCGTTGTCGCCGAGACCGAGCGTGCCGCCAGTGTTGATGGCGAGCTGGCCGGAGAAGACGTTGGCCGTGCCGGAGCCGCTTTCGCCGACAATGAAATTGGTAACGGCGACCGAACCGCCGCTTTGCGAAAAGGTGCCGGACGAACCGGTAAGATCGCCGATAATCACGTCGTCAGCGGCGAAAGTGCCCCCGCTGATCGCATAAGAGGCCTGGGAGCCGCTGTTTTCGCCGATGTCCAGTTCGTTGGTGACCGTGAAGGTGCCGGCCGTTTGCTGGATCGAACCGGTGGTGTTTGTCACCGTGCCGGTGTCGTTGATGTTGTTGTAACCGAGCAAGACGCTGTTGGTGATGTCGACGACACCGCCATTGATGTTGAGCAAGCCACTCGTCGGGCTCGTGGCTCCGACCGTGTTACCCACGCCAATGGCGAGGAAGCCTGCCGTGAGCGTGGAGGTGCCGCTGATGTTATAAATGCCGGTGCCGGGCGTGGTGCCCCTTGCGGGAACCACGGTGCCGCCATCGCCACCAATGAAGAGCCCGACATTGGCCGCAACCGTGCCATCGGTTTGGTTCACGGTGCCGATGCCGGCGACACCAACGCCTGGACTATCGTCTCCGGAGAGGAATTGGAGGGTGCCGGGGCCGGTGAGGTTGAGGACGCCGCTGGTGCCCTGGTTGCTTCCTGCCTGGAAGCCGCCGATAAAGGACGAGATAGAAGGGGCGCCAAAAGAGACGGTTCCGTTGCTGGGGATGACGAGGGTCAGCGTTCCGCTGCTGTTGACCTGCAGCGTTGCCGCGGTGAAGCCCGCCGTGGTGGCGTTGAGGACGACGCTGCCGGTAACGACGACGTCGCCCGTAAGCGTAGTGGCGGTGGCGGGCAGATCGACGGTGGCCGTCGAGGAGAAGGTCGCGGTGTCGGTTGGCTCGACGCCGGTGCTCCAGTTGTGGCCGTTGGAAAACTGGTTATCGGGCGGGTTCGCGGTGCCTGTGTAAGTGGCGTCGTCCGCTCGTACGGAATGTCCGGAGATGATCAGGCCAGAGGCAAGAAGGAGCACTTTCAACGAGGATTTCATGCGTAATGATCGAGAATGTGTTTTTATTTAGTATCGCCTGCATCTGCCTAAAGTTTTGTAATTTGCACAGACTTTTACAGCCTATAATAAATTTCCTGTAATTGTAAAGCGTAAGTAGTGTTAACATCGGACACTTAGGACTTTCAATCGAAGCAGGCCCCAAAGGGGCCGAAGTTGGGGTGCGGCTTATATAGGGGTTGAATGCCCAAAGGGGTTCACCGCCGTGCACGTTTGGCCTTGGGGTCAAAAAAGCCTTTTTCCAGACGGGGCCATCGCTATCCTGACTCGGCGCATGAAAATCGCGTTAATTCACTACTCAAGCTGGCCGGAAATGGGCGGGGTGGAAAACGTGATTCGCGACCAGGCGAACATGTTTGTCGCGGCGGGTCACGAGGTAAGGGTGATAACGGGGATCGGCGAGGACCCGAAGGAGGGTTACGAGGTCCGGCTGGTGCCCGAGATGGCGCCGGATTATCCGCACAACAAGGCGGTGCGCGCGGTGCTCGAGCGCGGGCAGATGGACCAGGGCTTTAATTTTTACCGCTCGAAGCTGATCGACGCGCTCGACGCGGCGCTGGCCGGCGTGGACCTGACCATCGTGCACAATATCTTCACGGTGCATTTCAACCTGCCGCTGACGCGCGCGCTGCACGACCTCGCGCCACGGCACAAGATGATCGCGTGGACGCACGATTTGACGGTGACGAATCCGGATTACACGCTGCCGAATCCGAACCAGATGCCGTGGAATTTGATGCGCACGCCGTCGAAGGAAGTGATCTATGTGGCGACGTCGGACCTGCGCGCGGCCGAGCTGAAGATCCACCTGAAGTTCAGCGCGACGCCGCAGATCATCCCGAACATGGTCGACCCGGCGCGGCTCTTCGGCTGCACTGCGGATGTGCGCAAGGCCCTGCTGGCGCTGGAAATTCCGTGGCGCGATTTTGTTTTCCTGCTGCCGGCGCGCGTGCTCGTGCGCAAGAACATCGAGTTCGCCATCGAGGTGGTGAAGGAGCTGATCGCGCTGGGGCGCAATCCGCTGCTGCTCATCACGGCGGCGAAGGGGCGCGACACCGCCGCGGCCGAGCACTACAGCGCGTTCATGCGGCAGACGATTCCGGAGGAGCTGGAGCGGCACATCATTTTCGTGAGCGATTTCTTCCGCACGACGGACGAGGTGATGCGCGACTTGTACCTGCTCGCGGACTGCGTCTTTTTTCCGTCGCGCAGCGAGGGCTTCGGGCTGCCGATTCTGGAGGCGGCGATGCATCGCATGCCGGTCTGGTGCCAGGAGATTCCGGCCTTTCGCGCGCTGGAAGGCGCGGATACGTTTGTCTTCAAGGACATCGCGCAACTGGAGGAGGCGGTGGACTGGCTTGAGCAGCAGCCGGTGTTTCGGCAACAGCGGCGCTGCCGGCGGTTGTTCGATCCCATTATTATCTACAGCCGCTACTACGACACTTTTCTCAACTCCATTCCCATACGCAAATCATGATCCAGGAAATCGACTACGCCGGCTGGAAGCGCAACCTGCGCCTCCAGGGAGCCACCACGGAACTCGTCATCACGCTCGATGTCGGGCCGCGCATCATCCGTTATGCGTTTCCCGGTGACAAAAACGTGTTCGTGGAATTGCCGGAGCAACTGGGCGGCAGCGGCGAGGGCGACTGGAAGATTCGCGGCGGGCACCGGTTCTGGACCGCGCCCGAAGGCCCGCATTCCTACGCGACGGACAACGGGCCGGTGACGTACAAAAAGATTTCCGACAACGCGGTGGAGATCGTGCAGCCGGCGGACAAGGTGTACGGTTTCCAGAAGACGGTCCGCGTGGAATTGCGGGCGGATGAGGTGGTGAAGATCACGCACCTGCTGTCGAACGTGTCGAGCAAGCCGCTGGATGTTTCGCCGTGGGCGCTGTCGGTCATGGCGCCGGGCGGCGTGGCGCTGATCCCGCAGCCGGCGCTGGATTTGCATCCGTCGGAATTTCCCGATGGCCGCGCGGTGAAGGACGAGGAATTCCTGCCGAATCGCGAGATGGTGCTGTGGCCGTTCACCGACCTGACCGATGGCCGCTACGCCTTCAGCGAGAATTTCCTGCGCGTGACCTATCTGCCCGAAAGGCCCGCAACAAAGCTGGGCCTGAAGCTGCCGACTGGCTGGGTCGCGTATCAGAATGGCGACAATGTGTTCGCCAAACATTTCGCGTACGATCCCGCGCAGCCTTACCCGGACCGCGGCGTGAACTTCGAGATCTTCACCAACGTGGCGATCCTCGAGCTCGAGTCGCTCGCGCCGGCCGTGGCCGTCGCGCCCGGCGGCACCGCGACGCACGTTGAGCACTGGGTCCTGCGCAAATCGAAGGCCGACCTGCGCGGTGAAAAGGCGGCGAAGGCGTTCTTCGCGGCGCTGCCGAAGATCGGGTAGGGGATTGGGGGCTGGGGCGAGGGGTTAAAAAACGCCCTTGACCCTCCCGCCACGGTTCGCTTTACTACCCGGCTC
>Ga0116229_10011443_pt1 | contig 13078 bp, 8 predicted proteins | sample S1TSphgellanicum_3_FD_87313 | JGI IMG/M metagenome (GOLD analysis project Ga0116229, IMG submission 87313) | Host-associated microbial communities from peat moss isolated from Minnesota, USA - S1T2_Fc - Sphagnum magellanicum MG | ecosystem: Host-associated > Plants > Peat moss > Unclassified...
GTATCTTAATTGCACTGTAATATTCAAGAAACATATCCAGCACCATTCCTCCATTGTCAACAATTTAAGACTGCACTGAAGAAGCTGTTTATCTTGGGTCAATCCAAAGTACTGAAATGGTCTCAGGTTTTGCAAGAACAAGCAAACAGCTTCTTCAGCTTCATCACCTCATCAGACAGTTTAGGAAAATACCAAAACAGAAACTGAATCACTCCTCGGGAAAATAAACACACTGCTGTCATTCTGAGGGTTTCAAGCAGCCCGAGGATGGATTTAAATAAGCATCACAGATCATGTGTCAGAAGAGTAACCAGGCAACAATGGCACGTCAATTTTACATACTGGCAGCAGCAAAATACTCCTGAATGTTGAAGTGCACTATTTGCTTGGGCGCCATTTGGAAACTAACTGTGAAGAATGTTTCTGATACCTTTGAAATAACAAAGATTGCATGAAAGCTTACAATTAAAATGAGGGACTTGATAAAACTTGTGAGCAAAATGGTCACAAGGGCAGGCCACACATGAGTGCACAAAGTTTGGTCTTGTGCTGTCCTCATCAGCTAAACCAGTGAAGTGCCAAAATAAAACACACACTACCCAGCAAAAAAAATTGAGCAGCTCATACTGTGCCAAATAATGTACAATACCCTCAGTAGTTTCTGGAGGTTTCCTGAACTTCCATTTAAAAAAAAGCCATCCTAAATTCCATCTGCTTCATTTGATGCCTATGAACTACTAGTCGTTCTTCAAGCAACAACTACTCCATTTAGACATGGCTGTGACTCTGGATTTGACTTTACTTGCAGGCCTTCAAGAGACCCAACTTTCCTCTTTGAACATATTGGTGAAGGACCTAAGGTCTCACCTGACCCAGAGCAAGGAGCTTTAGTTGGAGGTCTTATGTAGCTCCGCAACCGCTTCACATCAGAGATTTTCACTGGCTTGATAAGGAACTCTTCAGCACCCTCCTTGAGACAGCTGTTATGAGCAAAAACCATTAAGACTATGAGGATACAGCTGGTTTTAATTCCACTTGTTAAAGGTGCCTCTAAACAGCAAAGGCACAAACTTAAAAAATTGAAAATCCTCACAAAAGATTAACCTTGTGTAAGTGAAGCTGAACTTCGATTTTACCTCCTAGCTGATAGACATTCTTCCTTAGAATCAAGGAAGTTGATACATGTTTTAGTGTGGGAAATGTGACTGGGTTGGCACAGTTTTAACTTTTAGGTTTGCAATGAACAAAAGCTTCTGAACTTCAAACCAAGATCACCTCTCTATGCGATTGGGACTATTCTCCGAGGACATTACAACAACAGGAATCTCCCGTAAGCCAGTTGAGGCCTGCAATAATTTCAAAATCAAAATACAATCTATATAATCAGATACCAATGTTGAATCATACAGAATTTAGATGCAAATGTAACTCCGTCATAGTTCACAAATCATCTCCAGTGGCATTGATCATAAGGATTTCCTTGCAAGTATATGCACTATTGTTTACCAGCAATCAGTGCTAGTGGTCTTTCCTGATACCTAATAGCAATCACCAACTTCAATTGCTGCATCACCTCATGGGGTATGTCAAGACGCTTGATGATATTGAGCACTATCCACAACATAAATCAAATTGTGCATGTTAAAGTGAATAAGGTGCATTACCTTGATGGCTTTGAGGAGATCATAGCCTGTCATTCCTGGCATACAGTAATCTGTGATAATCAGATTCACTTGAAATGCCTGCAACAAACAATGTTGACGCTTTGTCATCAGAGAACAGGTGAGGGAAACCTCCAATATATAATATGGTTGTCACCACAAAAAAACCTCAAACAGAGCTTTGGGTAAGTGCCAATTCAGTTGTGACACCCACCAATTAAGTAACAACAATAACAGCAGGTTGCAAACTATTTGCTGCCACACTGTTAGAAATGAAGAACATTAGAAGCTTACATTTGGTCTGAGAGATGTTGAGCATTCATCAGGAACACCCAGGAATTCCAAGGCTTTCAAAGCACTGTCCACAGCGGTGACTGCATGCCATACAAACCAGCAGTTCTGTCAGGTACCCCTATCTCTTTCGACATAAACTTCCTTCAAAAATAAAACCTCCCCTGCAATTGAGCAAAGTGATTTCCCCTGATAAATCATACAAAAGCCAGACAAAAAGAAAGAAATCTTCCATACCTTTGTATAATGAAGTCTTCAGGAGGCCCTCTATTAATTTCCTATCAACTATGCTATCATCAACAGCCAGAACATGGGCTTCAGGTATGCTGCTTATGGCGGCTGCAAATCTCTTTTGAGAAACTGGATCTGTACAAGAAGCAGCAGCAAGGAGACTGCCACTGTGTTGTTCTGGCCGCCGTTTGCTTCTCCTTTTCCAACAGATAGTTGTTTCCTGACCAGCAGCAAGCAAACTGGTTGCAGCCTCCAGTTTCCCATCTACCCCTTTCAACGAGACAGTGGCATCTTGACAGAATCCCTGAAGATCAGGGAGCTCCCCGGGCTTCGACTCCACTTCACTTTTGCAAGAGAGTGTGTCTTGACATACTCCTTGAAGAAGCATGGTGGAGAGTGTGGGCTTGCACTCCATGAGATCTTTCCAGGAGACAACCTCTTGGTGACCAAGCCCTTGCATGTTGGTGGTAGTGGGGAGGAGTTCACCTCCTCCTTTCAGCTCCACTTGAGCCCATGACACATGAGCAGCAGCATCTTGAAGAAGGAGGTGGTGGTCTGGCTGCTCAAAAAACTCAGCTTGACACTTGTTCTTCTTCTTCTGCTTCCATGAAACAAATTCCTGACAGATGAGCAGACTGTCAGCAGCAGCAGCAGGGACAGCAGCAGTTTCTGCCAGCTCCATCTGTACTTCAATCATCACTGCAAAGCAAGCACCAACACTCTTGGAAACAAAGAGGATGACCAAACTGTGGCCAGCCAACACAATCCCTTTGTCTTCAAGGTCTCAATACCAGAGACTGCCTGGCTTTGGCATGAGGTTTCATCAATGTCAGCTTGCTGGAGCTGCTGCAATGCAGAAGCCAATACAGACGAGATGAGATGCTATCCAGCAGTAGTCCCAGGGCAACTGATACACAACTAGCTGCCTTCCACCAGACTCTCTCACATACTCTTTCTCATTGCTGAAAATACCACCTGCTGCCCACAGTGCATGCGCAGAACAAGACACAGGAGGTGAAAACACTTGGTTCATTCAGTTGTGTACCCTCAGCCTGTACAACAGACTTCCTCCGCTCCTAACCTCACCAACTCTGTGTCTCGTTCCCCACGGAGAATGCCGTCTGTGTACCGACCAATATCCCGCTTCCGCTTGCATGTCCAGAGACTCTCCGATGTGGCTGCTTCTTGCAAGGTTTCCTATCCGCTTTGTTTATCGCTTTTCTCAGGAGCTGACGTGTTCCATTGCTTTGAAGTTGCTGATTGCATCTTGCATCCCTCTCCCTTTCCTCCACCTCCAGAACGCTGAAACACGGGAGTCATCTATAAGAGTTGCTCGGTGCAACGCTCTTTTCATAGAGCCGAAGAAAAGAAGAAGACAATGACAATAGGCACAGCAGCATTGCTGTCTGTGAGCGGTGCTGAAGCAGCTGCTGGAGTGCGGTTTCACTGGATCCCTGGTTACAGAGCGAATCTCAGTGTTATGCAGTGAGAGCAGGACCGGCGCAGAGAAGACGAGGAATAGCAGTCGCTGTTGGATGCAGTCTAATCTCCTGTTGCACAAGAAGACGAAGAAGAAGAAGAAGGCACGGCGAATAAGCGACAGGCGGCGGCGACGGCAGCAGCCACATGCAGTAGTAGCGGTAGTACCAGTAGTAGGAAGAGAGAAAGAGAGAGAATCTCACGAAACAAAAACCGCATGAGCAATGACGTCACTACTACTGCAAAACACACGAATCGTCTCGCAACTTTCTCCTGCGGAAAAGGGGAAACAAACAAAAGGAAAGAAAAACACTGTCATCTATAGGCAGTTGAGGATACAAAAACAGACGACCGAGTACAAGCAGCAAAGGTCCGGAAACAGCAACCAAAAGAAAACGCGCCAGAGAGAGACGAGATGTTCTGCAAGAGAGCAAATCTGCAGTCACAACAAGCTCGACAGAACAATGTCAATGCAAAGAATACAAGAAAAATACTACTTACTTCCCAGCGGCAACGGCAGCAGCAACTCCTCCTCCTCCTCCTGGCCTCTCTTCCTCCTCCTGCTCCAACTGTGAACTATGGCCACCAGAAATAGTAAAGCAAAGCAAGCGAGAAATGCTACTGTCGTGAAAGACAGACAGACAGACAGACAGCAGAAGAAACAGTGCCAAAAATGAGAGGAAAAAAACCAAGAAAACAAAAAAAACACACGAAGTGTAAGACAAAGAAGAGGCGGCCTTGTAGACAACCGACCGCAGGAGAGCATCAAGCGTTGCAACGGAAGCGGAACACAACACCAGATCTCGTCACATTGTCGACGGGCAAACAACAACAACAACGACGACGACGACGATCAAAACGCAAACAAGAAAACCGCACAAGAAAACACAAGAGCAGAGAAGAGAAAACCCACACACTCCTACCCTCCACCAAACCTCATTTCTGTTTTTTACTGCAGTAAAAAAACAACTTTTCCACCCCTCGGTGCAGTAAGTGAAGCTTTAAACTTTAACCGTCGGTGACTTTCAAACACTGCCCCCACACCTGAGATAGTAACTTCTGTTGCCACCATTGTCTGTGTGTGTGTGTGTGTGTTTTTTTTCCCAAAATGGCGAAATTGGAGTGTTTTTTGGGTATTTTAGTCGCCAAATTTCTATATATAAAATTATTTTTAATTCCTAAGGTTCTATTATCTTATGGTCTTTTTAGCCAAAAATATTAGAAGGTTCGTGAATTTTTTTTTTCCTTCCAATGTTTTTTCATCGCCAAATTTGGCTAAATCGTCGTACGGATGATCGCCACTTATGGCTACATCACAAAATTGAAAAACAAAAAACCACTGTTTGTGACCTGTCCCCGCCGTCAGAGAAAATGTGGACAAGGTGGGTCGGTCAGTCATTCATTCATTCATTCATTCATCTATTCATCCATTGGTCCATCATTATACATCCTCCCTGCATACGGTTAACGAATGAAAAAAACGTCAGAATCAACTTTGTACATCCGTTTACCTGATCAGAATTATTACTGCCTCTGCTTTGAAGTTATTACTACGTACCCCACTCTTTGGATGAAAGTTCTTACTATTCCAATTCAGTCATCCGTGAGGGGGGGGGGGGCTCTCAGCTTCCGTTTTCTTCACTCAAAGTCAGTAATGGATCTCATCCATGTAGAAGATAAGTAGCTTGAATAATTCATTCATTCCTTCCTTTTTATATTCTTGACTACCTACTGGAACTTATGATAAAAATCTGGCGATTTGGAATTGTTTTTCTTTGAAATCTGGTGAATTTGGGCCTTTTTTTTTTTTTTGATGAAAAATCCTTTGTATAGGTTGAAATCATTTCTTTTATATATAAATATTTAGACCTATGTATGGTTCACGAGTTATTGAATATTGAATAATTTTTTTCAAAAAAAATTTAACAAAATTAAAACTAAATATGTTAAAGAAATTGGCACATGGCTTTGGTAATGTTGGAAAGCAATTGATGAGTGGATTTCTTGGAGACCCATTTTGCCATTTTTAGACCTTTAGGTAGGGGAGATGTTGAATTTTAAATAATTTAAGTCATTGGAATTTAATTTTAAATTAAAATAAAATTTTCACTATTGAGTTCTATCATCAAAAGTATGTACATATGTGCCATTATCTAGTGTCAAATTGCAATTTTGGTGTATTATATGTCAAAATAAACATTCCATATTTTACATTTTAATGGATGAAATCACATAGTTTAACACACACAAGTGTCATGAACCATGACTTCTTATGTGATAAAAGCCACTTTCTCTTCTCTTGTTGTGTTGATTTTTAGTAAATAATTCATGATGAAAATACTAAATATTCAATAACTTTTGCATTGCAAGTTTAAACATTTAGTGAATATAGCCATGGGCCCTACAATTTGGGAGATAGATTTAACATGATAAAGCAAAGAAAAAAAAAACAATTATACATATTCAAAAGGTGCAACAAATAATATGTCACAACTCAATTCAATTCACAATGGAAGAATTTGGAAATGCAACTTTTTAATTATGATACCTAAAAAGTTTATGTGCATATATCTCAAACTTCATCATGTTCATTAGCATGCCAAACTTTTCATTGTTATTTCTCATTTATTTAGATGGTTTTGTGTTTTTTTCTTTCCACACACGTGATGTGACACTTTTGAATTCACATGTTTGTATAATAAGATTGAACATTGAAAAACCTTTGGGAGGCAAGATGACCATCTTTTCATAAAGGTTGCATCTCATACACAAGCAATTTTTTAAAAATCACAACAATTCGTACTTGGCACACAATTTATATAAACATTTGATTTACATTTCAACTTAGTTGCAACATTTATTTTGATCACATCAATCCCATATTGACTAACATTTTCCATTTCCCTAACCAACTTGGCATGGATGACATCTTGTGACATATTTCAATCTACGACATAATTTTATCATAATTATCGTACATTATTAACTGAAAATATTCTATTTATTTTAGTTCGTCAATTCAAATTCAAAGGTGAAGTTCATTCAAGAGGATATAATCCATGAATGAAATTTGAACAAATTAATTAAAAAAGATGTGAAAATGAGAAAGTTTAAAGAGATTCAATAATGGTAATGTAAATCAACCCATATTCAACATTTGACTTTGCAACAAGATTTCTCCCACCCAAGATTATTTATTTACTAATTCTATCCATAAACTTTTGAACCTATGATAGTAAAAAATCAAAACCTACCAATAGCAAACAACTCAAACCAATCAAGAATATGTGTTAAATTGTGTTATGACTTTTGCCAACCTCAACATATTGATAAAAAATGTTGAGTTACAACCATTTTATTGAACATGTTAACCAATTTTTTACTAATTTTCATCCAAAACATGTTGTGCAATGTGTTTGTGGAGATGCTCTTAAGTGAACATGTGATGTGAGTCATGAATGAAATCTAAACAAAGAATTATAAAGAGAGAGAGAGAGATATGGACATAAGAAGGATGGATAAAGAAAGATTAGGGATAATGAAATTTGTGACCTCAAGAAAATGGTGGCAACCCAAAAGCAAATGTCAAATTAAAAAACATTTAGAACCAAAAACAGATTGGGGTTTAATTTTTTTACAATTTTGAAGATGTTAGTAACCCAAAGGAAGATGATAATTTTAGAACATTTTAAACCAAGGAAAGATTGAAGTTAATGAAGTTTGATGACTTTGAGAGGATGTTAGCAAGCCAAAAGAAGATGGAAAAATCAAAAACATTTTGAACTAGGGAAAGATTATGGGTAATGAACTTGACAACCCTAATAGGATGTTGAAAACTCAAAGGAATATGATAAAGATGTCTAGAGACTAAAATTGATTTTTTTAAAAAACTAATGAAGTTATGACCTTAAGAATGTTGATGATTGAAAGGAAGATGGTAGGAGATTAAAATCAAGGAAAGGTTAAGGTTCATGAAAGGTCACAACCTTGAAAATGTTCACGAAAACACCTCGTAAGTTTAAAAACTAGTTGAAACCAAGGAAAGATTGAACTAATGAAATGCACAACCGTTTAGATTGTCAACGATTCAAAGGCAAATGGTAAATGAAAAAGTATTTAGAACCAAGGCAAGATTGGGCTAGTGAAGTTTGCAACTTTGGGAATGTTAGCAACCCAAAAGAATATGATAAATTAAAAAGCACTTAAAACTAAAAAAAGATTGATGCCAACAAAATTGACAAACTTAAAGATGTTAACAACCCCAAATTAAACCCCAAATTAAAACCATCTATGACCATGAAAAGATTGAGACTAACCAAAAATTGGCAAGCTTGAAAAGGCTAGTTACCATAACAAAGATGATAAATTAAAGAACACATAAAACCAATGAAAGTAGGGTTAACAAAACTGACAACCTTGAAGATGTTGGCAACCTCCATAGTGACCCAACATCCACCAATGCACTATTAGTTGAATTCCTATGATAACTTAATTGTGCATGAACCTCAACTAAGTTAATGGTTTAGTAATGATGGTACATTGGAATTGATTTAGAGGGTGTAACTTTAGGTTCCATAATTATTAGTTGTCATTTTAGATGACAATTCCATCAACAATTCCATGCCAAAAACTTTTCATATCATGATCTTTCAATTTTCAATGTTTTTGTCCTCTCAAGGAACACCAACACATATTAGAATTCAATTGAATAAAAAGTTAAATCTTATGTTTAAGATTGATATGGTTTCATGTGAAATCAATACACAACAGTTTTGAATATTTTTGATAGACAAAAATTAAATTTCATGTTATAAAATTAATGAAAGTGACATCAAAAACTTGCATAACTATAAAATTTTGTTTTGATATTGCAAGATTCAAGGAGCAAATGAAAATATATTAATATTCCAACCTTATGTTAGTTTGATGATACAAGGAACAATAGTCCCAAGTTTGGCAAACCAAAATAACATCCCAAATCATCAAAAATTGGGGACCAAACGAAGATGGGGAACAACCTAAAGAACATTTAGAACCATGGAAGATGGGGAACAACCTAGAGAACATCTACAACCATGGAAGAATAGGGTTAGGGTTTCGACAATGAATGAACGTGGTGGTGCATTGGCGATCGAGACAGTTGTGGAAGTATCGTTGGTGATTTGGGTCTTGATATCGCGACCAGAATTTGGTAATTTTGCAACCCAATTTTTGTTTTTTCCTAACGAGTTCAAGAGATTTCCGAGCTTTGAAATTCACAGATGGATGTTCAAGAGGGTGTGTTCAATGGGTTCGTCTATTCTGTAAGCTTCGTGACTACCCTTTGTCTTTTGTCTTCATCTTTGTCAAGAAGACATAGAAAATCTCCTGTGTTTTTTTCTTATTGTTGGGATCTCCTCTTTTCCCTTCTCACTGATATGGTGTTGGATCTGAATTCTCGATAACCCAAGATTCAGTCACTACTTCAATTCCATCGAGCTCGACTTTTGAATCATGACTATGAAAGAACTTATGAAGGTTTAGGGTTTAGGGTACCTTCTTCGATCAAAAAATTGCACGGGGGTATGATAAAGTTGTAATGGGTCAAGCACAAACTTCTCTAAGGAGTTGTGTTTCTCTTTCATTTGCAGAATCCTCTTTGTACAATGGGTATACGGGTTTAGGGAGGGCTCTATAACGACTGTAAGATGTCGTTTCACTACTATTCACGCTGACCTCTACTGACCCATCTGTGCATCCAGCAGCACCCCACAAGTGTTACATCTTGTAACCCATGTGAAATTTCTCCAAACATTTCTGTCCTGCTATTGCAAGTAGTTGCACTTGTGGCTCCAGAAGAAGTATGAATTTGTAACAAGGGAAATGAAGGAGCTGGACTTATGTGGTCAGAAATTGTATGCTTGCTGTATAAGTACCCTTACGATTGCTGTTTCTACTTGTATCAAATCTCCGCAGTTTGAATATTTAACCTCTCTGGGTCTGTATTGGATTATGTGATCCTGAATATTTCCTACAGTGCTCTGAATGTGTGTCTGCATAAATTTAATGATTCATATTCTCCTAAGTATGATGTGGTAGGAGTGAGCATCTTTTGACATCTATAACTTCCCACTGTCATTGCAATATTTTGCCAAGCATTCATTTGCTGTCTACAAAGCCATGTTGTAAGGATGACCAGTCTTTTAGTCCTCTCCCCCTCTCTCTCTCCCTCAGATTTGTAACAAAGCAATCCATTTTGCCATCTCCATTCTCCACAGGCAGCAGTAATTGAGTTTGCTCCAATTTTGTCTGCAAAATTTTGCATCAGCATCAGATGATTGCACTCTCTGTAACTAGGATGTGAGACATCTACAAATCATTCAAATTATTGAATCCTGGGCCCCCAAAATGGAGATTCCTTCATGTGACTGCAAGAAGGACAATGTGTGAGGTTTTCAGTTGACAATTCAATCAAGCTTTTGGATCCAAGCCCTTACCAAGAGCTCATTGGTTTTGCTCAGGCATACTTGAGCAGTAGTGAAAGTTCTCCACACAAGAAATTATTGTCTTCTCCTCTGCACCAATTTATTTGTACAAAAGCATCAGATCAGTGGATTCATGAGTTTTCAGGTTTTGCTGAGAAATCCCTATCAAGATAACATGCTACTTGTGCATGCTTTCTGTGCTCCTTGCAAGGGCTGAAAAACCAACTGCCTTTAGTTGATAATTCAGATGTCCCATGCACAAGTGATGGCCATTCCCCAATGAATTGCAATTGCATGGAATTTTGAGCTCTGAATTGAGGTACATCCAACAGTGTGGTTTTGTCTTCTCTTTGCTTTTCTCTCATGGTGTGTGCACCAGTACGAGAATGAGACCAAGCCAAGTTCTCTGCCTGAAGCTCTCAACTTCCAGGTGCAAAGGTTAATACTTTGATACTACTCAGATGAAAAGAAATCTCAGACGAAACTTGATGAGGTTTCAGAATTTTTCATCTCTCCCCCATTTCTCAAGCAGCAAATTTCTTCCGTCAGTGGGTCTGCTAAAAAATAACGCATGTGGGTTATTTTTTTTCTCATATAGAGAATCGCAGAAACAGCTTGAATTTGCAACCCACCTGGTGCAACTTTGTAAAGAAGGTGCGTGGAGAATTTTTCTAAACAAGGAAGGCAGTACCTAATAGAACCTTCAGATGTCAGGAATTAGAAGAAAAAAACACTCTCTAGGATTTCCTAAATCTCTGCATATGAAAGTCCATCCCTGGAATGTGTGTGTGTGTGTGTGTGTGTGTGACTTCTGTGCAGCAGCTCAAACAAGCAAACAAACAAATGGGTGGCAGATTTTGTTGTTGGTAAATGGTTCTGAGAAGTGTGGCAGAAATCTGATTCCAGAAAATCAGATTGAGATTTCATGGAGATGAGAATGGGAGGGGAGGGGGGACATGCAGACACAATCCTGCAAACAGATTTTCCACCCGCCCCACAAAATCCTTGTTAGGATTCCCGCTCGTGAGAGTACGTAAATGTAAGTGTAGGTATGTCCTTCCTAATTCAACCCTAATTTGGAATTCAATCCAATTAGGGTTTTTTTTTCCCCTTGGGTCTTGGGAATTAGGGTTTTCAGATTATTCCCAACTCCTTGTTGGTTTTTCCCAAAGGCCAAAAACCCCAAAATTGTTTCTCAAACTTTTTTCATGCCAAATTTGGATCCCCCAGCCTTTCCCATGCCAAAATTGTATTCCATAGTTTTGTCAAAGCCAAAAAATTGTATCCTAATGTTTTATCCACAAGCTTTTTCAAGCCAAAATTTTATTGCTGCAAAGTTGTATCCAAAATTTTTTTTGTAACAAAATTATTTTTTCAAACCAAAAGTGTATCCCAACTTGGATTGTGAAAAAATATTTTTGCAGGGTCACACATACTGAGAACCCCCTGCTAGAGATGCTCTAATAGTGTATGTGTATGCACTGTAAGTGGTGGGGGGTGGTGTTTCTTTCTCTAGAAATATTGACTAGTTTACAATTTGTTTTGGGATTGTACTCACTTGTGTAAAGATCATGTTGACAGGGGGATTGTAAGATCCTGTGAGATCCTCAGGAACAATGCTGGGAACAATACATACATAATGACAAAAATTATGATGGAATGACAACTTAAGAGGGTTGTGGACATTGGTATTCAGAATTTTTTTTAGGGTAAGTGATCAAATCCTTTCAAGCTTTTATGACAATCTAAAGATCCTTGGGTGTGGAATGTTAAATGTCATTAACATCTGTGGGGGCCAGAAGTTGGCACTTTTGCTTTGTTTATGATGCCTTCTTGCACAGTGCATGCAGTAGTAGTAAATCTCCCTTGGACAACTATAAATCTCCCTGGCTATTTTTACCACCTGTAATTAACAAAACACATCCTTTCATGAGAGAGGAAGCCCACCCAATATAGATAATCACACCCAATTTTATTCATTTTTTTGATTTTTTGGGTCAATTTTGTGATATGGCCAAAGCGGTAACCTTCCATAGGAAGATTTAGCCAAATTTGGCCGTAAACTAAATATGATTTTTTAATAAAAAAATCCTTCTGTATTTTTAGCTACCCACTTGAACCATTTATAGAAAAATCTGGCAATGTTTTGTAACTTTTAGTTTAATTCTGGCAATTGAAAATCTCAAAAAGCACATGATTTTAGCAACTTTAAAATTTTCATTTCTCTTTTTGGCTATATATTGCAGCCAAAAAAACCAAAAAAAAAGAGTGATCACACCACACTTTTAGGTGTCCTTTTATCTTCCTTTTGATACTCAAGTTATCTGGTTCACTCTGGCCTTATGGGGCAATGAGATTTCACACTTACTTCACCGGGCCTAAACTTCTTAGAGCCAAATGCTCTTTGAAATGGATACAACCGGCCTAAAGAACATTGTGAGACTAGCAAATAGTCTACAAAGTTGCTAATGATGTGGCCAAATCTCTTCCAAGTGCCAATTACATCAGAAAATGGCCATTGCTCAAACCTGGCTCATGGCCACTTGTTGCTCGCTCAGTGGTCGGGTCATCCCAATGGCCATTACCTAATATATTAGGGGTGCCAATAACATCAGATAATGGCCATTGGTCTGACCTGGCTCATGGCCACACCTGTTGCTTGGCCAGATCATTCTAATGGCCATTGGTCGGACCTGGCTCATGGCCACACCTGTTGCTTGGCCCAATCATTCCAATGGCCATTGGTCCGACCTGGCTCATGGCCACACCTGTTGCTTGGCCAGATCATTCCAATGGCCATTGGTCGGACCTGGCTTATGGCCACACCTGTTGCTTGGCCAGATCGTCCCAATGGCCATTACCTGATACAGTGCCAATGCTGATTACATCAGCTAATGGATGAATAATGGCTCAGTCTGGACTCTGGAGCCTTCTTTGAGCTGCTTCCATGAA
>Ga0116229_10011445_pt1 | contig 13075 bp, 7 predicted proteins | sample S1TSphgellanicum_3_FD_87313 | JGI IMG/M metagenome (GOLD analysis project Ga0116229, IMG submission 87313) | Host-associated microbial communities from peat moss isolated from Minnesota, USA - S1T2_Fc - Sphagnum magellanicum MG | ecosystem: Host-associated > Plants > Peat moss > Unclassified...
GGAGACTTGGTGGTTTGTCCAGAAGGGACCACTTGTCGGGAGCCGTTTCTGCTTCGTTTCAGTGCCTTGTTTGCTGAGCTTGCGGATCAAATCGTCCCAGTAGCCATGAATATCAAAGTCACCATGTTCCATGGCACCACTGCTCGCGGCTGGAAAGGCTTAGACCCGTTCTTTTTCTTCATGAATCCCAGACCCACTTACGAGGTCCACTTCCTGGACCAGTTGCCCTTGGAGCTCACCTGTCTCTCCGGTGGTAAGACCAGCCACCAAGTGGCGAATTACATCCAGGAGACCCTGGCAAATTCCCTGGGTTTTCAATGTACAAATCTCACTCGCAAAGACAAGTACATGGTGTTGGCAGGGAACGACGGTGTGGTGCAGCAGCAGCCGGATCAAAGGTCCAAGCTCCTGCAGCACTCATGCAGCAACACTTGAGAGAGATCATATAAATTATACTAAGTTACCACAACTGCAGCTCTGGCTGCAGCTAGCTTAGCTGGGTGCTGCTAGATTAATCAAGTTCAGGATTAATAATTAAACACTCAGATCTTAATCTAGATTAGAGATCTCAATACAAATTACACTGCCAGGCCGCTCATGAATTACTGGTCAAAAACATGAGGCCTGCAGGTGTAGAATATTATATGTTAGTAGAATTAATTTCAGGATCACCAGCTGCAATAGATCATACATATTAATTATATAAATTAGCTAGTTTGTGCAGGAATTAAGGAAATTATTTAGTAGTAGTAAACTTAATATACTTATAAAATGAAGTTGCTGGGCCTGCTCATCATTTCACACATATATGAAGCTCAGTGATATATATACCTGGCTGGTTACACATGCAAGATCAGGCACGCATCAATTAGTGAAGTTCAATTGATCTCCAAATCTCTGTTTTGATGTAAATATTATCCTAAGACTTTCTCTTTTCAGATGGGTTTAATTTGTCAATTTTGGAGGTTATTAATCATACTGTTGATGATTCTAAATTTGGAGAATCCATCACTGATCATACCGCGTGTATGAGTCTGGGCCAGAGATCATGACTAATTCAGGCCCAGCTCCAAGGTTTGATGATGCCAACCAGCACTTCCAGGAGAATTTATAAACATGTATTCACCAGTTGATCATATTAGTGTGGGCTTGGGGAGACCAAGGGCTTTACAAGTAGGCACAAGTGTGGTACTTCTAGATTGATTTTTGCATTTAATTTCTCTGCAGGCGACACATCTAGTTCTAACATGGTACAAATTCAATGTAATTTTCTTAGTAGTTTTCACAAATTTTGTATGTGTACAACAGTGGTTACAGTGAAGATCTGTCTAGTCCCAGGACAAAAATCTTGAGACATTCAAGGACAAATTTCTAGCCTGTATTGAGCTCAATTTGTGGGGTAGGGATTTTTGTTCTAAGACTTGACACCCATTACGCACTGGCTTTGACATGTTTTTGCACATCTGAGACTAAAATTTTCATGTTCTGTAGTTTGACTATCAGATGTGAACCTAGGAGCTCTGTGTCAATTCTTCTGCACTTTGCAGCCAAAAACTTCTGGTCCACACAGAGTTTTGAAACCCATGATCTTGAGATGATCTACAGTTGGGAAGTAGCGCTTGCCATGATGTGGAAATTAAGTGCTCCCAACCTAAAAGTAGTGCACAGTTTATTACACCATTTATCATCTTGTATACCCATGGAACTGTCATGTCGAAGTCATTCTTCAAGAGTTCTTATCCTTCTTGTTGGTCGATCTCCCAGTATTGCCATCTTTTGTACCTGACTATGTGCACCTGTTGGATGTTGAATGTTCTGCCTGACCTACCTTCCTAACACCTCTATAGTACCACTGAACACCACTTTGCAACAACATATTGCTATCAACTAAACAAAGTAGCACTGGTAATTGTAATTTGGCCAATCTCAACCCTCAACACCTAAACATTAGGACAGACCGCTTTTCAGTTTATTTTTGGCTTTTTTTATGTTTAGGGGTTAATGCATAAACATCAGGTCATAACAAAAATACACTGAAAAGCAGACCAAATTGGTCCATCTTGAAGTTTAAGGGTTAAGAGCCTAAACCATTATTATAATCATTTTACCTTTATTCAAAGCCTTAGGTAGACGTATGGTCCAATTTTTTCATCTGTGAATTTGATTACAAATCTAACTGTTCAATTCAAAGTTTGCACAATCAGAATTCTTTTAATAAAAATTTGAGCCGAAATCAAACAAGGGATCATGCTGAGAGAAAAAACCAGATTGAGCTCATACAGGACCAGGCAAGTGCTGTCCATTCTGTAGCTTCAACCATGTACAGTACTCACATTCCTCCAAAGTGAGACAGCATCAAACTCCGTGTGCCATTGTGTGTACTTGATAGTTTTAGAGAACCTGCACATGGAGCTCTTGCCAAGAATAATAATTAGTATTCAAGCAGCTTGCTTCCCAGACTTTTCCTTAATCACAAACAACTATGGCTATGGTTGGAGCTGAAAAAACAAAAGGATGTGTGGACTATTTACATGACTTTTTAGCAATCTGACATCTGCTTTCTACTTGCTGGACAAAAGAATTGTTATCTTTGAATCAAAATAGGTACCACATAAGTTGTGCCTAAAGTGAGTGGAGCTATGTCAAAAGTAAAAGAAATTAATTGACGATGGACATGACTTTTTATAGTCTGACAACAATTTTCTCCTTGCTCATAGAGAAATGCTGTTTTTTCATCTTGGAATCAAAATAGGTGCCACATAAGTGGAGCCTAAAGTGATTGGACCCGACCTACTTAAACAACTTGTAAACAACTTTAAGTAATTTGGTGTGTTTTTTTTGTCCAAATGTGAGATCGGCCTTTGCGGATACTCATATCACCTTTACCACAAGATCAAGCAACAAAGTGCACAATCAAGTTGAACGAATATGACAAGTGCATAAAAAAGTTACATTTGTTGGATTTTCTGTCTTTCATCAACCGGTTAGGCCCAGAGTGGACCAACAACCACCACTTACCATCCATCAAGGAAGCTTGTTATGACTCCATTGTGAATGAATCCTAAGTCAGCTGAATTTGGGTTGGGTTTCACCTTGGTAACGTGTACCTTGGATCAAAGGATAGGTAGATGGTAGGTAGGATAATAGGCATGGCTACATACCCTATAAAGGATAGGGTCCAGCTAGGGTTTTTTTTCAACTTTGTGATTTAGCTGAAGTGGCAATCATTCATAAGATGATTTAGCCAGATTTGGCTACAAACTAGATATGAAAGTAGAAAACAAAACCAGAATCCTTCTATAATATTCTTGGCTAACTATTGGGAACTTATGATTAAAATCTGGCGATTTGGATTTATTTTTTCCTTTGAAATCCAGCACATTTGGGTCATTTTTTCCATGAAAAATCCCTTGTGTAGGTCGAAGCCATATTTTTCAGGTTGAAATTTAGTGAAATTCTGCCAAAAAACAAAAATTGGGTCCAGCATGTAGTATCATAGGTGGCTACTACATGAAAGGAGGAAAGGAGCCACTCAAGGAATGGACAATGCTTTAAATAATATCCTTGTAACTTTGAAAATTCATCATGGGAGCACTATAATTTGGATTAATTAGTTTGTTCTTTGGAATAATTCTTTATAATTGTAAAGTTGTAACCACAAAAAATTCATGCAAATTCATGATTGTTTTGGAGAGTTTTTTTAGTACATTTAAATATTCACAAAAAAATGTCAATTCGATGAAAGCACACTACAATGATCCCCTTTATATAGTCACATTGTATTTGTTTTTTGGGTGGTGCATTTTTTAGTCTAAATCTTGTCAAAACTAAAAAGGAGTTTCACAATATTTTTGCATATTATAATAGAAGGCAATAGAATATAATAATAATTATTTATTTTATATTTATATTTTGATGGGTTGGAGTATATTTGGGCTTATTCACGATTGGGGTTCTAGAAAAAAGGAAAGAGGATTCAAAGACTTTTATGGGGCTACTTTTTGCAAATAACATTTACTTGAAACAAATTTAAGTAAGAAAATTCGAATAGTCCAATGTAAGATAATTCATGTGGTGGTGGTGAGTTTTCACATTCATACATAATTGTGTATGAATATTTTGGTTTATAACCAAAAATGCAAAAATTCCCAAAAAGTCTAAAAATGAATTTCAATGGACAATTAAACATATTTTTTGGCAAGATTTTTTCTTGCACATGTGACCTGCACCTCAAGCTAGACATTTTGAACCCATTGAACACAATTCTTTTGTTAAATGGTTTTTAAAAAAAGTCCTTTTCCTTGTAGCCCCTTTTTTCAAAATTTAAAGACTTTGAAATGTTTGTATAATTTGGTTTTTTATCAAGGTCATATAACAAACATATGCTTTTATAGAAAGGGGCATGTTTTATTGTACAAAAAGTTTGAAATCAATTGTATGATTTTATACATTCCTTTTAATTCCTTTAAAAAAAATGTGTAGTTTAAACATTTGACATAATTAGTTATAGGATTCAAAATGACATTTACATAGTATCCAAATTATTTTTAAAAATTTAACAAAACATCATTTTATCTATTGCCATATGTAACAATTCATTACAAGTATAATAATGTAAAATAAACAAAAATCCAAAGTTGTCCTTTGCAGTCTTTTAAATATAGGTCATTCCTTTTTGGTACCCCAATCATGAATACACCCATTTGTATAGAAGATATACTTGTAACTATGTATTGAAAAATGTAAATAAACTCCAAAAATGATTGAAATGGTTTTAATTTTTATGACATAAATGTAACATCTATTTCACATATAATTTGACATAATTTGAAGCATGTGAAATTTTTAATAATTTTCATTTGGCATATGGGGTTTTTTCAAGGTGTTGGTCATATAAATGTGTGAAATTGAAATTTTGACAAACAATCACTTTGAAATGGAAAGTAATAAACATTGTGAATCGGACCAATGCATAATATCCATTTCAAACACTTATTTGGATGATTAATGAAACCAAATGTTAATGTAGTTTGAAATGAAAAATAGGCTTTGTTATATACCATGTAAAAGTATTCATGTGGTTCTTTGAATTTAAATGATTCCATTTAATTTTTTAAAATAATATTAAACAAAAATAATTTTGTGAAAATCAATTATAAGGCCCAAACACCCCAAATAAACACAAAATTAAATGCACCATGTTTTGGAAGTAATTATGTTATATATGTTATAACATTAATGCCAAAAAACTTTAAAATGTTCAAATGGGAGTAAAAAACATTTAGTGTGTTTTCATCCAATAGATTTTCTTTTTTACTCAAAAATCATTTTTGTTATCAAACATGCACCAAATATTTACAAATTTATTATCATTCTATTATGCTTCAAAAAAAAGGCTAGATATGTTGAACCATTCAAAATTCTTTTTACATGGACCCTATTGGACTTTTGTTTTCACAAGTCTTTCATGATTACAATAGTTTAAAGTTTATTCACGTTCAAGGTTTGAAAAACAGAATTTGTAAATTTGACTATAACGTACTTAACATCATGCAAACAGTTCAAAGGTTTGGGTTTCAATTTGCCTATGTGTACAAAAAATATTGTCCCACAAAGTTTTCTATGTATTTTTCAAACAAAATACCATATAATGCAATATTAGGTGATTTTTAATGAAAATTTGAAATTACAATAATGTAATATGCAACAAACACATCACAAAAGGGTGAAAATCCTTTAAGGTAGAAGTAAACACTATACCTCAAACCACAATGACAAAGGCCCTTAAAATTAGCTAGAATCCCTCTTTCCTATTAGTAGCAATAGACTTCAATATTCTTGTATAAAAAAGATAGAGAAAAGTACTTTGCAAGAGGAGAATTATGGGACTGAACAATGCCCTTGGCTATGTTCCCTATGAGAGGGTCTGAGCCATGCCTAACAACGTGAGCATTACCAACACTTACATCAAAGTTTATTGTTGCCTCTAGCATGTTTTCTACCATTATTATTCTCTTTTCCATGGTTGCAAATGTCTGTGTTACCTTTTCAGCCATCTCCTACACTACCATTTGTTGCATTTTCAACCATCTCCTGCACTACCCCAAAAAAATTCCTTGTGAATGATAACATCATTAAAAGATCCCCAAAGAAATATACATTGATGTTAACCAATTAGAAAATATTACACTTGTAACAATTTGCATCATAAATTTCAATACATCAATGAACCCAACAATCTTGGCTTCATCATCAATAGAGCATTGTGCTGCAACATTAAGCTTTACAAATCAGCATGCATCGTTTGTAATACATTGCTCTTGCTCCATGTGCACCAACACCTGTATAATACCATTCATCAAATTACATTAATGATTGGGCTAGCCATGACTTAAGGCACTTCTAATAGCCCACAATACAGAAAATAACAAATAATCCTAGTTTAAGCTACCAATGGTGAAAGCTTCCTTGATCATATTTCCATGTAATGAAACACTTCACAATGAAGTAATATGAAAGTCCTTGGTGACAATGGCAGCCCTAACACAAAATCACCTTCAAGAGAACCTACCTAAGTGACCCATAACATGCAACATAATGCATAATCCTATGAAACAAAACCCCACTTGCACCATGTAACTTGTTCTTGCTCTTCCTTATCAGATAGAACATTTTTTAAAGTAGCCATTTGTGCCTCCAACTTCTCCACCTATAGCAAGAACAACAAGAAAATTGTATTAATGCATAGATATGGACTATAATTATTGTTGATGCAGTTGTCAAAGTAGCTTGGAATTTTTTTTTTAATTTTGAGAAACATATGAACATTATGGGTTCATAATAGAACCTAAGCTAATAATTTTCCTTGTCAATGTAAAGGGCAACACTGTATCTTATTGAAAATTCATGTGTGTGGGTTCAAAAAAATAGATAGCAATAATGAAAATGAACTATTGATTGCAATGGCTTGAACACCCTTACAAGCAATGTTTGTGTGTAAACTCTCAACATACATAATCACTTTCAAAAAAAAGGTTGAATAGAGTTATTTCAATCTACAAAGTCTCATATAAGGAATGCATCAAGAGGAGAGAAAGCCAACAACAATCAAGCTCGATATTGTAGGGGTAAAGAAGTCGAGAAAGATGTTCGAAGAAATAAATAGGGAAGAGTTCGTTACTTCACCAGAAAGCCTTCAAAAAAGTGATGTGGAAAGGTCTGATAGAGATAATGAAGAAAGAATGACAACTGCAATTGAAAACCTAATGGAATAGTTTACAAACAATTTCAATCTTCTTCATTCCAAAGAAAGGAAAGGTCACAAATACAATGCAGTGCGCAAGGAAGAGACCATGACAACTGGTGTTGTTTTAAATGTTTTAAGCGACAAGGAAACCAAAAATGCCAAATCATTTAGTGAAGAAGATGAAGAGATCTTTGTTGTGACAAAGAGGGACATCCATGAGTTTAAAGACAAATAAACAATGTATTGTATTTCTCAAAATTTGAGTTTTCGAGCATTGACATCTCAGAATTTTAATCGAAAGTGACAATCATGTGACAATACAAAAAAACAAGTTTTAGATAGTATCCTAGTAGCTATATACATATTCCATGTTACAATTTGGATAGTTCATTTTTTTTGTGATTTTCTTGATCATCATCACTTGAATGCGAGTTAGGGTTTATGCACGCTCCCCTATTGTCGATGCCGACTGTAGGTAGACTATTTTTAGGAACAAACTCTAAATAAAAATCCAATGAACTACAAATGGAAAAAAAAGATGTAATATTAAAATGTGGTAATCCAAATTTATTGGATAATTGAATTTGATGGAAATATTACTTTGGTGGATAGAATAGACCACATCCGAAAAAACAAAATTATGTTGTCACCATTCTTCCCAATAAGACATTTCAAAATATGCATGTTCTCAAATGATATTCATCACTAAATGGCAATTTTAAATTATGGAAATCGCACTAGGACATATAAATGTAAACAATATTTGTGCAAAGATTTCAATTGAATATGGGAATGAAATTTGCAATGAATTTTCGTGACAAGGACCAAAAATTCAAGAGCTTTGTCCTAAGATGAACCAAATAATTTTATGGAAAAGATCATGCAAACAAAATACAAAAAATATTTAACCTTGATAATTCAAAATAAAGTTGAAGACAAAACCCAAGGAGCAAGAGAAAGAGCTGAAGAAATATCTAGTCCAAATTCTCAATTGCTTCATCATCAATGAATCTTAGTACTAAATTGCCATACTCCCTCTTGTTACTAGAAGATGGAGGCATGGAGTAGGCGGCCATTTGTTGAGCAATGCCTTCTACATCTTCAAATAATGATATGCAAGAAAAGGGACTAGGGAAAAAATCATTCCGAACATAAAATGGAACAGATGGAGATGGAAATGGTTGGGTATTTTTGTAAAACACACAAAACATGAGTCTGAAGTGTGAAACCTGAAAAAAGATATAAGCAACTAAACAAACAACTGAAATACAATAAACTTAAACTTATTCACAATCAAGATTCACTTTTGATCTCTTTTTGGGTGGGGAATCTAAGGGGCCATAAGTAGACATTGCAGGATTGACCTAAGGCCCAGTTTCCTCCAAAAGGGGTTTGACGACCTCCTCATAAACATCATTGTTTAGTTGAAGAACAAGAACATGACGACCAAGAGATTGACAAGTGCAAATATAATTCCCTGTGAAGACAATGGGTAATCATATGAATGGGAGATTATAAAGAAAATAGAGTTGAAAACAAAGTTTGAAAGAGAATCAGAGAAACTACCTATGGAGGAGTTCATGCCAACAACCAAAGAACCTTTAGAAGAACACTCTTGGATTAAAACCCCCAATGAGGAAACATGGATTTCCTGTCTTTCTCTGAATGGAATTCCTTTAGAAGACTTTTGCATTGAATCAATGGTAGTCTTGTTGTACAAGATATCATCTTCCACTAACAACAACCCAAGCCTCACCATGTCAAGGTGAATTTCTTAAAACTTGAAACCACCCACATGGTTGACAAGAAGAGTTGCCCAACTCAATTGAATCTACGGGTATAAAATTACCAACATGAGATATGGACAGTGAATGTTTTGAATCAACTGGACTTTGAAAAGCAAGCAAACAAAAGCTTACCATTTTCCCCCATAGTTCACTGCTCATTCGTGGTAAAGTGTTAATTACCACCCACTTCAACCAAATTTCATATCTATTTCCTTTTAAGTAGGATTTTATTTCCTTGAACACACAAGGATCATCATCATGGAAAAAAACAACTACATCATCGAGACGGAGGTATTTGTCCATACTCCATACACATAGTTTTCTATGTGTCAATTCCAAAAGGGGGATATTGGACGTGTGTTTGGATGTGAGAAGAACTGATAAATTGGATGGGACTTCTACAATGAGCAGAGTTGGCATCCCATATCCAAAATCTTGTACATTGACAATAATAAAAGTTGGCATCCACATCCAAAATCCACTACATTGGCAAAGATAGTGGTGGAGATCATGATGTAAACTTACATAGATGGGAAATTTAATTGAAAAATTCATTTAGAAAGTACCTTCGTAAGCAATGTATTCAACTCCTGGTATTGAGAAGGCTAGAGACTAAAGAATGCCTTTGCGCTCACAAGACTAGGCCATGAGAAATGAAATGCTGAAACTAACGGTTGAATCAAGAAGTTAGTGGAAAAATCAAGTGTTTCGTGATTAAGACCTTGAAGTCCTCCAAGCTTACATCTAAGTTCATGTTATGGAAGCACCTTCAGGTTGTTGGTGTCATCACCTATGTGGCACCCTCCTCTCCATTGACCACTACTCAACGAAATCCTCGATATTTGGATTCTCACCAAACGGTCCGACTAATTGTTTCTTGGACTTTCATACTCTCTTTGCACTTTGACTATGCTTGACACCCCTTAAGCTCAAATCTATTGAAGTAGCTTTCTCCAAATTTGTTTCACCTACCTTTCCCTGAATTCATGTTTCAACTCAATGTTAGTGTCATAAGGGTAGTCCAAGTGCCAGCCATAGTATGGAAGGTGGGTGGGGCCCCAATCTTTGAAGAGGTCCCTCTTGAACATGCTGCTTTCAACTTTAGGATCACGCCAAATCTTCAAAAGCGGAGGAAGAGTCCGAATAGCCTGGTTGACTAAGAGTACATGCAAAAAATACCTCTAGGCGCCAAGTGAACTCAATTTGGGAATTCAACAGCATAAACAATTGAGGGGAATAGAAGCACAAATTAAGTTTATTACTTGTAGACAACACATTTGAGTGCCTCTTCCCCACTAGTTTGTTGGTTCCACGTCTTGCTCTTGAGTATTGCACCTTTCTGTTCGAATTCATGGAAAAAGACTTTTTCCCACAATTCAAACCTGCAGTGACTTATAAAATACTCAAGGCTCTATATTGTAACAAACTTGAAGACGAAAACCTCGAGGTCTGTCACTATGGTGTCAAAAAGTTTCCATGTTTTTAAGTCCAGCTATAGTGTAAGTAGAAAAGATCATCATTGAGCATCAAAGTCCATTGAGATGGACATAATGAAATAATCAAATTCAAAGAAATTTTCAATCGAAAGAGGTTCAATCATGGGTACTTGGTACCAAAAGGTCACCTTATGGAGCCATTTCTCAAAGATGGCATCCAACACATTATCCTTGTTGAGTCCCATCAGTATGTGCCAAAATACGATAATTATATAATGAAGACTCTTATCACGTACTTTTAGTTCCTTCATAACTCTAGGCTTAATGTTCCCACCTTTGTGGAGCTCTATCCTTTTGGCACCATCAAAAGTATCAAAGAAGACGATGTCAGATTTTGGACATTGTTCAAAAAATGCACCATGGCCTGTTCCACTAGTTTTTGTAGAAATTGTTTGACATCCATAATAAATAGTCCAAATATTCTCTTTTGTTCCTTCCTTCCAATGTTTTTTGGATTTTCCAATCTCATTGATTTATATGGTTAATCTATTTCCAGTCTTTCACAACTACTATTTGTTTTGTTTTTTTAGATTATCAATGCGCCCTTTCCTAAGGAGGTAGAAGATAAAGAGGAAGATACAGAGTTGCCAAATTCACGCATGGTTGTTGAAGTTAGTTTGGATGAGATTCCGCCAACTTTGGGTTTCGACTCTCAAATGCCTTAGGTGGAAAATGTGGAGTCTCCAAATTCACGCACAATTGTTGCAATAAACTTGGATGAAATTCCTTCCATTTCAATTGTCAACTCTTTAGTGCCTTATTCACCTATAGCGGAGGTGAGTCCATTTCATGTGATTTTTTATTTGAATGAAATTATGATCACCACACATTTCAATAAGGGTTTTCACACCATCATTTTTTGTCCTAAATTAAAGGAATTCGTGGAAAAATGTCTTGTGTAATTCCAAGATTATACTTAATCTATAGCCCAATGTCACAATATCTATAATTATTTAGATCAAATTTGGCACAAAAAAAAATCTCTATACATGCTTCCAAAATGTTTGATCAAAAATTTGACATGTGAAATCCCCATTTCTTGATAGATAAACCTAACAAATCAATTTTCCACAAGAACCTTAACATTTTTTTTTCTATTTATCTTTATACTCATGCTAACAACACATTGCTTATAGATGATACACCATCAAAAGCATGTTCAATGGCCCATACAGTGCAATTTTTTTGGAGTTGTTTCATGACCATCATGAGGAGGATCAGTATTTGTTATGGTCTATTCTCCTTTATTTGGAAAATCTTCATTCGTCTAGATATGGTGTTCCCACCTTTGTTGAACACAATCCCTTCGGTAAGGTTAGATGTATTTGATCGAGATAATCCAAGATTTTCAAAAATGTTATTTGTGAAATATAATCGGACCTACCAACCCACTTTTTGTAACAGTGCGAAGTTGAAATTGAAACAAAAAGTACCTTATTAATTGTTCATCCTTAAATTTTTTCTATTTCAATATTTCAAAACTTTCCTTTTGATAAAATTTCTTTAAAATATTTAATTGTATTGCGTGAATCTTGCTTGTACTCTTTGTCTTAATGCATCTAGTTTTGGTTTGGTGGGCCTTGGGTTGAACTTCACACTCCTCTAACCATCTAGTGGCCATCAGGTGTTTTCCAACATCTACTTGGTGGTCATGAGATGTTCTCCCTTATCGACTTGGTGGCCACCATGTGTTCTCCCTCATCTACCTAGTGACCGTCAAGTCATGATATGTGTGTTTTAATCCATGTTTTCACCGAATTCTTAGTGAAAATTACCCTTCCATGTTTTGGATATCAACTTAATTGTTGTATATTTTGTGTTGGACTAACATTTCTTATGACAAGGATGGAGGCTTCTACTCATTCTTGAATTTATTTTTGTTCTAACCTTTTTTCTTTTTGGTAGGTGCATGATGTTTGTCTTCCTAATGCAAAGACACGAATTCGGACTTTTGACCTCAATCTACCAAAACCAAAAAAAATCTTCATTCTCAATGTCAATGGTGTCCTTTGTTCCTTCCCAAAGTGTGCCCTTCTTCAAGGGGATTAACGAAAGACTGGGAAAAACTTAAATGTATCCAAGTTGGAAATTCATGCTAAAGTACATGATTTCCTTTCTCGAGCATTTGAACATTTTTACATTGCTATTTAGTTGTGTATGTTGTTAGAAGATGTCTTTGAAATTCTACCTTTATTGATGCCCAAAACTTTCATCTATCAATTTGTGTTTGTTTGGGGACGTGAGTAATGCACTGGAACAATGGGTCAACTCACATGCTAAGTTTATTACTATTTGAAAGACTTGGATCAAGTTCACCTTGCTTGTAGAGGTCCACCTTATGGGGACATGGATTAAATATTGATCACTAATGATGAGCTTAACAAGGCCCTTCAAACTCCAAAATGGAACGGACTTTTCCGGCTCATTTAGAGGATGTGAATTATCCAAAAACAAGGTACAAATATGGTTAGACCTTGCATCTCAGTTGTGGCTAGTGTTAAAGGGTTTGCCTTTTGCAAAGACAGTTTACACCCATTTCATAGTCA
>Ga0116229_10011446_pt1 | contig 13074 bp, 23 predicted proteins | sample S1TSphgellanicum_3_FD_87313 | JGI IMG/M metagenome (GOLD analysis project Ga0116229, IMG submission 87313) | Host-associated microbial communities from peat moss isolated from Minnesota, USA - S1T2_Fc - Sphagnum magellanicum MG | ecosystem: Host-associated > Plants > Peat moss > Unclassified...
CTGTATTTGAAAAGATTTTTAGATGAAGTGTAACATGCGAAATATAGGTATTTTCAGAAAGTTTTTTGAATCTATCTCCAATATACACCATTTTACTCCACTAAGCACCACTAAATACCACCAAAATCCCTGCGGCGAGCGTAAGCGAGTCCCGGAGCGGAGCGGAGGGAACAAATTGAAAACAGATAAAATATACAATGATATTTTACCAAAAATGCTATCTAACAAATACACCTGGAGATTTTAGTGTGCGACCACCCACTTTTATTCAACTAGAAATGGCCGTCAAAATATAATGTTTATTGGTTTTAATAAAAGTCTTACTACGCATTTGGCCTTGTTTTAATGTTAAAATAGATTGTAACCTCACTACGTTCGGCCCTCCGCTTCGCTCCGGGGCCTTCGGCCATTCCTTTTCAAATAAATTATAACATATACAGATAATAGCGTCAAATTAATTGTAAGGGTTGAAAATGGTTGTGGAAGTTAATTGTATGGACAGAGGCTTCCAGCAGGACGAGCCGCAGGCGAGTTGTCTAAGGCCGACAATTTTACTATAGTAAGGCCGACAGTACAGTATATAAAAATTGGCAGAACAATTTGACAAAATCGACAATATCTTTTGGTTTAGCGTTAGTACGGAAGTTGACCAGGCGTAAAAGTAAGGCAATAAGGTCCAAAGATATAGAAAAGCTTTGTGAGGATTATGGTATTACTTACCGTACTTACGAGCGTTTAAAGAAGCGTTTAGGTTTAAGGGTGTATAGAAAGGGTGGAGTATGGTGGACGGGCTTGACAGGGTGAGATATATTTGGTATCATTTCTTTTATCAGGATAGCCAACCACTCCCACTTTCTGCTGGACTTCCCGCGTAGCCGTTGATGCATAGCTACCCCTCTACAGTTTTCGTCACTATACTTCATACCGGAGTAGAGTAACAGCGGAAAGGAAATTGTAGAGGGGTTTTAATTTTGTAATATATACTACTACTCTGATAGGGTTAGGATTCTTTATCTATTGACAGGATACAGGGTATATGATATACTTTGTATATATTCCTGGTTGTGTCACTCGTATGGTGTGGCGGCAAGTGGGGATAAATTGCCCCTCATTAGTTAGGCAAGGACTGATGTAGGTGCGGCGACGGGGACCTCCTGGGTACTGTGCCTTTCTGGTACTCAGGAGGTTTCTGGTAAAAATAAAGTTTGTAATATATGTGTAGGAGAATTATGAAGATTACGATATATGATGAAGAATTGAATGAAACGATTGTTCAAGAATATCAGACAAATTTGTGGGTGAGTCAGATAGCGAATACTATCAGTCATGCTCTTGTTGACACAGGTGCAGGACTAGTTTCTGATAAATATATAGACCCTGTGTATTTTGAATTGTAACTACTGTTAAGAAAAAATAGGAGAATATATAATGAATATTCAGGTAAAGATGACCATTAAAAAAGAGACTAAGGGAACGTATGTTTTTGAGGATATGTCCGAGGATACTGCTGTTCCTACGCTATATGTGAAGAAGTCTGCTTTTGTTGGCAATACGCCTCCGACGAATATTAAGTTGACTATTACTGAAGTAGCATAAATAAAAATATTATAGATAAGTAGTAAGTAGGGATTGACAGATATAGCAATATATGCTATACTGTAAAAGCTGAGATTCGTGCAAACAGTACCTGCTTAAAAAGCCAGGTTGGTGGGCAAGGACTGTGAATCTCCTCGATAGTTACAGTTACCTAGGGCCCCGCTACAGGTGTCCGCTGGTGGGACTGAATATCGGGTTATTACACCAACCGTTTGAGTACCTTGTGGTCCGAGAGGGAAAAATACGGCTATTGAAGGACAAGTATCTTTACGCGAAAGATGCGAGAAAAGGCCGATTTGCACTCGGCTTTTTTCTTTTTCTCGTCTACTTGACAGGAATTTTTAAATGTTTGTAACTATTGATGACTTGAATAAACAAAAGGCACGATTGAACGCAACCCTGGAAGTTGCAGAGAAAGCAACAATTAGCACACAGGCTCGTTCTTCGAAAAATGTTCAGAAGTTATTCCTTGATGCTGCTTTCGAAGCCAAGTGTCTCTCTACTCTCTTGGAGCAGATTTCCAGCGAAGTTATTTAATTTGACAAAAAATAGAAATGTGCATTGTGTTTAAATGCCATATGCATAACATTTCTAAAGTGTCAAGTTAATTTGTTTTAATTTTATTGGTTTGAGTTACTTCCTTATATACGCGAAACAACTACTACTTGCAGTTCTGCAAGAAAGTGGACAGTTTCTTGCAATGTAATAGAATGAAAGAGCAAGAAGAAAAGATTTTTCGCAATGTTCTGAGGATAGGCTTGACAGAATACTCAGATGGGTATATGATGTGAGCACAACCCCAAACGACAAGGAGATTAAAACGTAATGCCTGCTGGAATGTTGGAACAAGACAACATGGTTAGTGCCAAGGGTATTTTGCCCTGGCATGGTCTTGGTGTGGTTGTTCCTGACGAGGGCCTGTTGACGGCGGATGCTATCCGTTTGGCGGGTCTTGATTGGACGGTTCGCACGGAACCGATTACTTATAATGGTGTTGAAATTGGTAAAGAACTTGGACAGTTCGTTATCCGCGAAGATACGAATACCCCGCTTGGTATCGTAAAGGGCCGTTACGAACTTGTTCAAAACGCTACCTGTTTTAACATGGTTGATAGTTTGTTTGAGCGCCACCCAGGTCAAGCGCCGGAAGCAATTATTGAAACCGCTGGTTCGTTGTATAATGGCAAGCGTGTGTTCATTGTGGCGAATCGCCCGAAGGACCTTAAGATTGCGGGCGACGATTATGGCACCTACTTGGTGCTGATGACCTCGCATGACGGTTCGTGCAGCATTATGGCAATGTGGAGCCTGGTGCGCGTGGTTTGTGCGAATACTTGGGCTTCGGCTCTTGGTTCTGCGAAGAACATTTATAAGATTCGCCACACCCGTAACTACGAAATCGGTATCCAGGAAGTGAAGCGTTTGCTTGGCCTGGGCGATACGTTCTACGCGCAAGCGGTTACCACGGCTGAGAAGATGCTGCAAATGGCTTTCCCGAAGGCGAAGTGGGATGCTCTGACGGAGCAGTTGTTTGCGGTAAAGGCAGAGGATGGCTTGGAGCCTGCTAAGGCGGCTATTACCCGTGCGAATAACTCGCGTGAGGACCTGACGCTAGCGTACTATGCCGATGACCTTGACAACGTGCGCCATACGGCATGGGGAGCATTGCAAGCTTGCATTGATTTCTCGGACCATGGCCGCACCGTAAAGGTAACGCAAAAGACGAGTGCTCTGGAGCGTGGTTTTATCCGCGCCTTCGAGGATACGGACTTTAAGAACCAGGCGATGGAGAAGATTCTCGCCCTAGCTTAAAGCCTACTACATTGGGAGAGGGTAAAACCTCTCCCTTGTTTTTATCTTGCAATTAATTTGAAAATGTGTTAGGATAAATGTATGAACTTTATTGAATATATTCAACAGAACGCACCCCTTCAAGATAGGGAAACGCTTGCAGAAGCTAATCGAGTTATTGTTCAAGCTATGCGTAATACTCAGATAAGTATTGCTGCTACTTTCCGACCTGGGAATAAAGTGGAATTTAATTCTTCAAAAGGTTTTGGTATAGTTCGTGGTACGGTAACCAAGGTAAATGCGAAATCTATTAAAGTTACTGATACTTATGGTCGGCCTTGGACGGTTAGCCCAAGCTTGCTGCGCCACCAAGAGCCTGGGCGCGAAGGTGGTTTGGGTCTTGCTTCTGGTATTCTTGCCCCCAGGTCATAGCATAAAAAACAGTCCAAAAACATAGTTGACAATCCAGACTTACTATGATATAGTAAGTTTGTAAGGTGGTCGTAAGTATATGACCATACCAATGAATTTTGATAGGAGATAAATTTGACTACTACTGTTACTGAAGTTGCTGGTTCGCAACTTACTCCCGCCGAATGGGAAAACTATTTTAATCAACCGAAATCGCGTACCGATGGTGAACATGCTCCGGTTACGCACCGTTGCGTTGAATGCCGACCGGATTGGACGTTTCTTAAATGCACGGATTGTAACGTGCCCTTGCCACAGTGCGAACACAATCCCAATGTGATTGAGCGGAACGCATTGAGTGCAAGCGTTGCTTCCCGTGCGAAGAAAGCAGTTTCGGCTGGTGGTGGGACGAAGCGGTCGCCGTTGAATGCGTTAACTGAAGCAATCGTGGAAGAAGCGCGTGTGCTATTCCTTCAAGGTAAGGGTGGCGTGAGTGCTATCGCGAAGGAACTGCGCGTAAACGGTATCCTTCTCTCTGCTGAACTGAAGAAGGTTCTGCCGGAAGGTTCTATCACGCGAGGCCGCAAGAAGGGTAGCCCTGGTGGTGGACGCCCGCGTACCACGCTCACAATGACCGAGGAACTTGCCAAACAGGCGGTGGTCCTGTATACTGAAGGCAAGACTATTAAAGAAATCCAGGCAGCGCTCAATGTGGCGAATACTGATATTAGCGATGCTCTCAAGGCCGCAGATATTAAGCCGCAGCGAGGTCGCCGCCTGGGTGCGCCGGGTTCTCCCAATAGTGGCCGCCCGCGCACAACGGCCGAAATCACGGACGAAATCCTCACGCAGGCTACGGCTCTGTTTGACGAAGGCGTGACTGTGAAAGCGATTGCTGAGCAGTTGAATGTTCCGGCCCCGGAGCTTTCAACGAAAATCAAGGCAACACAAAAGCCGGATGGCACGTTCCGCACCCCGCGCAAGGGTCGCCGTGCTATAGCGAAGGTTGTAGCGGTGGTGGTAGATGAGCCCGAAGCCCCGGCAGAGGAGCCCGTTGCTGAAGCCACCCCGGCAAAGCCGAAGCGTACCACAAAGCCGAAGGCGGTGGAGACACCTACTGCGGAAGCCGCGCCCAAGGCCGCAAAGAAGCCAAAGGCGAAGCCTCCGAAGGAAGCCGCTGCTGTAGCATAAATAGCTGCTTAGGCCAAGAGGGAGTAGATAGAAAATATCTGCTCCCTCTTTTATTTTCTTGCAATAATTTCAAATGTGTGGTAATATATACATATGACTAAAAAAGAATTTAACCGAATGGCTGAAGCGGTATCTCAGGCTAGGCTAGAAGTTTTTGCCACCTATGGTTTTCCTAGAGTTTCCGGTGGGCCGATGCATGATTGTTTGGCAGAGCGTATGGGTATCAAACGAACGGTTGACCATTTGGTTAAAGCGTTTAAAGATGATAAAAACTTTGATGCTGAAACTTTTGAAAAAAGTATTTATCGGGACCTTGACATTTAAACAAGATTGTGATATAGTATAAGAGTAGAGGGACGGAGCGCGCTGCCAAGCTGAAGTGCGGTACGTCATGCTAGTGATGACGACAAGAAAGGTTGGTGCCTATGGCAAGGTTACGAGTTCTACCCAAAGTCCTAGCGCCTGCGGGCGAAGTCTGTGCCCGCGAAAAGCTTGGCTTTACAGACGACTGCGAAGTCTGCGGAATAACTACTAAGGTGGAAAGCTATACGTTCTCGCGCGGGGGCGTTAAGCGCCACGAAAGCGGGGCCGACGTTACCATGTTCGACCTGACTTTTCTCAAGCTGTGCGGGTATAACTGCTTCACCAAGACGGACTACTACGCCAAGCGAATGGCGTAGTAGTCCGCTAGCAACCCTGAGAGAAGCCGCCCGCTGCCAACATAATAACCTCCATCGTCCACCTGATACAGGGGACAGAATAAGGAAATAAATAATGGCTAATGGTTCTATTGTTCTTGGTCGAATGAACCCTGAGAGGCATGTAGTGATTGGCGCGGTTGTGACCATGCGACTTCACACGAAAGAAATCTTGGATGCCACGAAGCGCATTGAAGATGCGGTTGGCAAGGGATGCGGGGTGCGTAGCGGTGACGTTATTAGCGACCAGGAAATCATTCTGAATAACCTGAACAAGATTTCTTATCTGCTCGAAAAGAGCCTCGGTTCCAAGCGCGATTAAAATATATTCCGCCACTTTGACTTTAAAATAAAAAGGTGATATAATCATACCATGACGTTTGAAAAAGATGATGTAGTGGCGATTACCCATCCCACGCTAAAGGGAAATAAATTGGAGGGTATTGTTGAAGTTTCGGGTGGTATAAATAATGCTATGACCCGCGTGACAATTCCTCACTTTAATACCAAAGGCGTGTGGTTTTATAATAAGCAATTGACCAAGGTTGAACAAACAAAAAAATAAAAATCTTTTCTTGACACAATCCTCATAACTAGCATATAATAGTTATTCACAGAGGATTGGTGTAACGGTAGCACGAACGCCTCCAAAGCGTTTTGTACGGGTTCAAATCCTGTATCCTCTGCATGGGGTAGTAGGCAAGCGGTTCAAGCCAACGGGTTTTCAGTCCGTGTATCGTGGGTTCGAATCCCACCTGCCCTACCAAGGCTTTTTTAACAGGTGATAATATGTCAGTAGATTTTGTAGAAACTATAAGAAAAGAATATAATATCAAGCGTTCCTTGAGTCCATATGTAGCTTCATTCTACATAAGAGTATATTCTTGGATTGTGAGAACGATTAACAAAATCACCGGACATATTGACAACTGATAGTTTTAATTTTATAATATAAGAAAGTTTAGAGCATGAGAATAGCCAGCCAGGTTTTACCTGGACGCTAAAACGCTCCGCTCTATAGGCACGGTTACTAGGCCGAGGTTCCTCTAGGCCGCAAGGAGTGAGGAGCAAGCGTAACCGCCCCGTTATCCGAGTAGGTGCGCTGTAACAGGCCGACACTGAAAGGATAATTTTTAAGCGGGGGAACCTTTCCCGAACAAGCTGGGAAACTAGTACCTAGAGATATAATAGCCATCTGTAAAAGGGTGGCTATTATTGCTTTCTTATTTAATTTGTGATATGATGGGTTACATGATAAGTGTAAATACACCTCAAATTGTTGCTTTAGTATTATTGTTTCTTGGCTTGTGCTTTCTTGCTATTACCTGTATCAATGAAACGAAAGAGCATGGAATTAAAGCTTCTATTACTGCGTTTGTTTCTATTGTTTGTATGGGTATAGGCATAGCTATCGCTTGCTATCAATAATATTTCATGATATAATACTTACATGAAAAGGAAGCTTGTGAAAAATGGCTAATGCACTTAATATTGATTTAAAGGGAAAGCATGTTGTCTTGGTTGGATTTATTGAACGAACTTTTTTCTGCGAGGATGGATTTGGTTGTTATCCCTTTACTCGCGGTCAGCGCATTTTTGGGCATTGGGCCGATGGAAGCAAGGATGGTGGGGTCCGTGGTAGCGACGTTCTACGCCTCGCTACGGATGAAGAAATCCAACGCTTCGAAGCCGGAATCATTGATAAACCTCTAATCGAGAAAGAAATTATATGAAAAATAAAAGCTATTATAGCTGGCGTATGTTGGCTAAGGATGATGATGGCAAAACAGTTTCCGTTTATCCTGATTTGATGGATGAATTGGAAGTAGGCGCATTGATGTTTAATACTCCTGCCGATGCCGTTGAATTTCTCAAAGATGCTGAAATGCTAGATGCTGCACGGGAAATAAAATGTTTTCTCGTACACATTACAGAAGTGGTACACCTCAGAAGTGGTACACCTTACTGCTACTGACCTGAATGCGTAGATGGACAAACAATAAACTGCATATTTGCCTTCACTAAGCAATAGTGATATAACATAAACATGGATTACAACGAACGCATATCTAAACTTCAAGACCATATGCGGCAAAATAAATTCACCATTGAACAAATGCTTGAAGTTTTACTTTTTTCATTTGCTGATGAATTAAAATATGCTGACTATGGACTTCCGCAAACAGGTCCAAGTGCAAAACAATCAATCCAAGATTTATTTCAATTGCAATATGAGAAGGGCCAAGGTTTGGCATAATGATTAAATCAAAAGCCGAACAAATTGCCGCGTTGGTACAAGACGAGCTATCTAAGTTTGAAGCATTCGAAGGTATGAAAGTAACTGTTAATAGCGGTTGGCTTGTACCTGTGCCGGATGACAACCCTTCGTGGAGCGTAAGTATTAACGATGAAAACTAAACCTCCGCTATACAATAAATCTTCCCGTGCCGAACGTAAGAAGAAAAAAGAAATAGAAGCAGAAACTTGGACGGTTCATCGCTATCATGTTGAAACATATTTTGTAGATGCAAAGAATGAAAAGGAAGCATTCCAGGCTCTTGAAAAGATTCGCAACCGGGATGGTTTTTGTCCAATTATTTCAACGGGTAGCAGGGTCCGCAAGGGCCGACATATCATGAATATCCCTTGACAAGTTAAAATTTATTTGATAAAATAGATATATGAACAGTGATTACTTAGACCGCACCAACAACGGCACCGTGTTCGTTGGAAGCGATGTTAATATCTTCATGCTGGCCGCGCTTGCCTCGGGCCTGCGGCTGTACGCTCAACACAAAATCAGACCGAACCGTAATTGGACGCCTACCAATATGCTCAAAGCGGCTTCGAGCTATACCAACAAAAAGTACAAGCGTGGACAGTACGAAGAAGCTGCTACTGACCTGAATGCTCTCATGAACATGCTCAAGAGCCTTCCCCGTAACAGCCAAAATTAAATTGATAGGATAGATGCATGACTGATTTTATGCAACGCGAAGTGACCGGGAAGATGCTGTGGTTTCAAGTGGATAGTTTCCACGATGGAATCGTATCCTTTCCTTCGCAATACTTCTCTAAGGCCGAAGCACAAGCCCAATACCCTGATTTAAAGGTAACGGAAGTGGAAGGCTACGGAGCCCGTATGAGCGCTCCTGGATACCTGGATTGCACTGAATGGGCGGTATTCGATACTCCTGAAAAAGCTAACGAGTACCTTGACGAAATCGCTTAAATACTACTTGCAATTAATTTGAAAGTGTGATAAGATAAGTACATGAAGAAGATTACCAAAACCGTTAAGTGCCGTGGTTGCTCGCGTAAAGCCTACTTCGTTGATGAACTTTGCATTCGTTGCCATTCGTTGGTCCTGCACAAGAAGCCTACTGCTACGGGAAAACTTGGCTACAAGCCGCGCCCTCGTAAACCTACACAAGAAGCGGTGCCCGTTTAAAATCTTTTGTATAAGATTATACAACGTAATCCGGGTTTAGTAGAAGTACGTTTGAAAGACCCGGATACGTTGATAGCATTTATTGTTGATGAAGGTCTTGGATGGAGAGTAAAGCCAACACAATATGGCAAGAGACATTCTCAAAAGCTGTATCCAAGCGCCGAAATAGCATTGACAAAATATAAATTTGACAAATAGATTTTAACGTGTTAGGATAGATACATGAAAAGCTTTGATAAAGCATATAGCTCCAGCTACTTAAAAGAAGTACATAAAGCTGTGAAGCGATGCTATCCGACCATTAACTTGCGAAAAGCCGCATGGGTGTATGGTTACGGTCGCGAACAATGGGAATTTCAAATAACGCATGGTTATCCTGGTTTAAATGCTTTTATGTATTCTACCCGCGCTTGTAGTGCTTTTGAAGCCCGAGCAAAAGGCTGGGAAGCATACTTGCACGAATACCAACCTGAGTTTTATGCCGAATGGCAAAAGGAAGCAGAAAGTGATTAGTATTACTTACGCTGCACATAAACGCACATATACATTCACTAAAACAGAAACCAATAGTGGCTTGGCGGATGCAACGGCTGAACTTCTTGATATTATTGCTGGTAAGGATTTGGAAGAAGCCATGCCTGATTTAGAGAAGCTTGGTTGGATTTGTGGCATTCTTAACATTGAACGTATGACAGGTGTAACGCACCATTTGCCTACCTACTTGCACAATAAATAGTAATATGGTATAATAGTTACATGAGAAAAGTACAAGTCATGCCGAAGTGCGACGGCGGCAGGGAAGGCATAGATTTTGATTGTGCTGGTCCCTGCGGTGGTAAAGTACCTCATGTTATTTCCCATGTAGCTACAATCATTACGGACCCTGAGAATATCGGGGACGAAAAGAATATTCAAATAAACTACTTCTGTAGTAAAGGATTCCCATTCGTATGATTATCCACGTTAAGTATATCGCCGTACAAGGCTTTGGCAAGCGCGAAAACATTGAACGCTTTCTCTATGACCATACGAAAATCGTAGAGCATTACGAAGGCGAATATCGTGGAGAAGCATATTCTTACGCTGTACTTCGCACCGAAGCCACAAGTAATGAACGTGTTAATTACTTTGCTAAGTATCAGGTTGAACGCTTTCAATCAGGTTTGTATTCCGCCAAGATAGCCGACAAACCAATTGAAGTATTACCTATTGGTGCTAATACCTCCATGTGGACAATACTTTAAAGATAAGGTATAATAGTTACATGAGAAAAGATATAGAACAAGTACCCGATTCGATTCAGATTGACGAGGAACGACTCTGCAATCTTTATAAAACGTTGCGGCGAGCGGGCCAATCGGTTGAAACAATCTACTCTCAACTTCAAATGGCAGAAGATGAGTGGACCCTTGAAGCGATGAAGCGGTGTTGGCGTGACTCTTAAAGAGTATGCTTCAAATAATCCTGAAGCGTTAGTTCTTCTCACCTTCAAAAATGACGGAGGTATGACGGGTAGCCTTGTCATTACGGCAGGCCGCGCCCTTGCACCTAATGCTTCAATGCGTTATTTTCCGCCGGGCAATGTTCAGCCTGCGGACCTTGCATGGGGAGCGCCTTGGTGGTATGCCGATGAAGTAACGGCATGGAAACCGTACTTGCCGGATTATCCTCACTAGTTGACATTTTATTTTAAACGTGTTACAATAGATTTATGAATCAGGAACGGTTTGAAACCTTCGGTAAGCTGTACGAACAGAACCTTACTCAGGCTGTACTCAACTACCCCGAAGAATACGTTTGGCCTGTAGAAAACGTGCCTACGGTTGCTAAGAAGATGCTGGACGCTGTTGTAAAAAATAGCTACAACAAAGATGGCCGCGCCTTCAAAGCTACTTGCAAACAGTTAGGCATTAAGTATACTTACAAGGCTATTGACGAATACCTAGAACGTATTTGACATTTTGTTTTAAAGGTGGTATAATAGATTTATGAATCACCAGCAAGTAGCCCATGTGTGGGCCAATCGTAACAAGCCCCGTGGCAAGGGGGCTAACTTGTTCTTTGAAGGCGGGACGATTTACTCTTACGGTCGGCATTTTCCGATTGCTTCGTTTGCCAAAAATAAAGCCGGGAAAGAATGCGTTCTTTTCACGAACGATACCTACTCTAAAAGCACGGCCCGGCATTGTAGTTATACTCGTAGGGCCCTGGATGGTTTGCCGTATGAGATTTTCTACGTTCCGAAGCCGACCGAAACGCCTACTGAATATACAATCAAGGATGCTATCGAAGATTATATTCGAAAGGCAAAAGACCTAGTTTATAAGGCCCGCCGTGCCCGTACGCAGGGCCCGTACCATATGGAATCGGCGCGGGATTTACTCCACCAAGCGGAGCGCCTAGCGAAGTTCTTTAAGATTCGCAAGGCTATTCCAAGTGTGGATGCGGTTCTTTGTGAAAAAGAATATAAAGCGCGAGAAACGCAACGTAAAAATAAAGCTGTACTTGCGCGAGCATTTCGCCAAGAACGCGAAGCGCGGGAACTCCAATATGATACTGAGCGCTTTGAAAAGTTTCTTGCAGGCGACCCGTGTTCATATTGTCCTTCGCGCTTCAAAGATGACCCGCGAGCTTTGCCTGAAATGCAACGGCGGGACCTTAAAGAGTTTGAAAAATACTTAAACGGCGGCTACAGTTGCCCTAGCTCTTATTGGAATGACCCGCGTTTTATTGCCGAGGAACAGCGGCGAAAACTTGTTACGTTCGAAAAATGGTTAGCAGGTGAGGACGTTTGTTGTCCTTCTATTTACCTAAATGACCCGCGTTACCCGGCAGAGAAGGCGCGGCGTGAAGAACTTCAAAGGCTTGAAAATGCTGCGAATCTTGAAGCTTGGAAACGTGGCGAACTCATTGGCTTAAACTATATGGTTACTCAGGATGAAAATGGTTCGGCATACATGCGGGTTAAGGGTGACCGCCTTGAAACTTCGCTAGGTGCCCAAGTAACGCTACCGCAAGCTATCAAATGCTTCCGGTTCGTAAAACTATGCCGGATGACCGGACGCACTTTCGAAGCGAATGGAATGCGGGTTGCCGTAGGCTCATTCGACCTGCGTAGCGTATCGGCGGAAGGTAATGTGCGCGTAGGATGCCATTATCTAACCTGGGAACGCATTGAAGAAGTAGCCAAGGCAGGAAACTTTTTCAATGAAACCGCCTCGGATGAAGCGGTTATTCGCCGGGAAAGTAGTTTGACCGCCAAATAATAGCATGGTATAATAAATGAGCGGGGTGGGATTGTATATGATTAACCCCACCCCGCTTCAAAGGTTTTTTGTAAGAGGATGTAATGGATAAAAATATGAAATGTGCCGATTGCGGAATGATTTGTCCGTTGGAGAATGGCATACCCACCCACCCTACTCCCATACCAGGAACTTGGTGCGCCGAAGAAGGCGCGGATGTACCAGAAGTTTATTTGACGCCTGCTGAATAACATGTTAAAATAAATACATGGTAAGTAAACTAGGAACAGAGATTAAACAAGCCATACAGAACGCAGTAGATGAAAAAGGCTACTTGGGTAACTGTTGTGGTATGTCCGAATGGGTTGCCTCCCATATTGTTTCAGCCTTTAATCCCCGTGTAGTCTATGGTTGTTATCTAGGTCAGGATTGCACGGGGCAAGATTTGTGGGGAGATAGTTTTTACTATCATGCGTGGATAGTTTTCCCCGATGGTTCTATTTTAGACCCTACCGCGCAACAGTTTCCCGATTATACTATTTTAGGTAACGACAAAATCCCTGAGTTTCGCGCACGCGCCGAAGCCGTTAGAAAAGAATATAACGTGCCGGATGCGCCTCGTTACTTGGAACCCGGCCATCCCATGCAAAAGCTTTACCTATTCAATAAAAAAGAATGGTGGGGCGGCAAG
>Ga0116229_10011447_pt1 | contig 13074 bp, 10 predicted proteins | sample S1TSphgellanicum_3_FD_87313 | JGI IMG/M metagenome (GOLD analysis project Ga0116229, IMG submission 87313) | Host-associated microbial communities from peat moss isolated from Minnesota, USA - S1T2_Fc - Sphagnum magellanicum MG | ecosystem: Host-associated > Plants > Peat moss > Unclassified...
AGCCAGATCGCCGACTTCATGGAGGACTGGTTCACCACCGGAGCAGCCGATGGCTTCAATCTCTTCTTCGATATGTATCCGGCATCCCTCGCCACTTTCGTCGATCACGTGATCCCGGTGCTACAACGGCGCGGGCTCTATTGGACCGAATATACCGGCAGCACATTGCGCGAACACTACGAACTCGATCGTCCGGCCAACAGCCTCATCCAAGCGGCCGAGGCATTGGATATTGATCCGGTTTCGCGCCGCGGGCAGCGGGAGCTTACGGGAGAGTTGGCAGGAACCGCTCACCACGCGACCTAGGGCCATGCGTCGGTGCGCACACACGCGCACACATATTTTCCGTGATTGCTGATGCCCCCAGATTGCGCGACCTTTGGTTTTCAGAGATAAAATGACGAGGTGCTCGCCTGGAGTCGTCCCGAATCATCAATCTGGCGGATTCAAGTCCCTCCACCGGCACTTTCTTCCCGGCGCTCAAACGCCTTTCGACATCCCAGAGGTCTTGCGCTAGTGTAACCGCCATGAGGTTCCTCTGATGGAGACACGCGCTCCCGTTTCCAGCCCGCGGCCCGTCCCTTCCGATTTGGAATCGGTCATCGCCACGGACGAGCTCGAGCAGCGGAGCAACCGGCCATCGAACCGGGAAGCCGAAACGGAAGCCGAGCTGGATCTGACACGGGAACTGGCAAAGTCGCCCCTCGATTTTTTCCAAAAGCTGGTCGACACCGTACTCAAGCTGTCGCGGGCCGAATCGGCAGGCATCAGCTTGTTGGATGAAAAAAACGGACGATTCGTCTGGCCCGCCGTGGCAGGCGGGCTGGTTCCCTACGCCGGTGGGGGAACGCCGCGAAACTTCGGGCCTTGCGGCACGGTTTTGGATCGGAACAAGCCGGTGCTCTTCCAGCATCCGGAACGGCATTTTGGCTATCTCGAGCCGATTTCGCCCGGACTTGAGGAAGTCCTGTTGATTCCTTTCCACGTCGGCGGAAAACCCGTGGGTACCGTCTGGGCCGTCATTCATACGCCCGGCCGCCAGTTTCAGATGGAAGATCGGCGCCTGCTGCAAAATCTGAGCGCCTTCGCGTCGACCGCTTTCAAAGTTTTGGCCGGAGTGGGCGCCCTTTCGCCGCTGCTTGAGTCGAACGCCAAGGTTTGATCGGGGCGACTCCCTCGCGTGCGCTTTCGCTTGAGGCATCGCCGCACGGCGGTTTAATCAGCGGGTGGAGCAAATCCTCGAAACGCTCGCGCCGCTGGCCATCTTGATTCTTCTCGGCTCGGTCCTCGCGCACATCCGCTTCCTGGGCGAACCGTTCATCGCGGATCTCAACAAGCTCGCGTTCTGGATTGCGCTGCCCGCGCTCATCTTCACCTCGGCCGGCGGCGGATCGCTGAGCGGCGGCAGCATCGGGCCGATCTTTGCCGTGCTTCTTGGCGCAACGCTGCTCATCACGTTCGTCGCGTGGATCGCGAGTTACGCGCTGGGCATGCCCGCGACCGCGCGCGGCACGCTGGCGCAGTCGGCTTTTCGCGGCAATCTCGCCTACATCGGCCTCCCCGTCCTGGCCAACAGCTTCGGCACGAATTCGCCGGCCCTGTCCGCGGGTGTCATCGCGATGGTGCTCACCATGGCCGTTTACAACATCCTCGCCGTCGTCGTCCTGCAGGCCAGCCGCCCTTCCGCCAGCAAAGACGGCGGGCGCGGTGCGCTGCGTTCCATCGCCACCAATCCACTGCTCATCGCAGGGTTGCTTGGTCTCATCGTGCCGCTCCTTCACCTCACCCTTCCGCTTTTTCTGGACCGAACGCTGCAATCGCTCGGCGCCGCCGCGGTCCCGATCGCGCTCCTCTGCATTGGCGGCTCGCTCGTCATCGTCCCCATGCGCGGCCGGCAAATCTCCATCGTCGCCGCCGCGCTGCTCAAGATCGCCGTGCTGCCCGCCATCGTCTACGGCCTCGGCCGGCTGGGCGGCCTGGACGCGAGCGCGCTGCGCATCGCGCTCGTCTTCGCCGCCTGCCCCACCGCCGCCGCCTCGTTCGTCATGGCCCGGCAGATGGGCGGCGATGAGGCGCTCGCCTCCGGCTCCATCGCCCTGAGTACGCTCCTCTCCGCGCTTTCGCTTTCGGCGGCGCTGTGGCTCACCCGTTGACGCGCGCGCGGCGAAGGCGAATGATGGAGCGCGATGAACGGGTTTGCCCTGGGCAAATACTTCTGGCTGCCGCCGATGCCGGCGTGGATCAACGGCGCGGCCTTCGCGTTCGCGCTGCGCAACTGGTTCGCGGCCACGTCGGCGCTATTCATCGCCTTCGAGCTCCAACTGGACAATCCCGTCTGGGCGTGGCTGACCGCCTGGATCGTCGCGCAGCCCACGCCGGGCATGGTCCTCTCGAAGGGAATCTACCGCTTCGCCGGCACGATCGCCGGCGCCGTGATCGCCGTTATCCTCATCGCCAATTTTTCGCAGGCTCCCGAGCTATTCGTCCTCGCGCTCGCGGTGGTCGTCGCCGGCTGCACCGTTCTCTCCAACATCCTCACCAATAATCGCGCCTACGCCACGGTGCTCACCGGCTACACCGCGGCCATCGTCGCCGCCGATGCCATCAACGAGCCGAACCACGTCTTCCTCATCGCCATGGCCCGCGGCGCGGCCATCCTCGTCGGCGTCAGTTGCGGCATCGTCGCCAACTCGCTTTTCGCGCCGCATCGAGCCGAGCCCGAGACGCGCCGCAAGCTGGCCGAGCTGCTCAACCTCGCCGCGCATCGCGCCGCGATTCCCTGGCAAACGCCGCTCGAGGAGAAACTCAAGATCGGCAAGAAGCTCATCGACGACACCATCGCGCTCAACACGAACATCGAGTTCGCCGCCGCCGAGTCCGGCATCTTCCGCCTCCAGGCCAACAACGCGCGCAGCCTGCTCGCCCACATCTTCGGCCTCGTCTCCGCCCGCCGCTCGCTCGATTTCCATCTCCAACGCCACGGCTGGCCCCGGCACGAAGCGCTGCAGATTTACCACGGCATCATCCTCGACCTGCTGGCGGACATGCCGGCGAAAATCGACCAGGGCCAGCTGGACGAGGAGCTCGAGGAAATCGCCGAAATCCGCAACCAGCTCCAGCGGCTGCGCCCGGAGGACGACTCGGCCGACGCCGCCGAGGTCATCTCCGCCCGTCTTGTCATCGATCGTTGCGACGACCTGCTCGAGCACCTCGGCGGCGCGCTGGAGGACTGGCGCGACATCCTCGAGGAACGCTGGCGCCCCCAGCCGCGCCGCGTCCTCAACTTTCACCGCGACGTGCGCGCGGCGTGGATCAACGGCCTGCGCGCTTTCCTCGCCGTCTGCCTGACTGGCGCCTTCTGGATCGCCTCCGCCTGGCCGGACGGCCCGTCCGCGCTCATCTTCGTCTCGGTCATGCTCAGTCTGTTCTCCTATTTTCCGCGGCCGGACCGCGTCGGCTGGGCCTTTTTCCTGGCCAGCATCCCCGGCGTGCCGCTTGGCATCCTTTGTAAATTCTACCTGCTGTCCGCCGCCACCGGTTTCGATTATCTCGTCGTCGTTTCGTTCCTCTTCCTTCTCCCGCTCGGCCTCGTCATGTCCAATCCGACGCTGGCGCCGGGCGCACTGGCGTTCGCCTTCGTTTTCCTCAACCTCTCCGGTCCCGCCAACCCGATGGTCTACGACCTCTCCGGCAGCATGAACATGGCCCTGGCCATCGAGGTCGGCACCCTGGCCGGTTCACTTTGCTACGTCTACCTTTTCCCGCCCGATCCGCACGGCGCACGTTCTTATGTGACGTACCGCATCCGGCGCGGCCTTGGCCTGCTCGCCGGACAGAATCCGATCCCGAGCTTCGCGAATTGGGAGACGCGCATGTACGACCGCGTCAACCGCCTGCACGATCCGGACAATCCCTCCGGCACGCACACCAACGAATGGTTCGAGGCCGGCCTCGGGGCCCTCACCCTCGGCAACGAAATCCTGCGGCTGCGCCACTGGCTGGCTGAGGAAGACCTGCCCGCGCCGGTGCGGAGCGAAGTCGAGCAAATGATCGCGAAGATCGTGACCATCCTATCCTCCCCCGAACCTGCCGATGCCGCGATCAAGCTGGCTCGCACCCGCGTGCGCGAACTCGACCCCGGCCAGGGCCAGCCGCAGCGCCTTGCCTGGGCCCGGGTGGCCGGCGCGCTGGAAGAAATGGATGTCTATTTGGACCATCATCCGCGACTATTAAATCGCGCTTCCATTCCCTAAGTTATGCTCAAGGAAATCAACATCCAGGGCGTTTACTTCTCGCCGTTCGCGGGCTATCTCGTCGCCGCCATGGTGATCTTCCTGCCGCTGCGGATGCTCTTCGACCGTTGGGCGCTCCAGCGTTACGTCTGGCATCGTCCGTTCTTTGATCTTTGCGTCTTTGTGATAATTGTCTCAATCATTGGCCTGATGTTTTGATGCGACCATGACCTCCGCCCCGCCTTCCAACTTCCTTACCCGCTACCTCGCCGCGGACGGGCCGCCCTGGCGCCGCTATGCCGCGACCGGCATTGTCGTGCTGCTCGCGTTGGTGCTGGCCTCGCTGCTTTGGTGGCATTTTTTCCGCGCTCCCTGGACGCGCGACGGCCGCGTGCGTGTGGAGGTCGTCAGTGTCGCGGCGCAAATCAGCGGCCAGGTGATCAATCTGCCCGTGGTCGACAACCAGCAGGTGACCAAGGGCGAGCTGCTCTTCGAGATCGACCCGACCGATTATCAACTCGCCCTCACCCAGGCCGAGTCGATGGTCAAGACGCGCGAGTTCGACCTCGCGATCGCCAAGGAGGACGCGGAGCGGCGCCAGAAACTCGGCCAGGCGGTCTCGGCCGAAGAACGCCTCACGTACCTGAGCAATGCCGATGTCGCGGGCGCCGCGTACGCATCCGCCGTCGCCGCGCGTGACCAGGCCAAGGTGAATCTTCAGCGCACCAAGATTTACTCGCCGGTCAATGGCTACGTGACCAACCTCACGCTGCGCGTCGGCGATTACGCCACGGCTGGGCAGGTCAAGATTTCCCTCGTCGACAGCGACTCGTTCTGGGTCGCCGGCTACTTCGAGGAAACGAAGTTGCCCAACATCCACGTCGGCGACTACGCGCACATCCGGCTCATGGGCTGGAGGCCGGAAGTTTCCGGGCACGTGCAAAGCATCGCCGCCGGCATCACCGATACCGATGCCAACGCCGGCTTCCTCGGCCTTCAGAACGTGAACCCGATTTTCACCTGGGTCCGTCTCGCGCAGCGCATTCCGGTGCGCATCGCCATCGACCATGTGCCCGACGGCGTGAAGATCGCCGCGGGGCAGACCTGCACCATCGAGCTCTCGCCGCCGAGGGACAAATAAAGGTAGGGACGGCAGTCCCCTGCCGTCCGTCGACTACACGAAGAATTCCGAGGGCAGCTTCGTAGTCAGGCTGGCTTCAATCTGCGGCAACGGTACGATGGACGCGCGGCGGCTGGCGTCGACGATTTGCCCAAGGGAAATGCCGCCGTCATTGGTCGGCACGCGCTGGTGCCAGTAGGGGTGGAAGCCGCTTTCCAGCAGCCGCTGCACGGTGCGCTCGGTGAGGTAACGGTTTTGGAAGCAGCCGCCGGAGAGGACGACGCGCGTTTCGCCAATGTGGCTCGCGATGCTGACGATGATCTCGACGAGGGTGTTGTGGAACTTGGCCGCGATGACGCCGGTCGCCACGCCAGCGCGGACTTCGGCGATGATCTGCTCGAGCATGGGGCGCCAGTCGATGATGCTCGGCGCTGTGCTCTTGAGGTCGAAGTCGTACGCCTCTCCCACGCAGGAGAGCACGGCGAACTCGAGCTCCATCGCGCTCTGGCCGTCGAAGGTCGATTCCTGGCGCAGGCCGGTGAGCGCGGCGACGGCGTCGAAGAGCCGGCCGGCGCTCGAAGTCATGGGCGAATTCGAATCCTTCGCGAGCATCTGCCGGATGACCGCGAGCTCGCCGCTGTCGAAATCGCGGATGGGGGCGAGATCGGTTTGGTCGAGCGCCTTCAGCCCGCCCATTTCATGGAGCACGCCGAGCGCGGAACGGCGCGGCTGCCTGCTCGCGGCCTCGCCGCCGGGCAGGCGGAACTGGCGCAGATGCGCGACGCGCTCAAAGCCGTCCTCGCGGGCGAGCAGGAACTCGCCGCCCCAGATCGTGCCGTCGGTGCCGAAGCCGGTGCCGTCCCACGCGACGCCGAGGGCGGGAAACACGGCCTCGTTCTCGGTCATGCAGGCGAGCACGTGCGCCCAGTGATGCTGCACGGGATGGACGAGGGCGTCGGTCTGCGTGGCGAGCTCGGTCGCGTGCTTGGTGGAGAAGTAATCGGGGTGCAGGTCACAGGCGATGATCTCAGGCGTGACGTCGTAGAGGCGCGGCAGGTCACTGGCCGCCTTGGTGAACGCGGTGTGGGCTTCGCTGGTTTCGAGGTCGCCGATGTGCTGGCTGACGAAGGCCTCGTTCCCGACGCTGAGCGCGACGGTGTTCTTGAGAAGCGCGCCGACGGCGAGGATGGGCGGGCCGGGCTGCCTAAGGTGGACCGGGAGCGGCGCATAACCGCGCGCGCGGCGCAGGACCATCTCGCGCCCGCGCACGACGCGCACGACCGAGTCGTCGATGGGCCGCACGATGGGCCGGTTGTGGACGAGGAAATAATCGGCGATGCCGTCGAGCCGGCGCACCGCTTCATGCTCCTCGGTGCAGATCGGCTCGTCGCTCAAGTTGCCGCTGGTGCAGACGACGGGAAAGCCGAGATCGCGCAGGAGGACGTGGTGCAGCGGCGACGAGGGCAGCATGGCGCCGAGCGTGGGATTGCCCGGCGCGATGGACGGCGCGAGCGGCGGCGACCAGCGTGCAAGCAAAACGATGGGCGCTTCGGGCGAGAGCAGCAGGCGCTCCTCGAGTTGCGAGACGTGGCAGTCGCGGCGTGCGAGGGCGAGCGTCGGGTACATGAGCGCGAACGGTTTTTCCGCGCGGCTCTTGCGTTTGCGCAGGCGCTTGACGACGAGTTCGTCGCGCGCGTCGCAGATGAGCTGGAATCCGCCGAGGCCCTTCAGCGCGATGATCCGGCCGGCGCGGATTTCCTCCGCCACCCGGCGCATGGCGGCGTCGCCGGAGACGAGCGCGTTGCCGTCGGCGTCCCAGAGCCCGATCTGCGGGCCGCACGCGGGGCAGGCATTGGGCTGCGCGTGGAAGCGGCGGTCGGCGGGATCGTCGTACTCCTTCTGGCACGCGGGGCACTGCGCGAAGGCCTTCATCGCGGTGTACGGCCGGTCGTAGGGCAGCTCCTCGATGATGCTGAAGCGCGGGCCGCAGTTGGCGCAGTTGGTGAAGGGGTAGCGGAAGCGGCGGTTGCGCGGGGAGAAGAGGTCGACGAGGCACTGCTCGCACGGCGCGATGTCCGGCAGGATGAGCGCGGTCTTCGCACCCGCCTCGTCGCTCTTGCGGATGACGAAGCCGGAGTAGCCGGCGGCGTCGAGGAACGAGAACTCCATGCTCTGGATGATGGCGCGCGGCGGCTTCTCACGCTCGATGCGCAGGAGGAAGTTCCTCAGCGACGCGCCGATGCCCTCGACCTCGATGATGACGCCCTGCGCGGAGTTGAGCACCCAGCCGGTGAGGTTGAGTTCCTTGGCCAGGCGGTGAACGAAGGGGCGGAAGCCGACGCCTTGCACGGCTCCACGAATAACGGCCCGGGCGCGTTCGTTATGAGTGGTCATGGACGACTCCGAGGATCATGCCCGGAAACGGCCCCTTGCGCCAGCGCGACTTTTGCAAGGCCGCTGCCCCGCGGTCCGGCGGCGTGCGCTTGCGGAGCCTTTTTGCCTTGGGGAGCCTGCATTTTTAGGTGATATAGAATCCGCTGGATATTTTGGCCATGAAACGGAGGACGGCCTCCACCATTTCGCCAGGCGTTTGCGCACAGGGCTCGCCGGCTTGAAGCAGCACGCGCAGAAGCTTGGGGGCCTGGCTATATAGAATTCTTCAGATCATATTAATCCTGTCTGGCCTTCTATATAGAAAGCGGCCACGCGACATTTTGACAGGATTAATGAGGAGGACAGACTCGAGGCACCCTCCCTCCAGGAAACCAGCCGCTGCGGCCACGCCGGCCGCGTCGCCTTACTTCGGCGCTGCGGGATCGGTGGGCACGCGCTGCGTGGAGAGGTGGGATTTGCGGCGCTCGAGCTGGCTGATGAGCTTTTCCGCCTCGATCTGCGCATGGCGGTGAGTCGAGAGCGCGACGGAACGCCGGTTAAGATACTCCTCGATGGAGAGCTTGCCTTCCTCGAAATTGACGAGCTCGCGCAGTGCGTCGCGGATCACCGTCGACTGCAGCGCCTGCAGGCGGCGGATCAGCAGCAGCACCGAGGCGATGCAGATGAGATTGACGGCCAACCCGGCCACGGACGCCAGGGCGGTGACCTTGAGCGTATGCGACGAAGCATACTGGCGCTGGAGGACGAGCTGCGCCTGGACCAGCTGCATGCTGTCAACCAGGGAACCGATCTTGTGCATCCGCTGACGGAAATCATCGGAACTGATGAATTGCAGGGCAAGCGCGTGGTTGCCGCTCGCCTCATTGGTGAAACTTTGCTCGGCGTTGGCTTCCTTGGCGCGCAGCAGGGGCTCGATCTGGTCGAGATATTTTTGCTGGAGGTCGTTGTGCGCGGTCTGGGCGCGCAACTGGGCAAACGTGTCGTTAGACTGCGCGATCAGCTTGCGGTAGAGCGCAAGATCGTCCGGGTTATGTGTCAGAATGTAACGGAAGTGACACGATTCGGCGTCGGAAAGCGAATAGCGGAAGGTGCCGAGCTCGACCTGCACATTGCGGATCTGCCGGCCGACGACCCGGCCATTGAGCATTTCCTTGACCGCTTGCCATTGAAACCAACCCACGATGAGCGTGCAACAGAAAGGCACGATCAGACCGATCACAACTAGCTGGCGCGTCGTAAGGTTGCGAAAGAAGGGTTTCACGCCGGAAAGTTGTTTAACGTCTACTGCCTTCCAAGATACATAACTTATTCGCGATTTGTAAAGAAATACTGCCGTAAGCGGCGAATGTTGTGTTTCCGGACAAAAGCTTCTAACCTCCGCCCGAGTTTTATGGCGCGACTCCCTGACCGGTTCGATCTTTGGGTTCGGAAGGCGCGGGAATCGACCGACCCGGCGCGGCAGGTCGACCTGGTCCTGGGGGCGTTGGTGGCGCGGGACGAGTTGTATTTCCTGAATGGCGGGACGAAGGAACAGCCGCGCATCGCGCGCGTCCTGGTTTCGGAGGATGACTGTGCCGTCGCCTTCACTGATGCCGGCCGCGTGGGCGATTTCCTCGAGGAACAACCGGCCATGCGCACCGGCCCGCCGAACGATCTGCCCGTGATTGGATCGCCCATGGCGGCGGCGCTCTCCTGGTGCGTGGAAAACCAGACCGGGCTCCTCATTAACCCCGGTGGCGAGGACACCGCGGTCGCTTCACCCGCCGCCGTGGCCGCTTTCGTGGCCGAATGGCAGCAGCGCGGCGGCCGTCAGTCCGCCGGGTTCTGGATCCCCAACCTGACGAGCGAGGAAGAGGATTTTTGGCAGGAGCATGGGCTATAAGCTATATTCCCCTTTAATTTTGCAGGAAACCTTCTCCATTGGCGACGGTCACAAAAAACCGAAAACATGCCTGTCGCCTTTTTCACTTCCCTCATTTTCCCTTTAACTTCTGGCCTAGTAAAGGCAAGGCGCTCTCGGCCACCTTTTCCCAGGCACTTAAGTACTTTTCTGGATCGTTCTTAAATGTATCATAGGTAGGTATTATTATTGACCCGGGGGGAAGCATGCGCGCAATTATCCTAGCACAGGCATAGCGTACTGGCAAGTCTGCATTTCCCTCAAGCATATCTATAATTTGGGGCAGATCACTGACGGGTAGCTTTCCGACCACAGCATTCAATGCTGTGCGCATGCTAAACATGGGGTTAGCTTGTACACGATTCAATACCTCCAGAGCATTATCTCTTGTAGTGTTTTTATAAATCCAATCGTTTATGTCGGCTTCTACCATAAAGAGATAATTTCCTTCGTTTTCTGACGACTGCTCGTTCGCAACAGGTGTATTTAGTATAAAATTATCAAGCGCACTTAGTCCCTTTACTCTTAATCCAATATCGATAAGTATAAGTTTCTGATTCCTGTCTTTTGGTTGATTATTTTTATATCTATCCCAGATGGCTTTCAACGAAGCTGGAGACCCGTCGAGCAAAAGAGCTCCATAGGCAAATTCATCAAGGCGCGCGGGCCCGAGGAGCTCTCTCTGAAGGTAACTATCAAAGCTCTTCAGACTTTGCATATCCCCTGGGGCCGGCTCCGATGTTGTTGGAATAACGCTGAATGAGCCATTCGCCAAAGCAAAGTGATCTCCTTGTTTTTGAAGAAATAGGATAAACCTGTCGTTGCCTACAAAGTTTATAAAGGCGGGACTGGCTAGTTCCACCCCTACCGGCACACTTCCTTTCAGCAAGGAGTACTTTGTCACCAGAATATCAACGTCGTGCCCCCTCTGCACTGGAAGAAAATCGGCTTTCTTACAATAAATAATTAAATCCGCATTTAACAAATCTTGTGCACTGCAAGGCGCCGATAGAACTGCTGTTGCATTTGAGCTGCAAGTCCACGCTAAGCACAGCGCAGTCACTACAAGAATGAATCTCTGATTCATAGGTGGCGACCTATTCCTCGATACATTTGAATGACCTCATCATCGCTATCATAGCCGGTGGGAGTATGATTAGGCAAGTTATCACCATCGCCTCCAAAGAGATATGATTGATTTTGGTGATCTACCTTTTTGGTTGCATCTGCGTCGCTAGGTACGACTGCTGTCGGCACGTCTGAGAAGGTAATAGAACCATTATTACCAAAGTTGCCAATGGAAATCTTGCCGAAGTCATCGGCATCGGCTCCGTTGGCTCCCAACGTTACATTACCGACTCGGTAATTTACTGATTGACCCCAATTTTCTCCATTCATGTCTTGAGTTAGATTATTTAACCACTCACACATCGTAAGATTACCAAGTCCGAGACCAAATTTATCGGACACTTGGTAGGTATATCGGCTATTGTATCCCACCGCTTCGAAAGTCTGATATGTCTCTGAAATCGGCGTGTCTACGGGTCCAGTAGCGTTCAAGCTATAGGCAGTCCGTGACGTGAAAGGCCCGGACTTTACCGTGATGCCATTCACCACAGCCGTAAGAGTGAGCTGCCCTTCGTTTTGACTAAATCCGATGGAATGAATGGTTTCAGTCACTGATGCCTCTGTTTTTGTCTGCTGGTTGTTGTCAAAGTTTACTGTGTCATTTTCTCCTGTTATTGTCCAAGTAATCGTTCCGGCTTTTTCCGCGCTAATTCCGTGCAATATAGCGGTTAATTGGACCGGATATTGTTCGGTCCCGTCCCCATTTGAAAAAAACCAAATGTCATTCTCCTGACCTGAGAAATCAATTCCAACGCCGACTATGATAGGCACATCTACGTTAATGGTTGCGGTCCCAGTCGACGGTGGAATACTTGAATCGGTCACCGTAACCGTGACTTTATTTTCATTGCCCGCGCCTTGATCAAAAGTAACAGTACCAGGGTTCTGTTGACTCGATGTGCCTTGACTCGTTCCACCAAAGCTCCAGCTATAAGTGTATGGCTTGCAACCCCCATTGGCTGTGCACTTAAATGCGACCGTTCCACCTGGAGCAATAATTTGGTCGGTAGAAGGGTCCATAGTGACGCTGACCCCTTGACCCATTAGAGGCGCCACGCTAAGGCATGTGATGGATATGATGGCTGCAAACAGCTTCTCGACCTTATTAATTATTTTCATTTTTCTCCTCGCTTCTGATATTTATTAGTTGGTTTAAAATTACCGTCTGGGACGGATATTGCGTTAAGAGCTCCTTATAGCGTGATATCTTTTCTTTAGGTGTCAGGGAGAAGTCGTGATCGTAAGATTGAAGCAAAATGGCAAATCTAATATTTGGATCTAACACTACACTCGCTAATTTTCTGGCTTCGTCCGCCTTCCTCGCAAAATGGATGTAGAACAATGCCAAGCGAAGCGTAGCCTCATCCCTGGCCTTAAAGCTTGGGGCCGAGCTTACCACCTGCTCCAATTGTTCCCGCATCACCTCGATCTCCTTCGTGGCCGCATTGTCGAGCTTCTGAATTTCATCCCCCTCAGCGTTGTAGCTAAAACTGACTGACGGCTTACCTGAATATGTGGTCCGAATAATGCGCCCCATTGCGTCGTAAGCGAACTGGTCGATTTTTTTGGTTCCGTCCGCTTCAATGTGCTCAATTTTACGTATTTTGCCGTGAAGTGGGCCATCGGTTACAAACTGATATGTGAGTACCTTGGAGCCATCGAGCATTCCGACGACTGTTTCTCCTGACGTACTGTTGGTTTCGAATAATTCACTCTGGCTATTGGGATTCGAGCGGATTACCAGCGTTGGCGAGTCTGATTTGAAATGATAGGTCCATAGGCCATCGGTCTTGATTTGGGTGGTCCTGGGGTCCCAAGTGAGGCTACGCGTGGGTTGGCCGGGTCGGGTGACGATAAGGGTTGGTGTGAGGTCTTTTGGCGCGGCAAAGCTGAACGTTTCCTTCTTTCCATCGGGCCATTGTAAGGCGCTGAGAGCAGGATCGAAGCCGGTGAGGAGGGTTTTGCCGAGGATGACTTGGATGCGGGGGCGGGGGGCTTGGGATATGGCGATTTTTTGGCCGGCGATGGTGATGCTTTCGGCGGCGCCGGTGGTGGTGTTTTGGGCGACTTGGACGAAGGGTTGGTTGTCGATGTCGGCTTCGAGGGGGGCGGGGCCGTTGTATTTGATGCTGATGGTGCGGTTTTTGGGGGTGTCGATTTCGAGGATTTTGCCGGTATCGAATTTGACGCGCCAGCCGCAGGGGGCGGTGGCGGTGAAGCGGGGACCGTCGGTTTCGCCGACCCAGCCGGCGTTGCCGCGCCAGGTGTCGGTGTTGCCGTTGCGATAGAAGACGAAGGTC
>Ga0116229_10011448_pt1 | contig 13073 bp, 12 predicted proteins | sample S1TSphgellanicum_3_FD_87313 | JGI IMG/M metagenome (GOLD analysis project Ga0116229, IMG submission 87313) | Host-associated microbial communities from peat moss isolated from Minnesota, USA - S1T2_Fc - Sphagnum magellanicum MG | ecosystem: Host-associated > Plants > Peat moss > Unclassified...
CGGGAAGTAGCGCCAACGGCAAAACTGTATCTTTTCGATCTCGCCGGTTATGGCATAAAAGCGCTGAGGATGCCCGAAGAAGACGTGTATCTGCTGGCCGGGTGGCAGGAAAAGTTCCTCGATGTCCTGTCGATAATAGATAAAATAACACCATAAATATCCGGATGCAGTTTCATGGACGCGGAAAATATTCTATTTTCGGCGTCTATATTCTAAACCACTAAATGACTAAACCAATAACCCGCTATGAATCCCCTACTAGAAGAAATTTTTAAAACCAGACAATTCAGAAATTCCAGAAATGAAACAGTGACTGTTGACTCAGAGACATCTCGTGGACAATGTGAATTTCTTCAGGGACTGATCCGGGAAAACGGATATGTCGACAGCCTGGAAATAGGTTTTGCCTTTGGAACTTCTACATTGGCCATTGCGGAGGAAATTGCCAAAAGAAATGGGCACCATGTAGTCATTGACAAGTTTGAAATACAAAGCTATGGGGGGAATGGACTGGATCTGGTGCAACAGGCAGGATATAGCCAGACGATAACATTTGTTGAAAAATACTGCTATGAGGTACTACCCGAACTGTTGCAGCAAGGCCGGAAATTCGATTTCGCCTATATAGACTCCACCAAACAATTCGATTGGTTGCTGGTGGATTTCTTTTATATCGACAAATTGTTGAAAATAGGCGGAATGATTGTTTTCGACGACGTTGCTTTTCCTTCCATCCGGAAGTTATTGAGATTTGTTTCCACATTCCCGGGGTATAAAATTCATTCCCAATACCCTGTCAATTATCCATCTTCCACCTTCAAAAAAATGGCCGGGGTATTAAAAGCGCTGCCCAAGGCTGACCGATTTTTCCGTCCGGAGATTTTGGTCAGCGACCATGTATTGGGTCTTAATACAAATTGCGTTGCCCTGCTGAAAACGGGTGAAGATACCCGGAACTGGGATTGGCACGTAGACTTTTAGCGAGCGCTTCCCCCACATGTTGTTTGTTATTTTGTTTTTAGCATGAGCGGGATTTTTTTTACCTTGACATACGAAAAGCAAAAACTGCCAATATACATGGAACCTCCGTCATGGGCCGCCCGGTTCAGCCGGCTGCGACAACTATTCTGGTTATTCTCCCTTCTTACGATTGCCTATATGATCTGGGTGAGGAGTTATCTGTCTCCACTCAGTTCAGATGAGATCGTTCAATTCGAGATCGCTAAAACCGTCGGAAAGGCACAGGCCATCATCCAGGATTGGAAGCAAACCGGCAAATATGAGCTTAGTGTAAAAAGTACCTATTTCGCTTATGTTTTTATGATCTTGTACACCCTGGCCATAGCGCTGGGGTGTCGCTTTATAGCCATCTGCACCGGGAATGATATCATGATTAAAGGCGGCCGGGGTTTCGCGTGGCTCATCGTATGCGCATCTATTTGCGACTTTATAGAAAATATTGCCCTTTCCCAAACGATCAGAGGGCCTATCTCCCAATGGAATGTCTCTGTTGCCTATGATTTGGCAAGGGTTAAATTCTCCATCGTCATCGTCTGTATCCTATTCATGATCACCTGTCTCCTCTATTGGGCAATCGGAAAGCTGGCAGGCGATGAAAAATAGTTAATAGCCTGTTTTTCAACTCGCAAATCGGGGTATAAATATTAAAATCCCTTATATTTGTGGCTAACACATGCAAAAAATTTCTTAATGGCGTTTTGTGAGTTAGAGTATACAATAAATCCTGGCATTATCAGTTTTTTGTGTTTTTGAATCCAATGTATACAAAATTTTTATTGTCCTGTGGAGAATACGTTGCGGGTCTTCGTTTTTTAAAATATACACAAGGGTATAACGAGTTTTTTTTATAGAGCTCGCTTATGCCCTTTTCAGTTGGTAGAAGGGGAATGACAACCGAAGTCATTTTTCAATTAATTGAAAATTAATTAGTTATAATAAATTATTGTGACTGAGGAGGCGAAGCTATGCCTGAGGACAAAAGAAAATGGTATGTCGTATATACCAAACCCCGCTGGGAGAAAAAAGTGTTTCGGCTGTTTGAGGAGAAAGAAATACAAGCCTATTGTCCTTTGAACCGGACTAAAAAACAATGGAGCGACCGGGTCAAATGGATAGAAGAGCCGGTATTTAAATCTTATGTGTTTGTGAGACTGAAAGAAGAGGAAATAACAGGAGTACGGATGGTAAACGGGGTGGTGAATTTTGTGTATTGGCTGGGAAAGCCGGCGGTAGTGAAAGACAATGAAATAGAGGTGATCCGGAAATTTCTGGATGAATATGAAGAGGTCCGGGTTGAACCGGTCGAATTGAAGAAAGACACCAAAGTGACGATCCGGAAAGGCGCATTCATGGATAAAGAAGCAAAGGTGATGAAGGTACTCAACAACAGAGTCCGGGTAGTCATAGAAAGCATCGGGTTTGCCCTCATCGCTGTAGTGGATAAATCAAATATCGCCGTGAGCGGCAAAAAGTAAGTTAAACTAAAATTTGTTTTGAATGAAGCAAAATGGTAGCCTGATTCCAAAATTTCTGCTGACCGGATTTTTGGGTCTGTCACTGGTTACGCTGATGTTCTGCTCTTGCACCAATATAAAAGAGCTGACTTATATACAAGGGTCATTCGATACATCTGCGCTCAGTAAGGCAAAATTAATTGACCCGATTATCCAAAAGGGCGATCTGATCAGCATCATTGTCTATAGTGATAATCCTGATGCTACCAAGATATTCAACCAGGCGCTGATCACTACCGGTTCGCCCGGATCGGGAGGTGATCCCTCCCAGGCAGGAGGGGCCTCGGGAATTTCAGGTGTTTCACCCAGCTCGCCCGGCTATATGGTCGATGAGAATGGCAATATTGAATTCCAGGGGCTGGGTCTTATCCATGTGGATAGTATGACCCGGAGTGTGCTGAAAGATACATTGAATGCCAGGTTGAAGCCGTATCTCAATAATCCGTATTATAATATCCGGTTCCTGAACAGCCGGTTTACCATATTGGGTGAAGTGGGCAGGCCGGGTATCTTTGCTATTCCCGGCGATCATGTCAATCTGCTTGAAGCGCTGGGCATGGCAGGTGACATGACTTTTTTTGGCCGGCGCGACAATGTACTGGTCATCCGCGAAGTCAACGGGAAAAGGCAATTTGCCCGGCTTGATATGACCAAACCCGAGATCATGATATCCCCCTATTTTTACCTGCAGCAAAACGACATCGTCATAGTCGAAGCTACCAAGAGAAAGATAGCTTCCAATGATCAGATCCTTACCCGCAATATCACGATAGCCGCGACTCTGATTTCCACATTTGCCATTATTTATACTATTTTCAGATAAACCAACAGCGCTAACGCATGTCTGATCAATTCATAGGAATAATTACACAGGAGCAGGCCAAGCCGAATCCAAGGGATATAATAGCGCGCTATTTAAAATATCTTCCCTGGATATTGGTTTGCGTAAGCGTGTCGCTTGCCCTTGCCTATATTAAAATCCGCTATTCCGTCCCCATCTACTCTGTGCAGTCTACAATGATGATCAAGAATGATGTGGCTACTTCCGGCGGCGGTAAAGATGACCGGATGGGTGAACTCTTCATGGCACAATCCTCGACCAATCTGCTGGATGAGATCGAAGTATTAAGATCGACTCCGGTCATTGCCCGGGTGGTAACTGATCTGGGGCTGGAGACTTCTTATTACAATACGGGCAGCGTTCGTTCAAGCCTGTTGTATAAAGATATTCCCCTGCACCTGCAAATACTGCAGTTAGGAGACTCTTTGTCCGGGATTAATTTTTTTGTGACTGTCCTCAATGATCAGCAATTCACGATCAACAAGGAAAAGGATCTGAATTATTTCGGTCAGCCGATCAAAATCGGCCACAACATTTGCATTCTCACCCGCAATATGGGGATCGATATCAGGATATTCCAGACACGGCAATTCAATGTGATCTGGCAGCCGGCGATACAGGTGGCAAGGGGCCTGGCCGGTGAAATTAAAATTGCACAGGGAAATGAATTTTCGTCTGTATTGACGCTGTCCATGGAGACGGAGAGTACGGACCTCGGCATAGATATGCTGAACACGCTGATGGCAGTATATGATTCCCTGATCATAGAAGACAAGAACAGGATAGCCACCAATACGGTCAATTTCATCGACGACCGCCTCAGTTCTTTGCGTGATTCCCTGGGTGGTGTCGAAGGGAATCTTCGCAATTTTATGGCCAGTAACCGGACATTCGATATACAGGACCAGGCAAAGGAATATATGGCCGGTATTTCCGTGAGTTCCGGGGAACTCAGAATACAAGAAGTCCAGCTCAAGATCATAAACTGGCTGATCGAATATATCAGCAAGCCGGAGAACACCTATAAGGCCGTACCGACCAATTTGGGTCTCAGCGAGCCGCAATTATCCTTGTTGTTTTCTGAATATAATAAGGCGCAGCTGGAGCGGGAATCCAATCTGAAAACGACGATGCCTGACAACCCGTTGATTGTAAGCCTAAATGCCTCTTTGCAGAAAATAAGGCAGAACATGCTACAGGCCCTGGAGAATGTCAGGCAGGCCACTACTATCGCCCGCGATGCCCTCTTACAGAATAGCAACCAGTTACAGGGACAACTGCAATCGATGCCGGGCAAATCGATGCATGAGATGGCTATCCAACGCCAGCAACAAATCTTGCAGGAACTTTACTATTTCCTTTTGCAAAAGAAATTGGAGACGTCGATTTCCTCTGCATCCACTATATCCAACTCCAAAGTAGTAGAACCCGCCGTGAGTGGGAATATACCCATCAGCCCCAATCAAAAGTCACTTTACATTACCTATTTCATGATCGGCCTGATCATCCCTGCGGCGATCATCGCTCTGCTGGAGGTCTTGAATGACAAGGTGAACAACCGGATGGAAATTCAAAAAGTTACGCAAACACCGATCGTAGGTGAAGTCGGACATTCGGAAGATGAAAAAACGCTGGTGGTAACCAATAATAGCCGCCGTTTCATTGCCGAACAATTCCGCACTATCCGGACCAACCTTCAATACATTACCGGTAAAAATGAAACCCCCGTTATCCTGGTAACTTCTTCCTTCAGCGGGGAAGGTAAATCCTTCGTCAGTACGAACATGGGTGCAGTGATGGCCCTGGCCGGCAAAAGGACGGTAGTCATGGAATTCGATATCCGTAAGCCCAAGATCGTTTCAGGATTGGACCTCAAGCGGAAAATGGGCATTACAAATTATATTATCGGTAGTGCGCAATTCGAAGATCTGCCGGTGAAAGTTGACGGGGTCGATAACTTTTATGTGATCCCTTGCGGACCTATCCCGCCTAACCCCGCCGAGTTGCTGCTGAATACCCGGCTGACTGAATTGATTGAATCGGCTAAGAAAAATTTTGAGGTGGTCATCCTGGATACGGCACCGATCGGCCTCGTCAGCGACGCCATCAGCCTCGCACATTTTGCCGATTGTACACTTTATATCGTCCGGCGTGGTCATACTCCCCGACGGCTGCTCGGACTGGTCAATGAGCTTTATCAGAATAAAAAATTACCGTCAATGTCCGTGCTGTTAAACGATGTGAAGATAGAAGGGGGATATTATGGCAGCTATGGGTATTATGGGTATTACGGATATGGAAAGTCGGATGGCTACTTTGAGAAAGGAGCTACAAGAAAGAAAGGCATGTTCAGCACATTCAAGGCATTCTGGAGTAGTGTGTTTGGACGGGACTAAAAGTATCAATCTCTCAAACCTGATTTTAATAGGGCTTAATAAATTTCCCACCTTTCATGGATCATAACGAAGAACATTGGGATATGGTCATCAAACCGACGTCGGGATGGCTGGACCTGCATCTGGTGGATATATGGTATTTCAGGGACTTGCTATGGATGTTCGTTAAAAGGGATATCGTATCAGTATATAAACAGACCATACTGGGACCGCTCTGGTTTATTATCCAGCCTATTCTGACCACCATCATGTTCATGGTCATCTTTAAGAACGTGGCTAAAATTCCCACTGCAAATGTCCCCTCGATCTTATTTTACATGTCCGGGCTGACAGTTTGGAATTATTTTGCCACCTGCATCAATAAAACGGCCGGCACCTTTACCCTCAATGCCAATATCTTCGGCAAAGTATACTTTCCACGGCTGATCATGCCTCTCTCCAATGTGATTTCCAACCTGATCGCATTTGGCATCCAATTAGGCCTGCTCATATTGATCATGCTGTATTATATCATCTTCAAAGGATTCTCATTTCATTTTAATCAATATCTCCTGTTATTGCCGGTCGTCCTCATCCTCCTGGCCGGCCTGGGCCTTGGCGTTGGAATCATTATCAGTTCTCTTACCACCAAATACCGGGATCTCAGTTTCCTCGTCACTTTCGGGGTTCAATTGATGATGTATGCTACGCCGGTCATTTATCCGCTGTCCTACATAACCGGAAAATACAGGATCTTTATCCTCGCCAATCCCGTCACCCCGCTGATCGAAATTTTTCGGTTATCACTGCTTGGAGCAGGTACTTTCAGCGCCTACCAGCTATTGTACAGCACGATTTTTACTGCGGCCTCGCTCTGCATTGGCATTATAGTCTTCAACAGGGTGGAAAAGAGTTTTATGGATACCGTATAGTCTACCGATTATTACTAAAAAAAGAAGAAAAGCCTGATCATGAGTGTCATTAAAGTAGAAGATATCTCAAAGCAGTATCGCCTGGGGCAAATCGGCAGCGGTACCCTGAGCCATGATTTGAATCGTTGGTGGAGCAAACTAAGGGGAAAGGAAGATCCTTTTCTGAAAGTCGGCGATGTCAATGACAGGACACAAAAAAGCGATAGCGAATATGTCTGGGCATTGAAGGATATCAATTTCGAAGTAGAGCAGGGCGACGTGCTGGGTATTATCGGGAGGAACGGAGCCGGGAAGAGTACCTTGCTGAAAATACTGGGAAGAACGACCAAGCCTACAACCGGCCATATCAGGATCAAAGGAAGAGTAGCCAGCCTGCTGGAGGTTGGGACTGGATTCCATCCGGACCTTAGCGGAAGGGAAAACGTCTATCTCAACGGAGCCATCCTGGGGATGAGAAAGGCCGAGATCACGCGAAAGTTCGACGAAATCGTCGACTTTGCGGGAGTGGAGCGCTATATCGATACACCCGTCAAACGCTATTCCTCCGGCATGTATGTCCGGCTGGCATTCGGCGTTGCCGCATACCTCGAGCCTGAAATCCTGATCGTTGACGAAGTGCTGGCTGTCGGAGACGCCGAATTTCAGCGAAAGGCGTTGGGAAAAATGAATGATGTAAGTAAGAATGAAGGAAGGACCGTCTTATTTGTAAGCCATAATATGGGTGCCATAGCCTCTCTTTGCAATAGAGTACTGGTTATGCACCATGGTAAGGTCGCCTTCAATGGGAGTATTGGCAAAGGACTGGACCACTATTTAAAATTGGGTAGTCAGCAAAATGCGGCGCAATATGAAAATGAGAATCCCGGGGAAACGGATATCCTGAGTGTTAGAATCTTGAATAGCAAAGGAGAAGTCGGTAATAGCTTTCATTTTAATGAAGATATTACAATGGAATTTGAAATGAGGGTCGAAGAACAATATAAAAACGCAGTCATAGGATTCAGAGTAAAGGATCAAATTGAACGAAATATCTTTACAAGTGAAATCAGACTGAACGAGTTTATAGATCGTGCAGGAACCTATATCCTACGAGCTAATATTCCCGGCGGAATACTGGTTCCGAACAGGTACAATCCGTCGGTCGCTCTGCATGTGCCTAACAAGGAGATGATAACCTATTTAGACGAAAAGATTATGTTTGAGATAGAGGAAACGGGAACTGATTTTTATCAATATAGCGGAGATGATTACGGGTGCGTATTCATAAACTGCAAATGGTACATGGGGACCGTATAGAAAAATTCGAATGAATGCGAGTGAAAGTCAAAAGTCGTAACCTGTAAAAGACAAATAATGAAAGAAATCAAAATCCCGGTTTACAGGCCTTCTTTAACAGGGAATGAAAAAAAATATGTAAATGATTGTCTTGATTCTACATGGATATCTTCCAAAGGTAAATATATCAAGGATTTTGAAACGGCGTTTGCAGATTATATTGGAATAAAGCATGCTGCCTCAGTTTGTAACGGGACTGTAGCTATACATCTTGCGCTGGTGGCATTAGGCATAGGACCGGGGGATGAAGTTATCGTTCCCACGTTGACATACATTGCATCTGTAAATGCGATTGCCTATACCGGCGCTACTCCTGTTTTTGTCGATTCATTATCCGATACATGGCAAATAGATCCTGAAGATGTAAAACGGAAAATTACAGGGAGAACGAAAGCTATTATGGCCGTTCATCTTTATGGCCATCCGTGCGATATGGATGCCCTGGTGACTATTGCCAGAAATCACCGGATTTTTTTGATTGAAGATTGTGCGGAAGCAATCGGCTCAAAATATAAAGGAAAACATGTCGGCGTATTCGGTGACATTTCGACATTCAGCTTTTTCGGAAATAAAACCATCACTACAGGAGAAGGAGGGATGGTGGTAACCAATGATGAGACACTTCACGACAGATCTGTGCATTATAAAGGACAGGGTCTTGCCAAACATCGGGAATATTGGCATGATGTGATCGGCTATAATTATCGGATGACGAATATTTGCGCTGCTCTGGGTCTGGCGCAATTGGAACAGGCTAATAGCTTCATCGCGAGAAAGTTGGAGATTGCCCGGTTATATGCTGAGGGACTTAAGGGAAGTAATGTCGAATTTCATGGCACTCATCCGGATGTTCTGCACTCCTATTGGATGTGTTCAATTTTGGTTTCCGATCCGGAAAAAAGAGATGCAATGAGAGAATATCTGGCGGATCGGGGAATCGAAACAAGACCTCTTTTTTTTCCAGTGCATACTATGCCGATGTATTCTCAAAAATATCAACGCCATAACATAGCTGAAAATCTGGGATGGAGAGGAATTAACTTACCTTCTTTTCCTTCTATCCGGGATGAAGAAGTTCATACCATTATAGCAGCGATAAGGAGTTTTAAATAAAAGGATACCCGATGAATCGCGAAGAACCGTTGTGTGTTGATATAAATTCGGAAAATATAGATTTATTAAAGGGCTTTATCGGGAACCTCGGGAAAGCTTCGGAAACTTTCAGATATTACAATAAAAGATCCGCGGATATTATTAGCCATCATTTGACGACTCTAATGTTATTATCGGATGACATACCTGTTGCCTATGGTCACCTTGATCCTGAAAATGAAATAATTTGGTTAGGCATTTGTGTTTTGCCGGATTACAAAGGCATGGGTTTTGGAAATTTGATGATGGAAAAGCTAATCGGGAAAGCGAAGGAACATAATGTTGATAAAATCGATTTAACAGTCGACAAAGATAATTTACATGCTATCCGGTTGTACGAAAAGTTCCGTTTTGCTAAAACGGATGATTATCATTCTTATTTTCGGTACAGGCTCGTTTTAATACCTGCAGGGGTATAATAGCAAACCCAGGACGGATGAAAATATTGATATATATTAAGGATGTTACCAGGAATAACGGGGGAATTTTTCATTATGCGACGACTGTACTTCATATCCTAAGCGGGGACGAAGATAATTTTTATTATGTATACTATGACGAAAATGATGATGAGATGCTCGCCGCCATCAAAGGACTACGGAATCATTTGTTAGTACGAACCGCTGATCTGGGTAAAGGGAAGACTGTCTACCCATCCATTCTCATAAGGGCGATCAATTTGCTTTTTAGAAAAACACAGATAAAGAGACGGATCATGATAAAGGATGACTTATCTTTTTTCTGCCTGAAAAATGGGATTGATGTCGTTTATTCTCCTTACCAGTTTGCCCCCATAGTAGAAAATTCAAAAGTAATTTTCACGCTGCATGATGTTCAGGAGTTGCATTTTCCCGAATTTTTCAGCCCTGAGGAGAGATCCTACCGTGCGGTATATTATTATCAATTTATTAAAACATCGGACCACATCATAGTCAGTTATGATCACATTAAGTCTGATATAATCAAATATTTCAAGGCCGACGAAAAGAAAATATCTGTTATCTTGTTAGATATTGACAATTTATGGTTTAAAAAATATCTCGGCCATGAGCCCAGGAATATATCTTATTTGAATCTGCCTGAAGACTATTTATTTTACCCGGCTAATACCTGGCCTCATAAAAATCATCTCAATCTCATCAAAGCCGTTGCGCAGTTAAGAGATGAAGGAAAACAGGTGAATGTCGTGTTCTCTGGTCAACAGAATTCGCACTTTGAGAACATAAAGACGCTGATCGATGAATTACAACTGGACAAACAGCTTATTTTTCTTGGACTTGTCGCTGAAGATGAGCTGCACTCATTGTATAAAAATGCGACCGCGGTGGTTATTCCGACAATGTATGAAGCAGGTAGCTTTCCCCTAATGGAAAGTTTTTTTTTGGGAAAGCCGGTTATATGTTCGAATGTGACATCTTTGCCTGAAACCATCGGAGATAAGAGGTTCATTTTTAATCCGCTTGATATAGGCGAAATGAAAGACCGACTAAGTAAAATATATTTTGACCGTGATTATAGGGAGGCTGCTCTGATGAACTCGAATCAGCGGAAGAGCTATCTTCAAAATTTGAATTCCCTGGGTAAGCTGAAAAGCGTTTTCAACAATAATCATTGAAATGGCCGCCCCTTCCGTTAAGTTGTCGATCATTACTATCAATTTTAATAACAAGGAAGGCCTGGACAAGACTGTTAAAAGTGTGGCCAACCAGCGTTTTCGCGACTTTGAATTTATAGTTATCGACGGAGGGTCTACTGACGGCAGTACGGAGATCATCAGGAACTATGAGGAAAAGATCGATTACTGGGTCAGCGAAAAAGACAAAGGCATATACAATGCCATGAACAAGGGGATCGCAGTCTCAAAGGGTGAATACCTGTTGTTCCTGAATAGCGGTGATTACCTGTATGAAAATGATTCCCTGGATAAAGCAATGGGATATATCACGGATGAAATGATTTGTTCCTGCGATATCCGTGTGTATAATAGTAAAACGGCATCACACGAGATCTGGCCTTCTCCGGAGACCCTGAGCTATTCGTTCTTTTTAAATACCACGCTGAATCACCAGAGCACATTTATCCATTCCTCTCTTTTCAGGGAGTATGGGTTTTATAATGAAAACAATATCGTAGGAGCGGATTGGGAATTTTTCTTCCTCGTGCTGGGCGTTCATAGCCGTTCTTATAAAAAGATCCCCGTAGTGCTGTCCGTCTATAACCTGGACGGTTTCTCTGCTAACCTCTCTCCCGAGATGAAGGCCGTTCAGAAAAGAGATGGCGATGCCGTCATCGACAGGTTTGTACCCCGATTGCTGAAACCTGAATTATATGACTACCTGGAGATGAAGCAATACGCTGCCACCCACCGGTATCGTACGCTCAGGCTTATTGAAGACAGCCGATTCCTCAGAAGATTGACGACTGTATATTTTTTTATGGCCAGACAATGGTTGAAAATAGCCGGAAAAATTAAATGAAAATTGGTTATCATAAAATTACAAGGTGGATTGGGCAACCAGATGTTTCAGTATGCCTTTGCAAAGGCGCTGGCCGGCACCCGTCGGCAGCCGCTGCTGGTGGATGATAGTTTTTATGATCAGGAGATTGCCAATGTAGATAAAAGGAAGATTGAACTGCCGCTGTTCCCGGCTATTCAGCTGAAGATGGCCGGAAAATGGGTGACCTCCTCGTTCTATCAGTATAATCGATGGGACAATCGCCTTCGCAAGGTCCTCGGCTTCAAAAAACGTAACCTGGTCATGGAGCGGAATTTCCGATATGACCAGGCAAATACGGAAGTTCCAGAACCCCTGTTATTGAACGGTCTTTTTCAGTCGGAAAAATATTTTGGCCACCGGGAACAATTGATCAGAGAGATCTTTACATTTCCCGCCTTTGCAGGCGAAGACCCTAATAATCAGCTTTTGGCGGAGATTCAATTGTGCCCTTCCATAGCTGTACATGTACGTCGGGGAGATTATGTAAAGTATGCTGTCACCCATTCTACTCATGGCACCTGTAGTACGGCGTATTACCAGGAGTCCATTCGTTATATCACCAGTCGGGTACCGGGCAGCAGGCTGTTCTTTTTCTCGGACGAACCTGATTGGGTGAAAGAAAATTTGACTTTTGAAGGTGCCAATGCCCGCATTATTTCTATCAATAAAGGAATGAATAGCTGGAAAGATATGTACCTGATGTCCTGCTGCAAACATAACATCATCGCCAATAGTAGCTTCAGCTGGTGGGGGGCATGGCTGAATAACAACGAACAAAAAATGGTGATTGCGCCGGAAAAATGGTTCAGAACCACCGACCCGTTCTTCGATACCAGGGACCTGTTACCTGCCGGCTGGATTAAATTTCCCAACGATTGACCCGCGGCGCCGACAACCCGCTGATAAGCGTCATCATGCCTGCCTATAACTGTGCTTCTTTTGTGAAGGCATCCGTAGACAGTATCATAGGTCAGACGGAGACCAACTGGGAACTGATCATCCTGGACGACTGTTCTACCGACAATACGCTGGAAGTACTGTCGTCGATCCGGGATCAACGGATTCGACTTGTAAAGAGTGATAAGAATCTCGGCCAGGCGAACCAGATGAATAAAGGTATTGGAATGGCAAAAGGCGAGTTCATTGCTATTGCACATGCCGATGATATCAACGAACCAAACCGGCTGGAAGAACAGCTGAAAATTTTCCGGAAAGACAGCGCAGTCGGGTTAGTCGGCGCCTGGATGAAATACATAGGCGATAGGGAAGGTTTTTGGAAATCACCGGTTGGCGATGAGGATTGCCTTGTCGGGATGCTCGATGACACCCCGATAGCACATCCTACGGCTATAATGAGGGCATCAGTTCTGAAGGAACTGCCCTATGTATACAGGCAGGACTTTGTA
>Ga0116229_10011449_pt1 | contig 13073 bp, 12 predicted proteins | sample S1TSphgellanicum_3_FD_87313 | JGI IMG/M metagenome (GOLD analysis project Ga0116229, IMG submission 87313) | Host-associated microbial communities from peat moss isolated from Minnesota, USA - S1T2_Fc - Sphagnum magellanicum MG | ecosystem: Host-associated > Plants > Peat moss > Unclassified...
ACCGTTTCATCGCGCTGAACGAGGTCGGTGGTGACCCGGAGCGCTTCGGCGCCACGGTCAGCGCCTTTCACAAGGCCTGCCAGCAGCGCGCGCAGTACTGGCCGCACGCGATGCTGGCCACGGCGACGCACGATACCAAGCGCGGCGAGGACACGCGCGCGCGGCTCGCGGCGCTGTCGGAGCATGCCGAGGAATGGGCACGGCAATTGCCGGTATGGACCCGCATCCTGCGTGGGCCGCCGGGCCAGGCCGACTCCGAGCTGCGGCCCGATCGCAACGACGAGTACCTGCTGTACCAGCTGCTGGCCGGCACCTGGCCGTGCGAACTGCTGCAGCTGGAATCCGCGGATGATCCGCGGCTGGCAGCGTATGCCGAACGCATCCGCCAGGCGATGCTTAAATCGATGCGCGAGGCGCGGGTGCATACCGGATGGTCGTTTCCGATCGCCGAGTACGAAGATGCGATGAACGCGCTGATCGACGCGGCGCTGAGTGGCGCTCGCGCGGCCGCATTCCTCGCCGCCTTCCTGCCATTCACGCGACGCCTGGCCGCATCCGGCGCCCATAACAGCCTGGTCCAGACGGTGCTCAAGCTCACCACGCCCGGTGTGCCCGATCTGTACAACGGCAGCGAGCTGTGGGACCTGTCGATGGTCGATCCCGACAATCGCCGGCTGGTGGATTACGCGCTGCGCGAGCGGATGGCCGACGAGCTGCTGTCAGCGCTTGCGGCCGATCGCCTCGGCTGCATGCGAGCGCTGTGGGAACACTGGCACGACGGGCGCATCAAGCTGGCGACCATCATGACGCTGCTGCAGCACCGGCGCGAGTTTCCGGACCTCTATGCCGCAGGCGACTACCAGCCGTTGGGGGTGCAGGGTAGCGCGACGGCTGGCAACGAGGCTGAGCTTTGCGCCTTCGCACGCACCGGCGAGGCACAGCTGCTGATCGTGGCGGTGGCGCCCGGCACGCGCGCCCGGCAGCCGCAGCAGTTCGATGCCGACGCCACGCTGCTGCTGCCCGAGGCAATGCAGCGCCCACGCTGGCGCGAGCTGCTCACCGGCCGTACGCTGGCACCCGCTACCGGCCAGCTGCGCGTCGCCGACCTGTTCAGCGAACTGCCGGCCGCAGTGTTGATCGTCGACACGCCTGCTCGAGCGCAGGGGCAAGGGCCCACTGCCGCGGCTGCTGGCGCCGGCTGAGCGCTCAGCGAGCCAGTGCCTCCTGCGCGGCGCCAAATTGCAGTGCCGCGACGCGCGCATAGAGCGGACTTGAGCGCATCAGCTGTCCATGCGTGCCCACTGCGACCACGCGCCCGGATTCCAGCACGACGATGCGGTCGGCCTTGAGCACCGTCGCGAGGCGATGTGCAATCACCAGCGTGCTGCGGTCGCGCATCAGTTCGCCGAGCGCGGCCTGTACCAGCCGCTCCGATTCGGCATCGAGCGCGCTGGTCGCCTCATCGAGCAGCAGGATCGGCGGATTCTTCAATATGGCGCGCGCGATGGCGATGCGCTGGCGCTGCCCGCCCGACAGCCGTATGCCGCGCTCGCCCAGGAAAGTGTCGTATCCGGCCGGCAGTTCGCGCAGGAACTCGTCGGCCGCGGCGGCACGCGCGGCGGCTTCGATCTGCGCGTCCGAAGCCCCGGGGCGCCCATAGCCGATGTTCTCGCGCGCGCTGGCGCCAAACAGCACCGTGTCCTGCGGCACGAAGCCGATCTGCATGCGCAGCTCCTCGGGCCGCAGGCGCCGCAGGTCGCTGCCGTCGATGCTGATGCGGCCACTCTCCGGATCGTAGAAACGCAGCAGCAGCTGGAAGGTGGTGCTCTTGCCGGCGCCCGAGGGCCCGACCACCGCCACCGTCTCGCCGCTGCGCACCGCGAGCGTGTAGTCGTTCAGTGCCAGCACGTCGGGGCGCGACGGATAGCGGAAACTCACGTGCTCGAACGCGATGTCGCCACGTACCCTGGACGGTAGTGCCAGCGGCAGCGCCGGCGCCGCGATCGCCGGCTGCGCGGCCAGCAGCTCGCTCAGCCGCTCCATCGCCCCGGCGGCGCGCTGTACCTCGCCCCACATTTCCGTCAGCGCGGCCGCCGAGGTGCCGACGATCGCCACGTAGACAAAAAACTGGCTCAGCTGGCCCCAGGTCATCGCGTGCACCAGCACCGCGTGCGCCCCAAGCCACAGCACGTAGGTGATGCCGCCGAACACCAGCATGGTCCCTACCCCGGTCATCACCGCGCGCACGCGGCTGCGCCGGATCGCGGCAACGAAGCTGAGTTCGATCGCCGCAGCGTAGCGCTCGCTCTGCAGCTGCTCCATCGTGAAGGCCTGCACCGTCTGGATCGCATTCAGGGTCTCATCCACCAGGCTGCTGCTGTCGGCTATGCGGTCCTGGGCGCGGCGCGACAGCCCGCGTACCTGGCGACCGATCGCGATCAGCGGCACGATCACGACCGGCATCAGCGCCAGGATCCAGATCGTGAGACGGGCGCTGGTGAGCCCCAGCAGCACCAGCGCGCCGCACAGGTTGAGCACCGAGCGCAGCGTGATCGACAGGTTGACGCCGGCGATGGCCTGGACCAGCGTGGTATCGGCGGTCAGACGCGACAACACCTCGCCGGTGCGCGTGACCTCGAAGAACGTCGGGTCCATGCGCACCACGCGCCGGTAGACCGCCTCGCGCAGGTCGGCAACCACGCGCTCTCCCAGCCAGGTGACGAGGTAAAATCGCAGTGCAGCAAATATCCCGAACGCCACCGCGGCGAGCAGGAATCCCGCCAGGTAGCCGTTGAGCACGCGCGGATTGGCTGACGACAGGCCGTGATCAATCAGCTGCCGCAGCGCCGCCGGCAGCGCCAGCATGGCGGCCGCTGCGACCAGCAGTGCCGCCAGCGCGCCGCCCAGCAGCAGCCAGTGTGGGGCGAGAAATGGCCATAGCGCCCGTAGTGGTCGCAGCGATTTGGCTCGCGGTCGATCTCTTGCATCACTCATGCGTACCGATCCTACAGTGGAACTGCTCTGTCTGTGACCTACGACACTGGCGCCGCGGCCCGGTTTGGCAGTACCGTGTCCCGCTCGCAGTCGCGAGTACAGCATTGTCGCGACGGCACCATTAAGGAGGATTCGCTAATGGCACTTTGGAAAGAACCCGGCTCGACCCCGAGCCCGACTGGCAGCCCGGTCTCGGGAGCCCCCACCACCACCGTCACGGAATTACACAAGGCTGGCGAGGCTGATGCCCGGCGTGCCGGCGCCGCGCGCCCCGCGAGCGTCGAGTCGGTGATCGCGGCCGAACTCACCATCGAAGGCAAGATCAGCGGCTCAGGCGATGTGCGCATTGCCGGTCGCTTCAAAGGCGACGTGCAGGTGGATGGCAACTTCCGCATTGACGCCGGCGCCCGGCTCGAGGGCCAGGTGCGCGCCGGCGTGGTCATCGTTGGCGGCGAGCTGCAGGGCAATATCGAAGCCGCCAAGCAGGTCGATGTGCTGAGCACCGGCATCATCGTCGGCGACGTCAAGGCCGCCTCGATCACGGTTGCCGCCGGCTCGCGCATGCGCGGGCACGTCGAGTTCGGCTGGGAGGACAAGCTCGGTGCGGTTGAATTCAAGGGGGCACCGCGCTCAGTATGACGGCATGAGCAGTATTCGTTCGGGCTCGCCCGGGGCCACTCGTGTCTGTCCGCACTGCAAGGCGACGGTGCTGGAGACCGCGGCGATCTGCCCCGGCTGCCGCCATCACTTGCGCTTCAACACCGACGCCAGCCAGTCGGCGGGTGACGAGGGCTACACCGCGCTGAGCGTCGACGGCAGCATCTCCCACAAGGTCGGCGGCGAGCCGTGTGAGTATTTTGTCGTGCTCGATATCCGCGACGAACGCGACCAGCAGCTGGCACGCCAGGTGGTCGGCGTCGGCGTGCTGCAGCCAGGCGAGCAGCGACATCTTAATGTGTCGGTCGGCATGCGACCGGTGCGCGCGCTCGGCGCATCCAGATCGTCGATCCCAGTGTCCCCGTCACCCGCCGCGGGTGTAAAGCCGCCGCTGCCGCCGCCGCCGGCAGTCGAATCACGCCTGCAGCCGCGAGCGCCGGCCAAGCCCCCGGCTGGCGGTAATACCGGCGCCGCTGCCACCGGACCAGGTGGCGCCGGCCCAGGTGCCACCGGCGCCGGCAGCACCAACCCGCGTTTCCGGAATTTTCACAAGCCCTGATCACCTGGTGACTGGCCGCCCAGTGCCAGCAGCAGCTGCACCGTGTCCTGCAGGCGCTGCGACTGCGCGTGCACCAGGCCGATCCGGGCCTGTTCATTCTGTCGCTGCGCCTCCAGTACCTGCAATACTCCGCTGTTGCCGGCGCTGAAGCTCTCACGCGTCAGCGCCAGGTTTTGAGCGGCGATCGCCACTGCGCGCTGCTGGCTGCCCAGCAGTTCCTGGTCGTGATCCAGTGCCTCCAGCGCGTCTGCGACCTGTGCAAACGAGCTCAGCACCACCTGCTCGTAGTTGGCGAGCGACGCCTGCATGGCGTCGCGCGCGGCCTGCTGCCTGGCACGCAGCGCACCGTGGTCGAACAGCGGCTGCGTCAGGCTGCCCCCCAGTGCGCCGGCGGCGCTGCTGGCGTCGAACAGCGTGTGCAGCGTGTTGGTCTGCAGGCTGGCGCTGGCCGTCAGGCTGATCTGCGGATACAGGTTGGCACTGGCCACGCCAACCGCCGCGGTGGCGGCATGCAGCTGCGCCTCGGCCGCCAGGATGTCCGGGCGCCGATGCACCAGCTGCGACGGTAGCGCCAGCGGCAGGTGCGCCGGCGGATCGAAATCCTCGAGCCTGAAGTCCGGCACGCTCCACTCTGCCGGCGTGCTGCCGGCGAGCAATGCCAGCGCATGGCTGGCGACGCTCAGGTCGCGCCGCAGCGGCGGCAGCAGCGTCTCGTCGTTGGCGAGCTGGCTCTGGGCGTTGAGCAGATCCACGCGCGTCGCGGCGCCATCGTCGAACGAGTCCTGCACCAGTTTCAGGTTGCTGCGGTCATCGGCCAGCAGCGACTGCAGGTTGTCTATCTGCGCGCGCGCCGAGGCCAGGGCCAGCGCCTGCATCGCGACGTTGCCGCTGACGCTGAGCGCCGCGGCGGCCAGCTGGTACTGCTGATAGTCGGTCAGCGCGCGTTGCTGCTCGATCGTGCGCCGCACGCCACCGGCAATGTCGAACGTGTAGCTGACCGCCGGCCCGATCGAGAAGTAGCTGAACGGCGGCAGGCGATCCGGGCCCAGGAAGGCCGCACCGTATTTCTGCCGGCCGGCGATCACATCCAGGTCCACGTGCGGATAGCGGCCGGACTCAGCCGCCCCGCTGATCGCCTGGGCCTGCGCCAGCGTGGCACGTGCGGCATCCAGACTCCGGTTGGCGCCGAGCGCCTGGCGAATGGCGGTGTCGAGACGCGGCGCGTTGAGCAGGCTCCACCACTGCTGCGGTTGCGGCAGCGTGCTGTCGGGGCTGCTATCGCTGGCCGCAAGGTTCTGCAACGGATCCGCCGTGTAGTGCGCGGCGCCTGGATCCGCCGGCGCGACAAATGTCGGCCCGGCGACGCAGCCAGCAAGTCCCGCCAGGCCGGCGACGCTGACGACGCCGGCGAGGCGGCGACTATTCGATCGCGGCATGTTGCACCGGCGTACCGGACGCGCGCGCGCTGCGCACCAGCAGCAGCAACGGCAGCGCCAGCACGGTCAGGATCAGCATCAGCTGGAAGTCGTCGATGTAGGCAATCATCGTGGCCTGCGCCGTGACGCCGCGATCGAGTGCAGCGATTGCCTGCTGGCCGGCGTATACGCCGAGCGAGTGATTCGCCAGCGTCATTGGCGTGATGTGCTGCGCCAGCGAGGCATGCACCAACTGGGTATTGCGTACCATCAGGCCCTGCACGGTCGAGATGCCGATGCTGCTGCCGATGTTACGTAGCAGGTTGAACAATGCAGTGCCCTCGTTGCGCAAGGCGGGTGACAGCGTGGCGAAGGTCAGTGCCGCCATTGGCACGTAGACGATGCCGATTCCCAGCCCCTGGAAGGCGCCCGGCCAAACCACCGACGCCATGCTCAATTGCATCGACAGGTGCGTCAGCTGCCACAACGAGAATGCGGTCAGCAGCAATCCCACGCCGATGATCACCCGCACATCGATGCGCCCGACCGCGCGCCCCACCAGCATCATCGCCACCAGGGTACCGACTCCGCGCGGCACCATCACCACGCCCGCCTGGAACACCGAGTAGCCCATCAACCCCTGCAGCAGCGGCGGCAACAGCGCCAGTGTCGCGAACATCACGATGCCCACCAGGAATATCAGGACATTGCCGGTGAGGAAATTGCGGTCGCGGTACATTGCCAGGCGAATGAACGGCCGCTTGGCGGTCAGCGTGTGCGCGACGAACAGGTAGAACGACAGCCCCGCGATGGCGCTCTCCAGCCTGATCTCGCTGGAATTGAACCAGTCCTTGAGCGGGCCGCGATCCAGCAGCAGCTGCAGCGCGCCGACGGCGATGCTGAGCAGCGTGAAACCCAGGAAATCGAAGCTCTTCTTCGCGTGCGCGGTGTCGGGGAAGTACGCCATCACGCCCAGCACCGCAAGGATTCCGAATGGCACGTTGATGTAGAACACCCAGCGCCAGCTGTAGTCGTCAGTGAGCCAGCCGCCCAGCAGCGGCCCGAGCGTCGGGCCCAGCACCACGCCCAGGCCCCAGATTGACATGGCCCGGCCATGCTGTGCCGGCGGATAGACATCGAACAGCACCGCCTGCGACATCGGTATCAGCGCCGCACCGCACGCGCCCTGCAGCAGACGAAACAGCACGATCTGGTCCAGCGACTGCGCCATGCCGCACAGCGCCGAGGCCAGCGTGAAGCCGATGATCGAGGCCAGGAACAGTGGCTTGCGGCCAAAGCGATCCGCCAGCCACCCGGTCAGCGGCGTCATGATCGCCGCCGCGACGATGTACGAGGTCAGCACCCAGGTCATCTGGTCCTGGGTCGCCGACAGGCTGCCCTGCATGCGCGGCAGCGCAACGTTGGCGATGGTATTGTCGAGGGCCTGCAGGATCGAGGCGACCATCACCGTGAGCGTGATCATCCCGCGATTCAGCGGCACGCCCTGCGCGCCGGTGGGCTCGGCAACGTTCATCACGGCAGCGCTCATCAGCGTTGCGCCAGCTGGTTTCCGGAGTGCAGGCTGCGGTGGTGTTCGGTGTCGACCGTGACTTCCGCGCTCAGTCCGGCATGCAGCGGCGTGCCATCCGCGAACTCGGCCGCATCCAGCTGCAGCCGCACCGGTACCCGCTGCACCACCTTGACCCAGTTGCCGGTCGCATTTTCCGGTGGCAGCAGCGAGAACTGCGCGCCGGTGCCCGGGCTCAGGCTTGCGACGCGGGCTTTGAAGCGGCGCCCCGGATAGGCGTCGATGCGGACCTCGGCGGACTGCCCTGGACGCATGTAGGTCAGGTCGTCTTCCTTGAAGTTGGCCTCGACCCAGACGTCGCTGCTGGAGACCAGTCCGAACACCGGCGTTGCCGCGTTGATGTAGTCACCAACCTGCAATTGCTCCACCCGGGCCACGACGCCGTCATCGGGCGCACGGATCACGGTATACGACAGGTCGACCAGCGCCCGGTCGAGTGCCGCCTGCGCCTGCATGACCAGCGGATGCTGGTCGAGCGGCAGGTCCGGATTGCCGCCGAGCATCGCCAGCACGCTGCCGACCTGCTGCTGCGCGGCGGCGAGCTGCGACTGCGCCAGCTGCAGCGCGTGCTGCGCCTGCTCGAATTGCGCGCGCGAACTGATCCCGGATTGCAGCAGGCGTTGCTGGCGCTCGTACTCGTGCTGCTGGTAGGCCAGCGTGTCGCGCGCAGCGACCTGGTCGGACAGCTGGTGGCGGTAGGTTGCCTTGGCGGCACTGATCTCCATGCGCGCCGACGCCAGCTTGGCCTGCGCCTCCTCGACCGCGATGCGAAACAGCCGGTCATCGAGCCGGAACAGCACGTCGCCGCGGTGTACCAGCTGGTTGTCGTGCACCAGCAGCTCGATCACGCGTCCGGGCACACTGGCACTGATGCTCGCCTGCCCGGCCTGCACCGACGAGTCGTCGGTTGACACGTAGCGACCGGTGGCCAGGTAGTACCAGAGGCCGCCGACCAGCGCCAGCAGCACGCCGCCGCCCATCAGCATCACGCGCAGGCTCAAGCCCCGACGCCGCGGCTCTGGCACGCTGCCGACGACAGTATGCTCGTCCACTTTCGCGTCCATTATCAGTTATCCGTGGGTTATCCGTGGGTTATCCGTGGGTTATCCGTGGGCTGCCCGTGGGCTACTACCCGTGTTCGGCAATTCGTTTCGTTTCCAGCTGCAGCAGCGCGCCCTGCACGCGCTCGAGCAGCCCCATCAACTGTTCGCGCTCTGCGACGCTGAGCGCCGAGAGCGCCTCCTGGCGCATCTGGTCGGCCAGTTTCCACATGCGCTGCGTGATCGGCCGCGCCGCGTCGCGCAGGTACAGCCGGTGGGCGCGCCGGTCGAGCGGATCCTGACGCCGCTCGATCCACTGATCCTGCTGCATGCGGTCCAGCGTGCGTACCAGCGTCATCGGATCGGTATCGGTAACTTCCGCCAGTCGCGCCTGGCTGATGCCCTCGTTGCGCGACAGGTGCGCGAGCACCTTGCATTGTGGCAGCGTCAGGTCGATCTCGCGCGCGTAGCGCTCGAAATGCTTGGCGTACAACCGGTATACATCCCTGACCAGGAAGCCGAAGTTACGCAGTCGATCGTTCGCCGCTGCCATGGCTTTTCGTCCCGCTTGTTTTCACGGGCGAGATAATAACACAAGATATTATCTGCAGGAAATACAACCGCCGGCGAGCGGCGGCCGATGAGCGGCGGGCGGTGGTTGGACAGCAGCGGGTGGCGGGTGGCGGGTGGCCGACGGCCGGATGTCAGGACGGGCGGTACAGCTCTATGCCGGAAGCGACTTCGTGCCTGGCGTCGGCAACGCCGCCCCAGCCGTCGACTCGGACCCACTTGCCCGGCTCCAGGTCCTTGTAGTGCTCGAAGAAATGCTGGATCTGGTGCAGGCGCTGCGGGTGGATGTCCTCGTGCTTGAGCCAGTGGCTGTAGATTGGCAGCACCTTGTCATCGGGTACCGCCAGCACCTTGGAGTCCGGACCGGCCTCGTCGGTCATCCTCAGCAGTCCCAGCGGCCGGCAGCGCACCACCACGCCGGGCATCAGCGGAAACGGCGTGATCACCAGCACGTCCACCGGGTCGCCATCCTGCGCCATGGTGCGCGGCACGTAGCCGTAGTTGCACGGGTAATGCATCGCCGTGCCCATGAAGCGGTCGACGAAGATGGCGCCGGTCGCCTTGTCCACTTCATACTTGATCGGATCGGCATTCATTGGGATTTCAATGATGACGTTGAATTTATCGGGCGCCTGATTGCCCGGCGTAACCAGATCGAGTCCCATGCATGCCTCCGCTTCGATGCGCCCGACATCCTAACCGCGAACGCGGCGAGCGCACATCGGAATCGCTGCCAGGTGCGCTACCCGGACGCAGCGGGTGTGACGCGAGTCACGTCGGCGCAGGCCGCACGTCATCCAACGCCGGGTGGTCGCGTTAAGCTGTAGCAGTAGCAACTCATACCAGGAGAATGCATGATGCGCGCTGAAGGCTTCAGGACGGCGATGACGAGGATGGCAGCGACGGTGCTGATGGGCGCGACGATGCTGGTCGCGACGGTGGGCGCGCTGACGCTTTCGGGCTGCGTGGTGACCGCCAGGCCCGCCTATGTCGGCGAGACAGTGATGGTGGCCCCGCCACCGCCGCAGGAGGAGGTGATCGGCGTCGCCCCGGCACCCGGTTATATCTGGATGGGTGGCTACTGGGGCTGGGAAGGTGGCCGCCATGTCTGGTTGGCCGGGCATTGGGCGCCAGGTCGCCCTGGCTACTACTGGGTGCCGCACCGCTGGGTGCCGGCCCGCGGTGGCGGCTGGCGGCTCGCGGCCGGACACTGGGCACCTCGATAGGATGCGCCACCCGGTGGATGACAGTACCCCCATTGCCGCCAGTGCCGCTGTGGATGCCAATGCCCCTGTGGATGACAAGTCCAGGCATGACAGCGGCAAGGCTGCGATCTACGATGCGCTGCGCGGTTCTCTGCGCGACCTGATCGCCGATCAGACCGACTTCCTCGCCAACATTTCCAATTTTGCCGCGCTACTGTTCAACACCCTGCCGGACCTGAACTGGGCCGGCTTCTACCTGCTGCGCGGGTCGGACCTGGTGCTCGGGCCATTCCAGGGCAAGCCGGCCTGCTCCTGCATAGCCGTTGGCGATGGGGTGTGCGGAACGGCAGCGCTGCGGCGCGCCGCGGTGCTGGTGCCAGACGTGCACGCATTCCCAGGCCATATCGTCTGCGATGAGGCGTCGCAGTCAGAGATCGTGCTGCCGGTGTTCAAGGACCGGCGCCTGGTCGGCGTACTCGATCTGGACAGCCCGCGGCTGGGTCGCTTCGATGATACCGATCGCGAACAGATCGAGGCGCTGCTGCAGCAGCTGATGCAAGGCACCGATGTGCCGCAGTTCCGCCTGGCTCCGCCCGACTAGCGCGCCGACGCGCCCTGTGTCTACGCTGGCGACACTCGCAGCGCAGCTGGCAGCCGGCCGCGCCAGCAGCCGATCGCTGGTGGAGGCGTGCCTGGCCCGCATCGAGGATGGCGCCGGCGAGGGAAGCAGGACTTTCCTGCAGGTCGATCGTGCAGCGGCGCTCGCCCGGGCAGATGAGATTGATGCGCAGCGCGCGCGCGGTGCGAACCTGCCTGCCTACGCCGGCATCCCGGTATCCATCAAGGATCTGTTCGACATCGCCGGCCAGGTGACGCGAGCCGCATCGACGGTGCTGTCGGATCGCGCCCCTGCCGCGACCGATGCGCTGAGCGTGGCGCGGCTGCGCCAGGCGGGTTTGGTGCTCATCGGCCGCACCAACATGACCGAATTCGCGTTTTCCGGGCTGGGCCTCAACCCGCACTACGGCACGCCGTTGAATCCATGGCGTCGCGACCAGCAACATATTCCGGGTGGATCCTCGTCCGGAGCCGCGGTGTCGGTCGCCGATGGCATGGCGCACGGCGCGCTCGGCACCGATACCGGTGGCTCGTGCCGCATTCCGGCCGCATTCACTGGACTGGTCGGCTACAAACCCACAGCGCGTCGCGTGCCGCGCGAGGGTGTGCTGCCGCTGTCGCCCAGCCTCGACTCGGTCGGACCAATCGCCCGCTCGGTCGACTGCTGCGCGCAGCTCGACGCACTGCTGGCGGATGAGCCTGCCCCGCAGCTGGCAGCCGGCTCGCTCTCGGGACGACGCTTCGCGCTGCCGCGCACCGTGGTGCTGGCGGACATGGACCGGTACGTGGCCGGGGATTTCGAGCGCGCGCTCGCGCGACTGGCGGCCGCCGGCGCGCAGATTATCGACATCGATGTGCCGCCCTTTGCCGAGCTTCCCGCGATCCACGCCCGCGGCACGATCGCCACCGCGGAGAGCTACGCCTGGCACCGCCCGCTGCTGGCGACCCACGCGGCCGGCTACGATCCGCGCATACGCACACGCATCCTGATTGGCGCCCGGCAGAGCGCAGCCGACTACAGTGCGTTGCTCGAGGCTCGCAGGAGCTTCATCGCGCAGGTCGAGGCGCGACTCGCCGGCTACGATGCATTCCTGATGCCGACGGTACCGGTAATAGCGCCACGCATCGCGCAGCTCGAGGCCGACGATGACTACCTGCGCATGAATGCGCTGGTGCTGCGCAACTCGACGCTGGTGAACTTCCTCGACGGTTGCGCGATCTCGATTCCTATCCACGCGCCAGGTGAGCCGCCGGTCGGGCTGACGCTGGCGTGCGTTGGCGGGCAGGACCGGGCGTTGTTTCATCATGCCGTGGCGGTCGAGGCGGCGCTCGCGCCGCGCGCGTGATCGGCGCCAGCGCAGCGGCCGAATGCGGCTGCGGATGCGGATGCGGCCGAGGCTGCGGCTACACCTTGCGCAGGATGTCGGCGATCGAATCCGCCGAAGGCAGCTCGCGGGTTCGCCATACCAGCTGGCCGTGGCGATTGACGATGTTGACCTCGGTGGCGTGGCTCTCGACTGCATTGCGCCCCTGCCCGAACAGTTCAAGCAATGAATCCAGATCCTTCGGATCGGGCGCCACCGCGATCCAGCCCTCGTGGGCGTCGAAGCGCTGCAGCCAGCTGCGCATTGCGGCCGGTGTATCCTCCAGCGGATCGATGCTCAGCGACAGCAGCTGGATGCCGCGCGCCACCTGATCGGTCAGCAGGCCCTGCACCCGTTGAAAGATCGCGCCCTGGATCGGACACACGGTCGAACAGCCAGTGAACATCAGGTGCACCGCGGTCGCACGCCCCTGCACCAGTGCCGCAAGGCTTGCCGCTCGGCCATCGGCGCATTGCACTGTGACATCGGGCATCGGCACCGGGGGGTCGATGCGGCCGTGATCGGCGTTCACCAGCTGGGCATAGGCGCCTGGGGACCCGGAAAACGTCAGCGCCTGCGCGCACGCTGCCAGCGCGCCGCTACAGACGCGCCTGCGCGTCATATTGGTGTGTGCCCGGCTCATGCTCGCTCTCGCATCACGAACTGCCATAGCGCCCGGCAGTCCGAGTCATCCATGGTGTAGATGGGCATCTCCACGCTCAGCAGCACGTAGGACGGATCAATGCCCTTGCGTAGCAGCGTGCAGAACCTGTCCTCGTTGTAGGTCGTCACTGGACCGCCGCGCCGCGCACGCGGCGCAAGCAGCAGTTCGCGCGTCAGGCGCGGCGCCAGCGACCGTGCAACCTCCGGCCCGTGGCCTGCCGCGTGGCAGTTGCCGCACACGACCACCTGCGGCGGCAGGTCCACCAGGTGCGTGCGTATGCGCCCATGCAGCGCAAGGTCGCCGGCGAACAACGCCTGCCCGTGTCGGAATTCCTGCTGCGTCGATTCCTGCGGAGTCGATACCTGCAGCGTCAACTCCTGCGGCGTCGATCCCTGCTGC
>Ga0116229_10011454_pt1 | contig 13071 bp, 9 predicted proteins | sample S1TSphgellanicum_3_FD_87313 | JGI IMG/M metagenome (GOLD analysis project Ga0116229, IMG submission 87313) | Host-associated microbial communities from peat moss isolated from Minnesota, USA - S1T2_Fc - Sphagnum magellanicum MG | ecosystem: Host-associated > Plants > Peat moss > Unclassified...
CCACCAACCCAGGGTTGCACTCCAATCAAAGTGTCTAATGGTGCATTCACACTTGATGTTAAGTCAGTGTTAAATGAAAATCTAGGTGGCATCATCCTAGGTGGCACCCAATGTTGAATGGGTAATAGCTTAATGTTAAAGTGAATGTTAACTTAACATGCTCAGAGTGTCGGTGGTGACGACACGATCGATGGCTGGCGTGTGTCTCTCCGCCACCACAACCCACAACACCAAAATTATACAGAGGCCGGTTCTGCCATAGAATGCTTTTGCAGTAGAATTGTCGTGTCACAGACAGACGCACGCACAGACATAGTGAATTAATATAGTAGATTCGCAATTAGAAAAACAATTTTTTTTGGGAACAAAATCTATTGTTCCCAATCCAATTAGGTGTGTGCCATTGGAATCTTCCTTCCATCACACTTTTTACGAAGGCAGGGCTATTGTGTTTAGATTCATTATAGAGAATATTTGTAGCTTAAGGGAATTTTTGGCCCCTACTAGGTAATAATAATAGGTCTATTTTTATTATATGAGGATTTTTGAAAGATGATATTTTGGCTTTTATTGAAACTTGAGATTAGTTATAGAGTGTGTTATGATATCTTGAAGGATTTTGGTTTCTTTTGAGAGGATTTTTTTGAAGATTATATTTTTGCATGGTGAAATATTCGCATTTACATAATTTTTTAGTTTATTTTTTTGCCTTAAGATACTTTTTAATGTAAATGGCAAGGCCACAATGTGACACAACCCTTGTTTTGTTTTGTCTCTCTGAAATCTGACAAACCACTACGGTTCATGCCATGCTCTTGGCATCTTTGGAAAGCTGTAGTCCACCATCCTTAAGAACTAAGCACTCTCTTCCTCTTACGCCTTGTGACCCCGGAATCTCTAGTTTCATGATAGCACCCCGTGCTTTATTAGGATGGGTAAAAAGCTCAGGGGTGCCGAGTGCAGACATTTCCCAAAGTGCCTTATTTTGGGAATATGCCCCCCCCGCACCCCAGGGCTGTAATTTTGGACAGATGATATGTGTGGGATCGTATGTCCAAATTCCCATGGAAATTTGAGTACTTAATTTTGGAACCCAAAAATGTGAAAAGAGAAGGTGTTGTTGTTGTTGTTGAGAGTGCACAAGTTTTTTTCGAAGCTGTTAAAAAAATCTGCAAACGTTATTATTTTTTATTGTTTTTTGTTTTTTCCCTTCTTGTTCTTCTGTTTTAGGTTCGTTGATTTCAGATTTATTTTTCACAAAATTGAAACAGCCAGTTCTTTGATTCTGAGATATTTTTAAAACCAGAGCCAGCAGCTACCAGCGTTTCTTTTTTCTGGGTGTGAAATTTCGCATTTATCTGACACAAAAAAGGCCATTTGACCTCCCAGCCTTAATTTGGGGCATTTTTTTCTGCCAAAATCACCAATAATTGATAGACCTTAGATTTTTAAGGTCACTTGACTCATCAATGGCTAAAAACCATTGCTAGTAAATGTGATGAGAGGTTTTCGTTGGATGTCGCTTTTTGAAGAGATCCATTCAAAGGTTGCATACTTTCGCTCTTATTAGCGTTCTTTCATTCGTGGTGTTGCCTCTCTGAGCACAACCTCTATCGCCACTAACTTTCCATCACAATCGTGAGAACATAGCCGCCTCTTTTCCATTGCATTCATGTTAGCTTCATCGACATTCACAGTACGTGCATTAATTTTTTTTTAAGTTGCCTTCATTTCTGGGTTTGTTGATTGATCTTTCTGATTTTTTTGATCTTACAAGAGCTTGAGGCTGCTTCTTCAAAGTGCAACATTTTTCTAAGCTTTGAAGCTTGCAAATCTTAAATGAGATCTGATAAATTTGTAATTGGCAGGAAGATCAAAACGTTGAGGCTATTGTTTATGCTCTGGAGTCTTGACTTCAAACTGTTGTTGAATTATTCACAACAACGCTACAACAAAAGAAAGCTAATCTTAAGGCCTAAGCGAATATAAAAAATTTATTTAGTTGCTTGTATCTTTGTGTCTTCTTGATCTTTCTATTCAGGTATTGTTGTTTGTTTTTATTTTGTCCTGGTGTTTGTTGCATTTTGAGGGGTTTGCCATCTTGAAGGGAAAGCACCATGCCTCCTTTGAAATTGTTAGACAATTTTAAATGCAAGTGGTTCTTTTTTCTTCCCTTCTTGATATTGAACTTGGTAAATATGCACGGCCATTTGTGTTGTTGTGCGATCTAATACATAGGGGCCTGGTTTTAAGTTCGGTAAAGGGAGGAGCCAGAGGTGCTTTAACTTCAAGTACTGTTGAAGAAGGTGATCAACCTATAAAAACTCCATCTCCAAACGGCTCTACACTTAAGAGAACTCAAAAAACGAAATGGGAGTTGAATCGAATGTTCCAAGATATTTGGGCAACCAAATTGTGTGGGCAAAAGTTGTAATTGGGGAGGATGGTAGGTTGAATATGGTAAGGTGCAAGGTTTGTAACATTGTGGAACATCGTGAGAAATTGTTGAATTTGATGGTTTGTAGAAACATGTTGGTTGTTGAAAGGCCAAACATGCATATTTTGGGGGGCATGCAAGGGACTTCATGAATTTTTTAAGTCAACATGCTAAGAATGAAAGCGAGTTTGTGAATTTGCTTGGGAAATAATTAGTGATTTAGCAAGTTACCAACGGGGTTCATTTTGAATAGAAACGTAAATTTATGTAGTTCGTTGCAATATTTCATCTTTTAAATCAACGGCGACCGATGATGGACTTTGAAAGCATGAAAGATTTATTCAATTTCATTCAAATGCCCAACACCCCATGAAAGCATTGGTCTAATTCTTCTAGGTGGAATATGGCAAAATGTATGAATGATGTGGTTCTGCAATCCACACACGTGGCAATGCAAAATGTCCAATTCATTGCTGTGAATTGTGACAAAGTCATAACTATCAACTACCAAAGTTGGGTAAGTATGCATGTATTTGTGGTGGAAGGGTGGAAACGAATCCCAATCTTACTATGTTTGTAGTAAGTTGTGAATGGCACTTCTGTAGATAACTTGACAAAGTTGATTGCAAATGCCTGCTACAATATGGTGGATTTTTTGAATCAAATTTGGGGTCAAAACTAATGTGTTTTGGCACAAATGGTGTCATAATCTTTTAGGGTTCTAAATTGGATGTTATTATTGAATTGAAAGTGAAGCATGACCCTTTCATATTAGGGGTACATTGTGTGGCACAAATTACTAATTTGGTTGTTTAAATTTTTTCTCACTTACTTCTGGTGTTTAAAATTGAAGCCTTATTTTAATTTGTGTACAACTTTTATTCGCATAGCTTGTAACGCCATTTGGAAAGATGCAAATTTCCTTAGTTCATGGAACTAAAATCATTTGGTGGATTTCAATGTTGTCCCTTATAAAACAAATTCTTACAAAATACTTGGCTTGGTGGTGAGTATGTTTGAAAACCAAGTAACAAACATAGTTGTAAAGGCCAATTTGCACCTATTGTGTGATGTTGAGACCTTTCTAGGTTTAGTTTGCATAATTCTATTGCTTGACTGTGTTCAAAGTTTGTCCAAGTTTGGTAAGACTCATGATGTTTTGATATGTGATTTTGTATGTGTTGTGAAGGTATGTGAAGATGATCTATATGAAATATATTTTGATCTAATCATTTAGTATTCATCCAAGGATTTCAACACATTTCTTTCCATTCTTGATCATTGGAATGAAGCCTTGAACATGACCTAGGTTACTAGTCCTAACTTTATTTTGGAGTATGTAACTTTTTGATTTTTTGGATGTACCATCATGGTACACCAAATAAATTCACTAATTGGGGTTTTCAGTTTAGTGTCAAGGCTTGACTGGTTGAATGTCATGTTGAAGAAGTGAAAAAAAAATGTTTCGATGTTGCTTTTGGTTTCATCAAGGAATTGGAGCAAAGATTTCCTATTCAGGAGATCAGGAATGTTGTTAACATTGTCTACTTGTAATTTTAGGTTCAACCACAAGCTAAACACACATTTTTAGCACAATTGAACATTTTTAAAACACATTATTGCCATGGAAAGAATGTTGGTCCGAATCAAGTCTTCATCAAACCCATCCTTAATGAGGAACTATTAGATCGGTAATCATCTTTCTTCAAGATCACCATGCAAAATAATTGCCAAGTTGCAATGAAAATGCCTCATGATTGTAGTCCTTGTACCAAGATGTGGTGCATGCTATCAAACAACTAATCCATTAAACATCAAATGTATGAATTGTTAAGTTAATCGAGTTGTCAATGGTTATGGTCTTGGGTAATGTTGAAGATGAAAGGTGTTTTTCCACCTTAAGTTTTGTGAAAAGTAAGTTGAGAAACAAGTTGACAACACACCTAGATCTTGTTGTGTGTATGTATGTGGAATTTTTTTTACTATTAAAACCTTTCCATTTGATGTTGCAATCAGATCTTAGAATGTGAAAAAGGATTGTGCATTGGATGTTTAGTAGCTTACATCTATTTTCAAGGTTCTGATTGCCCTAGATTTTGTGTTGTGTTTTACCACATTGCTACAAGTTTTGTATGTTATGTTATTATGTTATTTTATTTTTTTATCAGCATGTACTTTTCGACTGCAATGGGTAAGGTACATACTGACTAGGGTTTGATTCCCTTAAAAAAACCAAGGTTAGGATGTATGATTTTCTTTCTTTTCATATCAATTACCTTTTGGATTTTTTGTTTAGAACTTCTATAAGTTGTGTTGTTTACAAAGGCATTTAGTTGTGTTGTTTACAAAGGCATTTAGTTTTGTAACATCAAAAGACAAAATTGGTGCTTAGTCCAATGCACTAAAATATAAAATCATTTACATCAAAGTTTATTTTTGGTTTTGTGCTCCTAATTTAATTTTTGGCTTGTGTTGTGATTGCTTAATTTTTACTTTTTTTATGTGTTGGTTGCCATTAGTTTTACTTGCATTTCAATGTGGTTACTAATTTCCTACTACAACTTGAATATGGTTGCTTGTTAAATTGATTATGACAAGAAATGTGTAGCCACAAGTTTTGTAGCCAACAACTACCTTGGTAGCCATTTTTCCCCCCCTTCTAAACCCAAGTAGTTGGTTATTCACCCCTTCAACCACACATGGCTGCCACTTGTTATAAATGTAGTGGCCATAAGTAGCCACTTAAGCTACTTAAAAAAAACTTCGAAAAAAAAGACTAGTAGTTACATCCAATCATATCAAATCAAATATTTTCACAAATAGTGGTTAGGTTAAAACTTTGTGGGACATTTTTAGAATAGTTGAAATAGTGTAGTGCGAATCTTAGGTTTTAACAAGAACCTCTAGTTTTGATTTTGGATTTTATGGCATTGATTTTAATTATGGATAGGTTTTTTTCTTAATAAAGTTGGGATTCAGTTTTAGATCTAGTTTTAAAATAAGAACTTCAATTTTGGTTTCATTTCTAAAAAAATTTCAATTCAAGCCAGTTCCTAATTCTTAAATAGGTTGGGGTAGGTTTTAGGTAACTTTTTGGTTAGGTTCCACAACATCAAAAATCATCCGAAATAATTTTTAAATGATCTTTTTATTTAGGCAACATTTATGGGTGTCAAGAATCATGACCAGGAGGTCAACAATTCAATTGTGACTAGAAAAATTAAAAAAGAAGGGAATGACAATAAACACTAAGAACCATGATCAAAAGACCAACAAAGTGATTATGACTAAGAGGAATAGATAAGAAAATGACAACGATGAACACCAAGAATCATTGTAACAATAAAAGATGTTGTGACAATATCATAACATCACATTACATCATTATTTCAAACTAGGGCATGCTATGGTAATTTTGAATACAATTAACTTTAGGAAAGAAAAAAATGAATTATCCACCAACATGGATAATAAAAGACATTGTTTTATGCTTCATCTGTTTTTATAGTAGCAAATAACTTCTAATTAAGTTAACTATATTAATTGATTGGTCTACACAAATTACTACATCATTTTTAAAATGTGATCTAGTGGATCAAATTGTTTTAGATATCTCTCAATTGGCTATCATGGTCTTTTTTTGATATCAATCAATCCATCTATTTTTACAAAAATCCCATGTTAACCCACAACTACATTCAAATAAATTTGACATGGATATTGTTTGGCACCAATCATAGTTCCCACTTCTTTTCATGTAATGCTTAACCCTAATCTTCAAAATTCCAACAATTTAACTCCCTTCCTAAATATGAATTCTCACAGTTTTCATTCAACACATCCCATATTCTTGTTAAACAATTGTTTTGATGCCTTCTCCAAACCAACCTTTTTGTCCCATAGGGCTTTTCATCACCTCCACCATGTACATATAATTTATTCATATTATTGTCCTACACATTCATAACCTAAAACTCTAGTGCACAACAAAGACATTTCGAAATCTTACACAACAACAAAAACAAAAACATGTGGGCATCTTCCCAAGTATATAAACATTAATTCAAGTCCAATGTTTTTTTTATAGAAAATCAAATGTTTAGCTCATTAGCAAGGTGTCCATTTTATTTCCTTTGTTGCAAGCTCCTTCACTCAATTCCACAACCAATGCCTCATGTTGAGCTTCACCATCACCAAAGAATATCAAAAGCAACAAACAAAAAAACTATTTCATTTGTCGTCATGAATTAAAATACACAAATGCAACATCACCCATTTTTTCAACACCATAAACCTACAATGTAAACAAAAATCATTCTTAACCACTAAGAAAGAAAATGATCAACATCAACCATTCGTTCTTTTATTTCTTTCACCTTTGAATGGTTTGATCCATTTCATTAGGTCATCCAAGTAAAAATTTAGTAGACTTCTTTTCATCCCACACCATGACCAAGAGACCAACAAAGCATGATCGAGAAGAACAATAAAAAACAATGACAATGAACGATGAAAATCATGACCAAGGGGAGCCAAAAAAAAAAAACAATGATGATGTAACTAAAAGAAAATCATGTTAAAAAATGGGAACAAATATTTACCAAAGAAAAAGACATAGACCAAAGTGAAAAATAGAACCCACAAAAATGATCCATAACCAAGAACATCATGAAAAGAATCTAGTGCATTTTGTTTGTTTATTTTTGAAATGAAAATAACAACACAATGATAGTCACAAACATGGAAAGGAAAACAAAGAAAAAAGATGAGAAGAACAAAAAGAAAAAAATAAAAATAAATCATAAAACCTTAAAGCAACCACCCAAACCTTAAACCAATAATTAGAATTGAAATCAAAATTTTAAAACAATTAGTCTAATTTTGGTTCTCACATTATTTAAAAATTCGACCAAGGTCAAGTTTCACTTCTTTTGGAAAAACAAATAGAGGGTAAATTTTAAATTTAGTTTTTAAAATTTAACCTAACCTTGGTTTTGGTTCAAACCCAATTCCGATTAAATTTTGAGTACTTGAAACTAAAACCTAATTTTGATTTTGGTTCCAACCTAATTCTAATTGGGTTTTAGCTATTCAAAATTGAAACCACTCCCAATAATTGGTTGACTTGAGTCCTTGCACAACACTAGTTTGAAATTGCTAGTTCTTTGATTTTTTTGAAAAAAATTGAATTAACAGTTCTATGATTTTAGAACAAAACAAATAGTCTTTTTTTATTTTGAAAGATTTTAATAACCAAAATTGATGGTTACTATAAAATCGAATACCCGCACAACATTGGTTAGATTAAAATGTGTGAGACATTTTTAGAGTTTTGTAAGGATGCTCGAAATTGGCAATGTTTTGAATATGTTTATAAAATAACCTAAACTAGTGTGGTTATTTTTTAACGTTCCTTCAAAAGATTGGAATGGATGATTATCAAATTATGAAAGATTTTTAAAACCAAAATAATTGGTTACAAACTTATCAAATACCTTGCCCAACAACATTTATTTTGTTTGCAAGATTATAATTGCCTATGAAACATTCAATTATTTCATGAACATTGTCCAATTCGTTTGAATGTTTTTCAAATAATTTGAACTAATGGTTCTTCAATTTCCAAATTTGTTTTTCCAAAACACCACAATGAATTGTTGTAACAAAAAAAACAATTGATAGATTTATGCACACCATTGACCAATTGCAATTATACAACTCACACAAGTTAACTTAACTTAAAATGATCATTTATTCAAAATGAGTATATACACATTGCCACTATAGTTTGTTATTTTTCTATGAAAAAAGGTAATTTGTTTTGTTTTGATATGTAGTTATGAGATCCATTGAATCGAGATGCTTCAAATTGTGTTCTTGGTGTTTTTGGAAAACTCTCAATGAGAATGGGTGCATGGGTTTAGTTCCATGACGTTTGGACTCGCGATGCAATTTTTTTTGAATATTGAATGATTTCTTCATTGGAAATTAAATTAAATCATAGCCAAAAATTGTAAAGGAATTGGAATGTGCTTTTGGTGTTGTTGGAAAGATCTTGATGAGTAGAATTTAATGGGATTTATTTGGATTGAAAGAGTGGGAGATAGGGATTTTAAAGTGATTTTTGCCATTGAAAATTCAAATAAATTCCCAAGACCTAGGTTTTGCAAGGAATAAATAGTTGAGAACGTGGTAACACTTGAAGGCTTACCATTCAATTCAAGCATGATTACTTTCATATTTGGCTATTCAAAAAATTGATACATACATTGTAAAACAATGTTCACATGTTGAGTTTCCCTATTTTGTAATGGGTTCACATTTGTGCCAATGGCACAAGCCACATTAGTGATTTTTATTTCTAAGGCACATATGAAGGATCAAATCTCTTCAAATTTACTCTCATGAGCATATCATTACCTTTTATTAGTTTGAATATTCCACAAAGTCAAAACACTCTCAAATAACCCAAAAATATTCACGTAATGGAAGAAAATGAGAAACCAAAAACATTCATGTCAAGAGCATTCATCTTTAGAATAAGGCATCACAAAACCATAAAACCAAAAACCAAAGCACACTCCTATAATCTAAAATTCAATACTTAGTTTTTCATGTCATCCTCTTGAATCCCTTACACTCCATAGATGACAATAAATCAATAGCAAAAGACATACCACGACTCCAAAAGTTAAATAACCACATAATTTCCATCATTAGGAGCATGGAAATCAACAAATTAAACAACAAAACAAAAAAGATCCCAATCTTATACTAGAAATTATATAATCATAACAAAATATTAGCACATACAGCCGCCCAACCACAATGTTGAATGATGAAAAACAAAAAGGTCACAAACTTCCATAGTGCTTAAGATCATGACAATTCACACTGAAAAAAAATAATAGCCACCTCAACCTTAATTTTATGCCACACTATCTTTTAAATGTGAAAATATTTTTAAAACCACAACCATTAGTTACTAACAAGGCTAAATACCCACCTAGTATTGGTTAGGTCAAAACACGTGTGACATTTTAGCGTTTGGCAAGACCATTTGAAACCATTAGTTCTTCAAAGTAACCTGAACTCAAGGTTCTTTGATTTCTGAATTTTTTATGAAAAACTAAAAAAGATGTTTATGTGAGTTGAATAAATTTTTAAAACCATAATAGGAGGTTACTAATGAAATTGGATACCCACCCAACACTAATTAGGTTTAAATATATGCAAATTTTTAGGTTTCTACAATTTGCAACCATCAATTTTGTAATGCTTTTGAAATAAGTTGAATTAGGTGTTTGGTATTAGGGTGCACATTAGTTGCAAATGATGGGAAGATATGTGTTCACAAGGAAGTGGGGTATTTTTCCCCCCTTACTTGGGAGCATATTTCATTAGTTTCAAAACCGAATATAATAAACGATTATAGAGGCCATAGGTGGAGGGCTACCCAAAGTGTTTGGAACTCCAAGACAAAGTAACAAGAGAAGAAGCGTTAGCTTTTGAAGCCCTTATATGTTTGCCCACTAACCTTTCTATTTTAGTTGGTGGTTATTTGATTTCCAAATGTTTCTTCCACAAAACTAGAGCACATGCTTCTTTGATTTTGAAAAATGTTAAAAATCAAGATTGAGAGTCATTAGCAAAATCAACCTAACCAATGCCAATTAAGTTATGTGTAACATTTTTGCGATTTTACAAGTGCATTTGAAACCACCAACTTTTTTATGATTTTGAAATAACTTGAATTGGTGGTTTTATAATTTGAATTTGGATTTTTCCAAAAAAACCAGAATGGACAATTTTTTGATTGTGAAAAACATTAAAACCCAAAAATAACACTAGAGAAATCAAATACCCGTTCAACACCTAGTTAAACTATAAATATGTGCAAAGTTTTTTAGGGTTTTGCAAGTGTGTTTGAAACCATTATTTGTTCTATGCCTTTTGAAATAACATGAACCAACAATTTTTAGATTTCCAAAAAAAATCCAAAAAAATAAAAGATACAATTTTTTGGTTTTGAAAGATATTAAAAACTAGAACCAATGGTCATCTAGAGAAATCCAATACCCACCCAACCTTGGTTAAGGTTACAAATACATGTGAAATTTTTAGGGTTTTGCAAGTGCATTTGAAAACACTGTAAGAAAAAAAATAGGGTCACAAAACATCACATCATCACCATGAAAAATGTAATAATTAATGAACCAGTCCACAACATCAATAAGATGTATTAGTTACACATAATCAACATTACATTAATTCTAAATCTAAAGCATTATTAGGGATTAGATCATTCCAAGTTTTCTCTCTCAAGTTATCTTTGCCTTTTCTATTGATTTTGTCAACAAAACATGAAGCCCATAACACTTTGCACATTCAACAATCAAATTCTCCAATTCTATAGATAATGGTACTTGAACAAAATGCAACACAAAGACCACGTAAACTTGAATGTATCAAGACAACAAAGGCACAATTGATAATTCATAAACCCATAAGCTTTTACATGACATTATTTAGTAGATCGTGACTACCACAACATCACATAAGGCAACATCAATGCATGTAGAAACAAAACATTAAGTTTATCATGAAGGTCCCATCACTATAGGTCTTGTTCCCAACCTCTTCAAAACTACTTAACATACACATAAATGAAATTGTCACAAACATATAACATCAACATAGGTAAGCTCACAAACCCCCTATGGTTTTTCATCATGTCCTAATGTTTTTATTGTAAATTCTTAACATTATTCTTAACAAGTAGTTCTAAATTCTTTGCATAGCGAAGCAAATCAAAAGAGAACTTAGAAACCACCAACAAGAACATTATTATCCCCCAAGTACTCTCTACCATTTTTTTGCCTTTGGTGCATTAATTTTTTAAATTTATTTACATTTTCACCTAAGTTGATGTCCCAAACACTCCACATTAGGTCTAAAAATATAATGTAGAAATGACATTCCACTACATTCGAACTCCATAGAAACATCATCTCCAAGCCCAAGCAACAAATAAAAATTTGAGTTCACTCATCATAATTGAAAGCCATCACACATTAAATTCATTAATTGTAGTAAGCCTATTGATGAAGTTGAAAGGATATGGTAAAATAAGTTTTTGCACTGGCCTTTTTTTCCATAACTTTTGTAACTTATTTGTTATTATTATCACACCATTTTTGAGCATTTTGCATGCCTTTTTACACCTTGGATGTCTTTTTCTAGCAATTTGGTTTGATGCAATTGAGTGTTAGTAGCAAGCTGATGTGTTGGCATGTTTTGTTCACTTGGTCAAAAGTTTTGATGAATGACATATGCTCTATTAGAACTTCCAATGGAACAATTCAAGTATAATGTTGTAGGAGCCAATTGGGGTCGAGGCTCTCATCATTCTTTAGTTTGTCTTCTATTGCTAGTTTTTAATACATTTTATGCCCACTAGTTTCAAGTGTTTTCTTCTCAAATGATGACCACTTGAAAATGTCACTACAACAACAAGGGGCTATTTTGTGATCCACATATCATCGCAAACAACAAAGAAAGAAGATTCCGAAAACTCGCAGTTGCGAACCATAACTCCTCGCAAACTGTTAAGCCTTTGCGATACTATAACATTCGCACCCGTACAATCGCAAGTCCTTCACAACTCCCGAACTTGACACAATCGCAAAAATTTTACGATCGTAACTGCTTCTATATACCATTTGCGATTGACATTACATGGGAAACTATTTGCAACAAACCCATCGCTGCAACAACTTGGCGAATCGACTCAAAAGTCTATCGGTTTCCGAAATAAGGTCCATCGCAAACCCTTAGTGGCATTTTGAAAATCTCAACAAGTTTGCGTTAGATCTTATATCGGAAACCACGAAAACTTTTTGGGATTCTCATAATGCCGCTAAAAGTTTGCGAAATCATAGATTTCGCAAACGTGTTTTGGAATGATTTTACCCCCAAGAGTGTAGTGATGTCTGTGACATGGTATTATATTATTGGTCTTTTGGCTTTTGCAGTAGTGCGAAGAATTATAACTCGCAATTTTTTTTGAGATGCACTGTGTATCGCAAGAGCATGGCACTATATTTTTATTTTGGAAGCAGGGTTAATTTGGGTCACTTTGGGCCGCAAAAAAAAAAATCTATATCAAAATTTCAAAATTTACAATGTAAAAGGGTTTGCAACCCTTGGGGTTCTAACACACTAGTTGTCTATCTACACCTCCTTCCCCTCTTGGATTTCTTCCTTGAATCTTTCTTCCTAGTGTTCTCTAGTGGAGGGGGAGGCTACTCATCCTCCTCCCTCTCTTCATCGTCCCCCTGCCCCTCCTCCTCCTCCTGCTCCTCCTCCCTATTCTCTTTATCTTTGGCCCCTGAAGAACCTTCATTTTGACTAGCAAATGAACTGGGTCCACTGCTAGTGGTAGCACTCGGAGCAGGTAGCACACTGGGAGCAGTGCTACCTGCTCTCTCCTCCTCATCACTGCTGCCCTTGGAGCTCTCACTCTCACCCTCAGATGCCTGCATTTCAACATGCAAAGCTTAGTCAACACCATAAATGAAAATCTTGATTCAAATGAAAATAATTTCAACACAAACAGAAATTGAATCCCAACC
>Ga0116229_10011455_pt1 | contig 13070 bp, 6 predicted proteins | sample S1TSphgellanicum_3_FD_87313 | JGI IMG/M metagenome (GOLD analysis project Ga0116229, IMG submission 87313) | Host-associated microbial communities from peat moss isolated from Minnesota, USA - S1T2_Fc - Sphagnum magellanicum MG | ecosystem: Host-associated > Plants > Peat moss > Unclassified...
AATTGATAGCAATCTTAAAATGATTTTTGAAGGTAGAAACTAGATTCATTTATCCAAGAAACAGGATTTCTAAATACGTAAGAATTTAGGAGTCAGAATTCAAGAGCCAGAATTGTTTTTGAATCGGGATTGGAACAGGAGTAATGGCAATACTGCTCGGAGAGAGCGAAAATTAGAAACCCGGTTTCTGGCATCTTAACGATCGTTAACCGACAAGTATTGGGAGTGATGGGGGTGTATGAAGACAGATACCTATACCAAACTCTGATAACTCCTGACTCCTGACCTAAAGACGGGCATTTACATTTTCACAACCGCTTAAAACATAAGTTAGTTCATGAAAAAGAATAAATCGATATTTAGATTCCTACTGTTAGGAAAAGTGCTGTTAATTTCATACTCACTCTTAACCCTCTGGGGAATACCTAGTTTGGCAGGGGTGACTTTCAATCCGCCGGGAGCACAAGCACCTAAGCGCTCATCCGGAGGAGCCTCACGGACTGGCAACATTTGTGGATTTGCGACAAAACCAACTAACAGTGCATCTATTACGCCGTTGATCCCAAAAACTAATATTGGCTTCACAGTGGCGGAACGTCCAACAATATTTGTCTACGTTCCGCCAACGACTGCGAAAAAAGCACTGTTTACTCTCCAAGAGGAGGAATCCAAAAGCTATTACCAGACAACCTTACCTTTGCCTGAGAAACCGGGTGTGATGGAGGTGAAACTCCCCGATTCCGTGCCAGCACTCAAGACAAACAAAAATTATAAATGGTCTTTAATCGTGGTCTGCACGGAAGATTTAGAGACAGATAGTCCTTGGGTGAGTGGATGGATTCGTCGAGTTGAGACCAATCGCAGTTTAATCAATCAACACAAGTTGTCAGCTTCACTAGAGTCGGTATCCCAGTTAGCCGAGACTGGTATTTGGTACGATTCGCTCTCTACTCTTGCCCAATTAAGGCGATCGCAACCTAACAATCAAGCTCTGAGTGCTGATTGGCGAGAACTATTAAACTCCGTGGGACTGAATGCGATCGCCAATGAACCGCTAGCCAATTAACGAAGTAACCAAAGACTAGGCAGAGGATATTTTTGAAACCACTTTTTAGGTGTATACGTAGATTGCACTTAGGAGATTGGCGCTTTGTCTTCATGACATCTCCTATTGTGGCGATATTTATCATGGCTGGGGGAATGACAGGATTATTTCAACTACTGGAGTGGTCTACTCTAGAGCGATTTTTTACACTGCGTCCCCCTGAACCACCTGAAAAGCGCATTCTGATCGTCACCATTGATGAAAAAGACATCACCCAAGTCGGTAAATGGCCGATTCCTGATGCTATTTTAGCTAAACTTCTCACCAAACTTAAAGCACAACAACCAGCAGCCATCGGCATGGATATTTATCGAGATTTGCCAGTGAAACCAGGTGATCAAGAATTGGTGGCGGTGATGAAGTCTACACCCAACTTGATTGGTGTGAAGAAACTGGTGGGGGATAGGGTAGCTCCATCCCCAATCTTATCTGCACGAAAGCAAATCGCTCTCTCTGATTTGATTTTAGATACAGATGGCAAGGTAAGGCGAGGGTTGGTCTCTGCTAGCGATGGCAACGGAGAAATTTTTTTAGGATTAGCTGCTCGTTTAACACTCATGTATCTGGAGCCCAAAGGCATTTCCTTAACAGCACTGGACAAAGCTGGAAATTCTTTACTTTTAGGTCAAGCCGTATTTACACCCCTAAAGGGCAACGAATTTAGTTATCGAGGTGCAGATGTCGGAGGATACCAAATTTTGTTGAACTATCGAGGATTTACAAAATGCTTCGATACAGCAACAATGCGGGATGTCCTGAATGGTTCCATATCACCTGAACGTGTACGAAATCGCATTATTTTGATTGGCACAACAGCCAAGAGCATCAATGACTTTTTTAACGTTGGCTACAGTAGCAATTCGCAGGAAGAGGGCGAACAAATGGCAGGGGTAGTGATTCACGCCAATTTAATTAGTCAAATTTTAAGTGCCGTCTTTGGTGAAAAACCTCTGATCCGAGTGTGGTCTTCCGGAGCAGAGTGTTTATGGGTTTTCTGCTGGTCTTCTATTAGCAGTGGTGTCACCTGGAAATTGCTGCAAATTAAACCCATTGGCAAGCAGAAATTACAAGGATTACCCATATTAGGGATAACATTTGCAATCAGCACCCTCCTAAGTAGCAGTTATCTAGCCTTTTTAGCAGGTTGGTGGATTCCCTCGGTTTCACCTTTACTAGCTCTCATCGCCTCTGCAATTGTGACAATCAATTTTCATAAACAATCGCAACTAGAACGAGCCAATGAGCAACTACAAGAGTATTCTCGTACTCTAGAGCGAAAAGTTAGCGATCGCACCAAAGATTTAGAGACTGCCAAAATTGCTGCTGATGTTGCAAACCAAGCCAAAAGCGAATTTTTGGCAAACATGAGTCATGAACTGCGGACACCTCTAAATGGGATTATCGGATACGCACAAATCCTAGAACGCTCTCAAAAGATAGCTCCATCAGAAATGGATGGTATCAACATTATTCATCAATGTGGCTCTCACCTGCTCACTCTAATCAACGATATTTTAGACCTGTCCAAAATCGAGGCTCGGAAACTGGAACTACACAAGACGGATTTTGATTTCTCTTACTTCTTAACGGGAGTAGCGGAAATATGCCGAATCCGCGCCCTACAAAAAGGTATTTCGTTTATTTACCAACCAAACCCTCAGCTACCTAGAGGGATTCATGCTGACGAAAAACGTTTGCGGCAAGTTTTAATTAACTTACTTGGGAATGCGATTAAGTTTACCGATAGTGGCAGAGTTCTTTTCAAAATAGATGTCATTGTAGAGAAGCAACCAATCGAAAGACAGATGACACACCAGAAAATCCGGTTTAAAATTGAAGATACTGGAGTAGGAATGACTCCTGAACAACTAGAAAAGATTTTTTTACCTTTTGAGCAAGTAGGCGACAAAAATAAACAAGTAGAAGGGACGGGATTAGGACTGGCTATTAGTCGCAAACTTGCTGAGTTAATGGGTAGTGAAATAAGAGTTGAAAGTACATTGGAAGTTGGTAGTCAATTTTGGCTGGATTTGGATTTAGAAATTGCTAGCAGTTGGGTAAATACAGATTTTGGATTCCAAAACGAAAAAATTGTTGCTATTAGAGATCAAAAACCGAAAATCCTGATTGTAGATGACCAATGGGAAAATCGTTCTTTTATCCTCAATTTACTAGAATCAATTGGATTTGACTGCTTTGAGGCTAACAATGGGCAAGAGGGTTTAGATCGAGCGGTAGAGATTCAGCCAGATTTGATTATAACTGACTTGAAAATGCCAGTTATGGACGGCTTTAAAATGATGCAAACCTTAAGAAAGTTGCCTCAATTTAAAACTATACCAATTATAGTTTCTTCTGCCAGTGCATTTGAAAAAGACCAATCCAAAAGCTTGGAAGCAGGAGGCAATGAATTTTTGACCAAACCCTTACAAATTGACAGCTTGCTGCAGATGCTGCAGAAGTATTTGCATCTGGAGTGGATTTATCAAGAAGATAGTGTCCAAGAAAGAAATAAGGAAAATATAAACAATAAAAATTCTCAATTGATAGTTCCTCCACCGTCATCAGAGCTTGAAAAACTCTTTGATTTAGCGATGCGAGGGAACATTAAAGGTCTGCAAACTGCCTTAAATAACCTAGAAAATGTAGATGATGATTTTCTACCTTTTTGTCAAGAGATTAGACAACTGGCTGGCAATTTTCAAATTAAACAAATTCGTGAATTTATCAAGTCTTTCCAGAGCAAATTACCATGAAACCTATAAATATTGAAGAAGCAACTATATTGATTGTTGATGACAATCATACAAATCTGAAAGTTCTATGTAATGCGATTTCTGATTCGGGATGGGAAATTTTGGTAGCAACTGATGGGAAAAGTGCTATTGAGCAAGCTGAATATGCCCAACCAGATCTCATTTTATTAGATGTGATGATGCCAGGAATTGATGGATATCAAACGTGCCAAACACTTAAAAAAAATGCTTTAACTGAAGATATACCAATAATTTTTTTAACAGCACTTTCAGAGAAGTTTGATAAGGTTCAAGGACTTTTAATAGGAGGCGTAGATTACATTATAAAACCTTTTCAAACTGAAGAAGTATTAGCCAGACTTCATGTACATTTAAAGCTACGTTTTTTAACAAAACAACTTGAACTACAAAATCAGCAACTAGAGAGACGGGTAGAGGAACGTACAACAGAACTTTCTCAAGCACTGAATGAATTAAAGCAATCTCAACTACAGATGGTAGAACGCGAAAAATTGTCTACACTCGGTCAGTTATTTGCTAGCGTAGCTCACGAACTTAATAACCCTCTTAGCTTTCTTACAGGTAATGTAGACTTTCTGACTAGTTATCTATATGACTTAATTAATCACGTACAGCTTTATCGTCAACACTATCCCAATCCAGTTGTAGATATTGTAACTAATGCCAAAATTATCGATTTAGAACACCTACTGCAAGATCTACCGAAAGTGATTTCATCTATGAATGTAGGCATAGAGCGCATTAGTGATATTAGTGCTAGTTTACGCACTTTTTCCCGTACAGATATCTCTCATAAAATATCTGTTGATATTCATGAAGGTATAAACAGTACTTTGGTAATTCTTCAACATCGTCTAGAAGCCAATAATAAACGTCCTGCAATTGAAGTCATTAAAAAATACAGTGATTTGCCATTAATTGAATGTTATTCAGGACTAATGAATCAAGTATTCATGAATGTAATTGCTAATTCCATTGACGCTTTTGATGAAAACATTAAAGAATCTTTTGATGCAACAGATAGTATCAATCAAATTATCATTCAAACTGCATTTGACCAGGATAATAAGTGGGTAGTCATAAGCTTTAAAGATAATGGTCTGGGTATAGATAATGAAGCTCAAAAACACATATTTGAACAATTTTTTTCGACAAAAACGATAGGTAAGGGAACTGGTATAGGCTTATCTATTAGTAAGCAGATTGTAGAAGTCAAACACCACGGAAAATTAAAGTGTTTTTCAGTATTAGGAGAAGGAACAGAATTTGTCATTGAAATTCCAGTGCAATAATTCGCACCTATAAGTAGGTGGATAGAAATAAACCCAAAAAGGTTTGTTGCTGTTAAGAGCGCTAAAGCGCAACTACGAGCCAATTCCAGAAGTTTTACATTTCGTTACATAGTTGTAAATTTTCCCGCCCACCTATTTAAAAGAATAAAAAGCAGATGCAATCTTCTAACTACACCATCTACTTAAGATGGCTAACACTATTTCTGGTAACAACTGGTGTTCCAGCACAGGCACACACCAATTTGCCATTGACGAAAGATTCAAATCCTTGTCTTTCCCCTGCTTGTAGCAGAGTTGAACCCAAATCCCTACTTAATCAAGGCAGAACCCTTTTTGAAGCAGGACGCTTTGCTGAGGCGGTAAAATCCTGGGAGGCAGCGTCTGTTAGTTTTGAACGCCAAGGTGATGCTATCAATCAAGCTTGGAGTCTGAGTTATGTATCGTTAGCCTCTCAGAACCTAGGAGATTGGCAAAAGGCAGAACTTTCCATTACCAACAGTCTCAATATTCTACAGCGCCTCAACAAAGAGAAAAAGGAAAACACTGCTATTTTGGCAGTAGCTCTTAATACCCTAGGAAATCTTAAACTCTCAATGGGACAAGCAGAAGCTGCTTTACAAGCTTGGCAGGATGCAGAACGCACCTATGCTGCTGCTGGTGATGAAGCAGGAAAAATAGGTAGTCAAATTAACCAAGCCCAAGCATTGCAAGCTTCAGGGTTGTATCGAAGAGCCCAGAAGCTGTTAGTCGGTGTGAATCAAAAGCTGCAAAATCAGCCAGATTCTCTGATCAAAGCTAAAGCATTGCAAAGTCTGGGGGTAGGTTTTCAAGTGGTGGGAGATATACAACAATCCCAGGAAATCCTAAAGCAAAGTTTGAAGATCAGCGATCGCCTAAACTCCACTGAAAATCTCAGCGATGTTCTTTTTCGCTTAGGAAATACTGCTAGGGACTTACAGCAAACTCAAGCTGCTTTAGATTATTATCAACAAGTGCTATTGAAGGCAACTAACCCCCAAGTGCGTGTGGAAGCTCAGATCAACCAACTCAGCCTTGATCTAGAAACCTCACAAATCAAGCAAGCTAACGCTTTATTGCCGCCAATTAAATCTCAATTAGAGAATCTCCCCCCTAGCCGGATGTCGGTCTATGCAGCAGTTAACTTTGCTCGCAGTCTTTCCAAGTTGGCAAAATTGGCTGGAGGGGAGTCTGATTTATACCAAGAAGCGGCGCTAACTTTAGCACGTGGGGTAAGGCAAGCGGAAATATTGAGCGATCTGCGAGCTAAAGCTTACGCCTTAAACGAATTAGGAAAATTGTACTCTGAGAAGCAGCAGTTGTCTGAGGCTCTTACCTTAAACCGACAAGCATTACAAATTGCTCAAGAGATTAGTGCTGCTGATATTGCCTATCAAGCCTCTTGGCAAGTCGGTCGCATTCTCAAAACAAAAGGTGACACTCAAGGTGCTTTAGCCGCCTATGATTTCTCAGTCAACACCCTCAAGTCTTTGCGTAGTGACTTAGTAGCAATGAATCGCGATGTCCAGTTCTCCTTTGAGGAGAGTGTCGAACCGATTTATCGGGAGTTCGTCTCACTGTTACTGCAATCTCATCCCAGCCAAAAAAACTTACAGCAAGCGCGAGACACAATTGAAGCACTGCAACTAGCTGAATTAGACAATTTCTTTCGCGAAGCTTGTTTAAATGGCAAGCCCAAGCAAATCGACCAAATCGACAAACAAGCAGCTGTTATCTACCCGATTATTTTGGGCGATCGCTTAGAAGTCATTGTGTCTATTCCTGGAAAACCCCTCTTTAGCTACAAAACTGCACGAACTCAAGTTGAAATAGAGAAGACCATCAAACAGATGAGACAATCTCTCAACCCAGGTTTATCTAATGAGAATCAGTTACATCTTTCTCAACAGCTTTATGATTGGCTGATCCGTCCAGTGGAATCTCAGTTAGCCGACAGTGGGGTCAAAACTTTAGCTTTTGTGTTAGATGGTTCCTTGCGCAATGTTCCGATGGCTGCTTTGCATGATGGCAAACATTATTTAGTGGAGAAATATAGCTTAGCGCTTTCACCTGGAATGCAGTTGATGCCAGCGCGATCGCTTAAATCCGAACATCTCAAAGTGATTACAGCCGCACTGAGTGAAGCACGCCAAGGGTTTAAAGCTTTGCCAGGAGTTGAGTCGGAAATTACAGAAATTTCTGCGGAACTTACCTCAAAAATACTTTTGAATGCAAAATTTACCGACATCAACCTGCAAACAGCTCTCAAATCAACTGATTTTTCAGTGCTGCACCTCGCCACTCATGGTCAGTTTAGCAGTAGATCAGACGACACTTTTATACTCACCTGGGACGGAAAGATTAACGTTAAGGAATTGAGTGAGTATCTCAAAGCCAGAAACGAATCAGAATCTACACCTGTGGAATTAATGGTTCTTAGTGCTTGCCAAACGGCAAAAGGAGATAATCGGGCTATATTAGGCTTGGCGGGAGTAGCAGTGCGTTCTGGTGCACGCAGTACCCTAGCTACTTTGTGGGCGGTCAAAGACGAGTCCACCGCTAAGTTTATGGGCGAGTTTTATAAACACCTCAAAAAACCTGGAATCAGTAAAGCAGAAGCTTTGCGACAAACTCAACTCACTTTTTTGCAAGATCCTGATTTTCAGCAACCTTTTTATTGGTCAGCATTTGTATTGGTGGGAAATTGGCTTTAAACAATGGGGAGTGGGCGGGGACATGAATGTCGGTTCACGGACAATGTTACCCAAAAAGCCCAGTTTTTGAACCACGCCAGATTTTCTTAGCGCCATTCGTCTATACGCCATGATACAAGAATTCGCTTCCCTAGAAAGGCTTTGCCAACACTGGTTAAGGAAGCGTCGCACTGCAAAAAATATGCGTCCAAAGGTTGACCAACAACGGAATATCTAAACAACGAGAAGGACTGTTTCTGCTGCTTTAGCTTGTGATATTTTACAAAAGAAGGGAGCAGGGAGCAGGGAGCAGGGAGCAGGGTAAAGAACCAGAAAAACTGCGCGTTGTGGGTCTAAAGCCCACTTAAAAAAAAGATGTGTTGCGCTTCTGGCGCTCTTCTAGAGAAACAAAGGCAGAAAAGTTCCAATCCCACGGATGGGTGTCGTGGGTTTCCCTGCTAAGAGCTCCCTCTGAACTAATTCATACCATTTAGCTGCGGCTGTGAGCATTCACCTCCACGATTATGCACCAACACCCAGAAAATTGTTTTAAGTCTGGATTGCCTTTAGCAATAATTTGACAAACTTCACCCACTCGGTGTGGATTGGGCACTCGCTTTTTGGCTGGGGTTATTTTTCAATTTCTTGACTTTTGCATATATACATGTATAATGCTTGGGGGAGGTGACTAGCCCTTCGGGCAAGGCAGGAGGCAGAGGGCAGTTATGTGGATGTAACGGTTTATACGAGGATGAAATGCCTTCTGCCCTGCCTTGCCCATAACGAGTCCAAGCCCCCGGATTTATCCGGAACAGAAAAAAAATCTGTTACGAGACGCGCAGTGAACCCGAAGGGCGCGAGGAACAGTGCGTCCTTGCTTGAATCCTCTGCCCTCTGCCTTCTCAAATGCAAGCTCAAAAGCTTGCCTAACAAGCTTTTAAAGGCGATGGTCTCTAAAAAGATAGGGAGCATCCAAATTTTAAAAATTTACAACTAACTTGTAAATCCTACTTTTTTTAAAGGATATAATTGCTATGACTCAGCCATTGACCAATGTTCAGAAAAAATTTGGTAATCTGCCCTATCTTGATTCATTAAGAGGTTTAGCTGCAATATATGTGGTTATGCATCACGTCACTTTGATGTTGCTTCCAGATTATTTTGAATTACCTTTTTCTGTTACAGATTTTAACACAATATTTATTCTAGGACACTATAGTGTTGACTTATTTATTATACTTTCTGGTTTCTGCTTAATGTTACCTGTTATTCAGAATGATGGCAAATTACGTGGGGGTATTACCACTTTTTTAAAAAAACGTGCGCGTCGGATTTTACCACCATACTACTTAGCAATGGGATTATCAATCTTATTAATTGCAACAGTAATTGGCTATAAAACATCAACTATTTGGGATAATGCTCTTCCTGTAAACAAGACGGATATCATTACTCATTTGATATTAATTCAAGATATTTTTCCTGAGACTAGTTCAAAAATAAATTATGTTTTTTGGTCTATTGCAGTTGAATGGGGAATTTATTTAGTATTTCCTTTAATCCTGATTGGCTGGAGAAAATTTGGCGCTTTCACTACAACGGCTACAACGAATATTGTATCATATGGATTATTTTTACCGCTTAAAGTTCTGCATTTAAATATATCACCTTGGGGAATTTGTCCACATTATTTTGGCTTATTTGCCTTTGGTATGTTAGCAGTGGAAATCTTATTTTCTCAAGAATTGAGATTTAAAAGATTACGAAAAAGTTTGCCATGGAGTCTAATGACAGTAGTATTTGCTGGATTTGCGATCATGGCTTACAACTTAAAATATCATAGTCCTTTCTGGCCACTGTGTGATTTAACAGCAGGAATATGTTTTTTTTGCTTATTAATTAGTGTTGCATCAAATTCAAAAACTTGGTTTTACCAAATACTTGTTTGGAAACCACTTGTCTTTATCGGAACTTTTGCTTATAGTATCTATTTAATACACGCTCCTTTCATTCAATTACTTTATCAATATTTAATACTGCCTCTTTCCCTAACATCGAGAATATCTATCCCTATACTTTCATGTTTAATAAGTATCACCATTATTCCAATTGCATATCTATTTTTCTTAGTTGCTGAGCGTCCATTTCTCAACAAGAAAAGGTCTTAAAAAGTAAAATCAATACTACTCGGATAAGCCTTTTTCTCTCCCCTGCCCCCCTGCACCCCCTGCTTCCCCTACGGACGGTAATACCTATTAAGTAAGACGTGAACACCGATCCAGTCACTGACTCTCCTCTTTTTACAATGAGCCTATAAGAACAAAATCTTACTCTTATCCTCTCGCACGCGTTTTTGTGGTTCGTTACCTCAACAGCCTATGCAACCAACAAACCCAAACCAATTTACCGAAAAAGCCTGGGAAGCGATCACTCACACCCCAGATATCGTCAAACAATACAAACAACAGCAGATCGAAAGCGAGCACTTGATGAAAGCGCTGCTGGAACAAGAAGGACTCGCCAGCGGTATCTTCACCAAACTAGGTGGAAGTTTACAAAAACTACGCGATCGCACTGAGCAATTTATCCAAAATCAACCAAAAGTATCAGGGAGCAGTAGTTCCGTCTACTTGGGACGAAGCTTGGACACACTCCTAGATCGTGCTGAAGCGTATCGCCAGGAATTTCAGGACGAATATATCTCCATCGAACACTTATTGCTCGCCTATGCTAAAGATGACCGCTTTGGCAAAGGTTTATTCCAAGAATTTGGATTAAACGAAGCCAAACTAAAAAATACTATTAAACAAATTCGAGGGAGTCAGAAAGTGACCGACCAGAATCCAGAAGGTAAATACGACTCACTGGAAAAATACGGGCGTGATCTCACGGAAGCTGCCCGTCAAGGTAAACTTGATCCAGTGATTGGGCGTGATGATGAAATTCGCCGCACCATCCAAATTCTCTCGCGCCGCACCAAGAATAATCCCGTACTCATTGGTGAACCGGGAGTCGGTAAAACTGCAATCGTCGAAGGACTAGCACAGCGCATCGTTGCTGGTGACGTACCCCAGTCCCTCAAAGACCGCAAGTTAATTGCTTTAGATATGGGTGCTTTGATTGCTGGGGCAAAATTCCGGGGAGAATTTGAAGAACGCCTCAAAGCAGTCTTAAAAGAAGTCACTGAATCCGGCGGCAATATTATTCTCTTTATTGATGAAATTCACACCGTTGTCGGAGCTGGTGCTACCCAAGGCGCTATGGATGCCAGTAACCTGCTCAAACCAATGTTGGCAAGAGGTGAATTGCGCTGTATCGGTGCTACAACCCTAGACGAATACCGCAAGTATATCGAAAAAGATGCTGCTTTGGAAAGACGCTTCCAGCAGGTTTATGTGGATCAGCCCAGTGTAGAAGATACCATTTCTATTTTGCGTGGGTTGAAAGAGCGGTATGAAGTTCACCACGGGGTGAAGATTTCCGATAGTTCTTTAGTTGCAGCAGCAACATTGTCAAGTCGCTATATTAGCGATCGCTTCTTACCAGACAAAGCCATTGACTTAGTAGACGAAGCTGCGGCAAAACTGAAAATGGAGATTACCTCCAAACCGGAAGAACTTGACGAAATTGACCGCAAGGTTCTCCAACTGGAAATGGAGAGGCTGTCTCTGCAAAAAGAAAGTAATGCAGCTTCTAAGGAACGCCTGGAAAAACTTGAAAAAGAACTTGCGGATCTTAAGGAAGAACAAAGAACACTCAGTACCCAATGGCAGTCGGAAAAAGACGTTATCACCAAAATTCAGTCTGTCAAAGAAGAGATAGACCGGGTTAACCTGGAAATTCAGCAAGCAGAACGCAATTATGACCTCAACCGCGCTGCCGAGCTGAAATACGGTAAATTAACTGATTTGCATCGTAGACTGGAAGCAGCTGAAACTGAACTTGCTCATGCACAACGTAGTGGAAAATCACTATTGCGGGAGGAAGTCACAGAAGCTGACATTGCGGAAGTGATTTCTAAGTGGACAGGAATACCCATCAGTAAGTTGGTGGAATCAGAGAAAGAAAAACTGCTGCACTTAGAAGATGAACTGCATCATCGTGTGGTTGGACAAGATGAAGCAGTCACAGCTGTAGCCGATGCTATTCAGCGTTCTCGTGCTGGACTTGCCGATCCCAATCGTCCAACCGCTAGCTTTGTTTTCCTCGGTCCTACAGGTGTTGGTAAAACCGAACTGGCGAAAGCTTTAGCAGCGTATCTGTTCGACACCGAAGAAGCGCTGGTGCGGATTGATATGTCTGAGTACATGGAGAAACACGCCGTTTCTAGGTTGATCGGTGCGCCTCCAGGATATGTGGGTTACGAAGAAGGTGGACAACTCACCGAAGCAATCCGTCGTCGTCCCTACGCAGTGATTCTCTTTGACGAAATCGAAAAAGCGCACCCGGATGTATTTAACATTTTCCTGCAAATTCTCGATGATGGGCGTGTGACTGATGCCCAAGGTCATACGGTGGACTTTAAGAACACCATTATTATCATGACCAGTAACATTGGTTCACAGTACATCTTAGATATAGCAGGCGATGACTCGCGCTATGACGAGATGCAGCGTCGGGTGATGGAGGCGATGCGAAATAGCTTCCGTCCGGAGTTCCTCAACCGCATTGACGAAATCATTATCTTCCACGCTTTGCAGAAAGGGGAATTGCGGCAGATTGTGCTGTTGCAAGTCGATAAACTCAGGCAAAGACTGAGCGATCGCAAGATTTCTCTCAAGCTGTCCAATTCTGCTCTTGACTTTTTGTCAGAAGTCGGTTACGATCCAGTATTTGGAGCACGTCCCTTAAAGCGAGCAATTCAGCGCGAGTTAGAAACTCAGATTGCCAAAGCAATCTTGCGCGGCGAATACCACGATGGCGACACCATTTTTGTGGATGTGCAGAATGAGCGCCTTGCCTTTACTCGCTTACCAGCGGAGTTGTTAACCACTTAATGAAGAAACCGGGTTTCCCAGAAACCCGGTTTCTGTTTATAATGTAAAACTTAACAATCATAATTCGTATCGGCTCAATAATCTGGGGTAGGCAGTGATTCTGGTTGCCAGGACGAACCGAAGGGATTAAGAGAAGATTTCTCGCGAATAATAGTCGCCAGAGTTGGGATTGTTCCTGCCGCAGAAAT
>Ga0116229_10011456_pt1 | contig 13070 bp, 4 predicted proteins | sample S1TSphgellanicum_3_FD_87313 | JGI IMG/M metagenome (GOLD analysis project Ga0116229, IMG submission 87313) | Host-associated microbial communities from peat moss isolated from Minnesota, USA - S1T2_Fc - Sphagnum magellanicum MG | ecosystem: Host-associated > Plants > Peat moss > Unclassified...
ATGCATTAATATGAAGTATAGTTGGAGTTTTAGGACATGTGGCTTACTATTCAAGAACATGCCAAACTGCCACAAATTTGAAGGTGATGTAGACATATATGAGCTTCCATCTTGATCCACCCTTGAGTGGAATATAAAGCTACCTTGAACCTCCTACAATCAAATAAAAAAGATGAGGGGGAAGTTCATTTTCTTATTTGGCTTGTGAATGAAGTCATCTAAAGAAATTAAAGAAACAACATGAAGCTTAACCATAGATGACATTGTTCACCATCAACAAAAGTTGAACAAGGGACTAAAACACCAAATCTCACTTCTAGATCTATCACAAGTGACAAGAAATTATTCCATGTTTGGCAATCTTTGGGTGTGAACTCATCATCACTAGGAGACAATTTGGTGTAAGTTTGAACACAATCAGAAATGTTGAATGAATGAAACATTCATAGCATCTATAAGTGCACTTTCTGATATATTCTCCAAGATTCAAGTGGCGACATTTTATAGAGTCAAAATGCAATATGCAAGGTGTCCCCATGCAAAAAGACTTGTCAAGTTGCATTGGTTAGCTCAATGAGTCAAAAGGTTGAAGCTAAGTGACAGAAGATTGAAAAAAATTCAACGTAGCCATGATGCATATTAGATTAGTAGAAGATTTGGGAGGTGTACATATTGCTGCCCATTACATCATCATTATTAATTCTCACTTGATAAGCCTCTGATATTGCTTAGATGACAAATGATAATGACGCTCCAATCTAGATTACAAAATGATAGGATACACACAAAATGCCAATGCATATGCTTGAACAGAGAACTAAAAAAATGTTTAGCACTATTAAATGTCCCAAGCACTTACATGCACAAAGTTGGTCAATTCAACTATCAAAACATTGAACTTTGATTAAAAGATGGAAGTTTCACCTCTGATTGACTAGGATAAACACATAGTTGTTGTCAAAAATCTTAGGTTTTTGCATCCACTTTTTTACATGGTCACTCAAAAGCAACCTTGCCATGCATCATGTCATCATTAGCAAGCTTATTGAAGAAGAAATTGTTGAAAACAAGTAGACCTTCTCTCCATTCTTTGCATCAAGTTTACTTTGTAAAAACCTGTAGCACAAAGAACATTGCTTCAAAGTTTTGAATACAACCTATACAACAAGGAAAATATACATACCAAATAAGTTGGAGGAAATTAAGAATCTCGTTTAAAGTTCATTGATGTTCCATGAGAAACTCACAATTTCCAATTAGTAGTAGCATTAATACTAGCTACCAACATTGGAACTAAAAAGGATGGATTCACATCAACACTGCACACCAAGAGTTATTCAAGTGTCTAGATGTCCTTTTGTGTGAATCAGAAACCTATTTAGATGTTGCAAGATGTCGCCATATCTTGTAGACAGTGCTAGAATATGCTACTCTTGCTAAACCCACTCCCACTTAGAAATCTCCAGCATGCATGAATTTGTGTAACAAAAAGAACATTCAACCCTATCATGGATGTAGCAAATCATTGTCCAATTTTATGTTCAAAGGTGAGAACAATTATCCACCCCCAACAAAAAAACCTTCAAAACTCATATCAAATTAAGTAGACATTTTCGAAGCACTGTTGATGATGAAAGTCCTTGGGTCAATTATGAAATGAGGTTTGCTTTGAAGAAATTGTTACACACCAATCACAAAGTTCATACAAAACAAAGAAGAAGGTATTGTTGGACTACAACTTACAGGGCTAAAAGAAATCGGAAAAATAATGCCCATGAATGTTGAAAACATATTTAGCATGGTCAGCAACATGCCATACATCAGACTCTAGGTAGTCAAGCTCACAATTTTTGCTCAAGGTATTCATGAAATCTTGCCATTGGTATGTGTGGGAGTCTAGGCCACTATACTCCCAATCAATATTATCAATACATACCTACATAAAGCACATAAAGAAAACCTTAAAAACCTTACAACCTCGCAAATAAAACAACATATTTATTTAACAATTTAAGATCCCTTGAAAAGGTATGCAGAAACAATCACTCGCATACTTGCAAAACATATTTCATGCATATTCTTGGAATGTAAATGACTAAAGCACAAATAAGAAAACGCACAATTATTCAAAAAAATTCAAGAAAATTGTACATACCGTGGATAATATTAAAAAAAATCCTTTATATAGTCATATAGATGTTGAAGGTTCCATGACATGACATGAGATGTTGAAGGTTCCATTTCCATGACATGAGATGTTGGAGGTTCCATTTCCATGACATGAGATGTTGAAGGTTCCATTTCCATGACATGAGATGTTGAAGGTTCCATTTCCATGACATCGTCTATCTTTAAAATGTTGTTACTCTCAGAAAGTATGTGAGTATCTTTGGGAGGCATGTGAGTCATCGCATGATTGACCTTCAACGCCATTTCATAATCTTGTTTGTTGGGTATTGGGGTGTGATGAGAATTCTCTATTGATCGCCTCAATTCTTCTTTGGAAAAGATGTCTCCTTTCACAGAAAAAACATATGGGCTCATTTCGTAGTTCAAACCCTCCCAATTGCCCACAATAGTTGCCCGAAATGTATTTTCTGTTTTGATTTCTGACAAATCACTTGATGCAATTTGTTGCAAAATGTGTTGAGGATATTTAAAGTTGTACCTCAAATCATTTGGGCTGCATCGATCATTCACATGGTAATGACTTAATTGGACAAAAGGAACATCATGATTACTTCCCTGTGTGCAATTAGTACCTCCTGAACTTGTGTGATTATAAGTTCCTTGAAGATGAATAGGCATAGCAACCCCTCCAATTCCACCTCCCAATTGGCGCTCTGAATTCTTTATTGTTGTGGTTGTATCTGTTGTTGTCTTCTTCACAGATTCCACATTTTGAACACCTGGTTGTGACACTCTTGCTGCATCACGATCCTCGTCATTACACTTCAAAGAGATTGTGATATCATCTTGGTAAAAGCCAAAACCATTTCTTGTAGCCTCATTTTCCATCTTTCCAAAACTGCATGATGTCTCTGTTTCACTCATTATTGTTCTCCATCCTCCCTTCTTTTGAAACTTAAATACCAATTTAGGAGAAATGCATGAAGGGCTTGCAGGAACCCATAATGGAAAAACAAATTGCCTTGATTTTGGGAAAACTCTCACTGTGAGAGTCCTTTCGTCTTCATCTTGTGGGACATCTGAAAGGGAAGGGTTCAAAGAGTTAGGAGGGCCTCTAGATGGATCCTCAAATCCTTCATCATTTTCATTTTCCCTTGTTTCTTGTCTTGAACCACTTGATGTAGCCTGATTGGATTTTTCCCTTGAAACTTCTCCATCTTTTGTAAACCCATTGGATTTTACCCCTGAAGTTTCTCCACCTTCTCCACCTTCTGTAGGCCCACTGGATTCTGCCCCTAAAACTTCTCCACCTTTTGTAGACCCACCGGATCTTTCCCCTGAAACTTCCTTCATTTTCATGGCATTTTCTCTTCCCAATCCAATATGTTCTGCCAATTGAAAAACTAGTGGAAAGCATGCATAAGCATTTTCTTCCTTGTCATCTTCCACATACACACGACCAAGGTTTACTTCCAACTCAACCCCATCTGTTTTTGCTGAATTTGGGTGTGTCATTAACTCTTGCTTGGGGTTCGGAATAGTGATGATCCTTGGGACAAAATGTTCCAAACACCACAATTTTGTCCAAATGCCTTCATCCTCTTGTACCACATTCACACCAAACTCTTTGGTGACCACCACCTTTGCCCAATCGAGACCCACTCCTACAACCTTGGCCATGTCTCCCACATCCATGAAAAGGAACTCCACTGAATCCCCTTTCTCGGCCTTTCCCCCAACACACAAAATTGAGGTTTTCCCCAAAACTTCTTCCGGGGCTAAAGATTGGAGGTCCTTTGGAGACTTGATGTGAACATCTTCAATGGTTTTTATCATCACATCCAACTTTTGTTGTTGGTTAGGCACACCTTCAGCCTCATTGGTTCTTATCATCACATCCAACCTTTGTTGTTGGTTAGGCACACCTTCAATCTCATTGGTTCTTATCATCACATCCAACTTTTGTTGTTGGTAAGGCACACCTTCAGCCTCATTGGTTTTTATCATCACATCCAACCTTTGTTGTTGGTTAAGCACACCTTCAATCTCATTGGTTTTTATCATCACATCCAACTTTTGTTGTTGGTTAGGCACACCTTCGGTCTCATTGGTTTTTGTGCTTGTTCCAACTTCATGTTTTGCTTCCCTGCATCCAATCCAAATAAAAAAATGTAAAATATACCCTTTGGCCATTTGCATAAGATACTAAATGAAGTTAATATATAGTGCACAACTTTGGCCATTTTTAACACATTACTAGAAGGGAAAATTCTTCTTTGTTATATTTTTTAATGACCAACTAAATTTTTTTAGGGTCCAAAACCCCAATCTATATTTATACATAATGTTATGATAAACATTGTTGGGTATGAAAAGACATACATCACAATGTAGTTAATGTCTATGATGATGTAACAATTGTATATTCTCCTCATTGTCCCAGTGGGATCTCCTATTTAGTTCCTCCAAGTATGGAATCTCTTGGATTGGAAATGAGTTTCCCAAACTTTTGGAACCTTCAACCTAATTGCATTTGACTAAGTTTAGGTTACTCATTCAATCCTTCACAACTACACCCCACCTACACAAATTAAAAATTTCCTAAGACCTTTCAATTGACAAAAATTTAAGATAGTTCCTCCAACTTACATACCTAGGCAAATAGGTTAGAGCCGGCCGCAATCGCTTGTTTGAAGCATGTTGTTGAATAAGAGCTTGATAACGTTCAGTCTCCTCCCGGTCGAAATGGTACTTCCATGGCACATATGAAGCATGTTGTTGATCAAGAGGTTGAGACACTTGAAAATGGTGCCCCAAGTCTTCTTGGATGAATTGCAATAATCGCTTGTATGAAGCATGTTGTTGATCAAGAGGTTGAGACACTTGAAAATGGTCAGCATACTCAATCTTGCACACATTATTTTGCACCAACTTATGTTGTTGATCAAGACGTTGAGACAGTTGAAAATGGTGAGCATATTCAATCTTGCACACATTATTTTGCACCATCTTATAAGTTGAAGATTGTGGTACCATAACCTACACAACATAGCCAAATTTTACAAATGCTAATAAACAACTTTTTTCTACAAAATGTGTGAATGTCATGAAAAATATGAGCATTCATGCAATGTACCAAATTTGTTAACAATTCATCCTTGACCTAAACAAATTGGAAATTTATTTTTAACTTTTCTGCCATCAAACTATTTTGAAAAAGGGCCATACGGGAACATTTATGTAATTAATGTCACCATTGTACCATGGCTAAGTTATTAGTTGGATGTAGTACAATGGTGACATTAATTAGTTTCATTGCCACAAGCTCACAACTCATCACTACATTTAGATCACAATGAATTGCATGCAACTAGATATCACCCCCCACAATCAAGCTCCTCATAATATAGATATGCTTTCAAAATGCAAATTCCAAGATTGGGGTCCAACCTAATTGCTAAAATTATAGCCATTAAAAAAGTTCAATTAGATATACAAACAATATTTGCAAATTTGCTTTGAAGGCAAATAAACTTGACCCTTATTACAAAATCATATTTTTTAAGTTCCAACTCTTCACAATGACTAGGAGACTAAATTTTGACCAAGACTTGAAAACCCTACAAATGAAGATAGATAGCCATGAGATTGTACCTTTTGGCCTTCCACAAAGGCAAAGAGTTTGATGTGTTGTTGTTCAATTGATTCCTCTTCAGATGCTGTATGTGGCACACTATAAAACACGATGCCTTTGATATTTTGCTTGAAGGCTTTGCATCTTTTCTCTTGTGAATTTTCAACGAAACATAAGCTTTTGATCACAAGACCTCCAAGGCCATGGCCAACCAACACTATTGTTTGTGCATGATCGAGTCCCCACTTTGTGCTACAATATCTCACAATCCAAACATGATGAGTGTAAATTACAAGTGTGTTCAATAGCAAATTACCATCAATTTCTTTGCATTTACATCTTGAACAGGAATATAACACATTGATAATTTTCAAATTTCAGGTGTTTGACATTTTCTACCAAGTTTAACTTCATCACAAACTTAACATTATCATATGAACAACTTCCTAGCATATTAGGCCTTATATTTCATGATTAAAAAGATTAGATGATTTCTTGGAAAAAATTTATTTTACCTTGTGTTAGTTTAGTTCAATACTCTTCACCTTCAATAAGGAGTAAATGGGGCTTTGAACTAGACTTGTATTCAAATGTTACATTGGGGCCAATTGCTCCAAAATCCAAAACATAATTTTGCTCTCAAATGAAATGGTTTGTCTTATGCTACAATAGATACTTTCACAAAAAAAAAAAAAGGACGATGTAATTATTGGTACATACCTTAAACTTACCCCTAAGTCATATTTGAGCAATGAGTTAGGCTTGCACTCTTGTTGAGATGTTAGGACTTCTTGTTGTGAAGTCCAAGACACTTATTTGAACTAGACTGGGACTTTTGGACACTTCAGGAACTGAGTCTAAGAGGCTGGCTATTATTCAAATCATTTTCTGAAGAAGATAACAACTCTGTAAAATGGCCCTGCCTGAAGTGAGTGTAAGGTAAAACATACACTGCAAAGCAAACAGCGAGCATGATAAACCTAAGAAAGAACCAAGGAGGGCATTGAGGTGGGAGCATACGTACTTCATGACCAGGTCTCGCACCAGGATCCTTTCTAGCGGCACCGAGGGTGCTGTCTTTGGATCAACGTAGCACTCGACGGACAACACCAGAATGTTGTCACCCAGTCCCTCTTCTTTGGGCAGCCAGTCTCGCGGCCAGATCACAGTGGGATCGCCGCGCTTAATCCATGGGTTTTGCGAATCGCCTTCGGAGAAGAAGATCAGCGTCAGTTTGTGGTCATGCTTCAGAGGCCCAAGGTCCGGATCCGGATGCAGCTGCCGGCAATTCTGCAAGTTAATCCAACCCGATCATGCTGTTCCGTAAGCAAACCTCTTATTCTTTTTGGTGGTAGAAAAGTCTCTAGACGGAGGAAAATTTTGCGGCCTCTTTTGGCTCTATTGGGATTCCATCTGTGGGTTTCCGAGTGAAATTACTTTAGATCACAACTATGAGCTTCCAAGTTACATTACTGTAGTTTACAGCATGGTCTCTCAAAGGTGATTGGGTTCACTACTATCAGTAGCCAGCTATGAGAAGCAACTAGTTGTGGTCTGGGCACAAAATAACTCCAAGAGAATCACCCTAAATCATTGGGTAAGTCGGCTGATGCAGAGATTTATTACTTTACGCTCTGAAGCCAATAGACCAGACCAGGACTCTTGTGATATAGATCAAATCACGAGTTAGCAGGGAAATATACTTACGAGAGAAAATGCCATGTTCAGTTCTGCAAGCAGTATGAGAGCTGGTGAGTTCGAATTTGAGTGCGGTGTGACTCGACGAGGCCGGAAATTAAAACTTCGATCACTCTGCCCACACTCCGCAATTTCTCGCCCAGGTTCCAAACTTATCTTTTCCTGACTGTATCGGTCAGGGCAGAGTTCGGATTTGAGAGCAACGCGATTGGAACAGGGCCGAGATCTCAAACCTCGAATCACTCAGCTCATCCACACTCAACAGTTTCTTGACTCGGATCAAAAATTCCCACAATAGTCTTCGGTCACCTGCAGATCAGCTGCTGATAGAAATTATGCCAAAGCAGCTACAAAAAACACCACAATGTCTCTATCCCTGGTCTGTACCGAGTCCTAAAACGGCACGGCGGGCGGTTCCCAGTGCTTGCCAAAAGAATATCCCTCACTACAACTTGTTTCCAATCACCCTGTCTCAAAAGATGGAAACACAAAGCTCCTCTCAGCAGAAACAAGGTGATGATGACAGGTAGCAAGGTGAAGCGAACGACAAAGTGACGATGATCAACAACCATAAGCACAAGAAGACACACAAGGAAACAAGCAATAACAAAAGGAAAAAGTGCAACCAACATAGTGGAACTTAGAGATATAGAGTTCGTTTTATACAAACAAATTGCGCTCAAAATTTCCTCCCTTTCCGATTCCTGGTAGAAGAAAGCGTAAGCACTAAGCAGTCCTTGAGCCGCGTCGAAGCTCCCTGATCTAGTTATTAACGCGTTTTGGCCAACAACGCGGAAACCATCGGTAACTACCAGCTGCAATCGTCGGTACCACAACAAAACATCTGAGCCACCCAAACCATGTCCCTCCAAATTACGCCCCGGTCATTAATGGTAAATAAAACAAACTAGGCATAGAATTTCTTGGCAGCCAATGAGATCAGCCGGCTATGCAACCAAGGGGTCCAGGATTTTATTTTTTTGGGGGCGGGAGGGTGGTGTTGGATTTTTTGTTGTTCGCATCAAGTTCTCAATATTTTCCCATCACATTGTCAAATTAATTTCCTCTCTCAACATGTTCCCCAAGATCCTAATGTTTTCCCAAGAGCAGCAGCTTTTGTCCAATATGCTTTGCCCAGTTGTCTTCTTGGATCCTATATAGGCGAGTTAATTTTGAAACTTATATGTTTTTATGTTTGGAGTGAATATTTTTACATGGGGGAGTCCCTCAAGTTTCGTCCGTTGTTCTTGAGCAACATGGTAGCACCCCGGCTGCATGCTCGTTAGCAACCATAACTTCTCTCCATTATTTCCACTTTCATGGGATTGGTTCAGGGCCATAACTTGTGTACAGTACTCGCAAGGCATGAATAGCACGAAATGAGTGTTCAAGAAGGAGTTACGTCCAGTAACTGTGTCGAGGCCACATGTTACTACTGTACATAATCTTGTCACTCCCAAGCCTCAGTTCTATGTGATAAGGCACAGGTAACCTAGTCCATAATTATTTTGTGATGGACCAGTCACAGAGGCCCATCACCAAAAAACAAACCCCCGAAAAGAAAGAATTTTTAGAGCTTTACAATTAATTGATAAAAATCACACCCTTATCATAAAAAAACTTTTAAAAACCTGGAAGATATTTCCTTAGTGGGAGCAATACAGCGGAGAAGAGCTGCAAGTGCCAAGCAGACCGTGAAATGGACAGCAGCCAGAGTTAATAACCTCTGGGTGGTTGGGAAAGGGTGGTTGGGTAAGGGTCAGTGAACTTCAGATGGTCTCCAGATTCAACAAAGAACATTGCAGGTTCCATAGTAAACCGACTAAGTTGTGTATATTATTATTATGCACCTGTTCTATGTTATAGTTTGTGGACTTTGGTTTCAAGTTAGTATTGATTCGTTCATAGTTCAGACTTCCTTCACCCAGCAAATAAGGAACTAGGCAAAAGATCTCAAAAGTACCTAGTTGCTGCTTGTATCTCTCTAGCCAATCTACTAGGTCCCTACTTGACCCAAAATATTTGCTCCTCTAAGAGCATCTCCACTTTTCACCAGTACCCTAAATCTAGTTCTTGGATTGCAATCCCAGCTTGAATCATCATATCCCATCCACATTGGTTCTTGGCCACATGTTACTGTCACTCTCACGACTCTTGCATGCAATCATCCCATGCCTTTCCGCACCTTTGGGGAACAGATTGGGCACTTGGGGAACATGTTATGGGGGCAGGGGAAAAGTGAAAGGACAGCTCAGTGCTTACACTTTCTTTTATAAGGAATTAGAAGGGGAGGAGATATTGAGCCTTGTTTGTTGGGCCCTGTCCCCACACGAACAGGGACTATCGCATTGGATCCAACTTTTGTAAGTTTTCTCTTATTAAAACCAGTTTCACGTTCAGTGAACAGGTTTATTTCATGAAAATGTTTAGATTGTTTAACTTGAAATGAATTTTTTTGATGTTCAGAGTGTGAACACAATAAATGAATTAAACAAGACAATTTAAAAGTTTTTAAAAGCGTGGCAGGGTAGTGGTGGCAGCTTTGAAATTTATCATTGAGATATGTGTAGGGAAGAAAGACCATCAATGATTGCCTAACTATGACCAAACACTTATTTATATGTTCATCATATATGCTTCATTTTCAACAATTTAAATTTGGTCCATGTATGGTAGAAACCCCATTAATGATTGCCCAACTATGACTGCACACTTATTTATATCTTCATCATATGTGCTTCATTTTGAACGATTTAAAATGTTATAGGAGTGTTATTTTAAGCTTTACAAATTATCTTTGAAGTGCGAAGGAAAAGGAATAGTGAAAAAACAACAAGAAGAAAAATAAGCTTTTCAACTTACAAGCTGTGTTTTTTTCATTTTTCTTTTTTTTGAACCTCTCCTATTTTTCAAACCTCGTAACTTTCTTATTTTTTATTCATTTTAAACAATTTAAAATGTTATAAGAGTGGCACCTAAAGTGCTACAAATCATCTTGGAACTCTAATAATAGCAAAACAATATATAAAGAATTGCGTGTTCAAGAATTGACCTTTGTAATGTTCTATGGTTTGGAATTTCTAATCACCTTTCCTTTGGGGGGCCATAATTTTTTTAATTCTAATCCGTTTTTTATGATTGTTTATGTGTTAGATGCGACAAGAAGAGGGATTAAAGTTTTGTTTGGACACTAGAAACAACGAAGCCCACCCTTTGGATCCGGCCTACCTTGAGTGTTTAATTGTTTAGTCATTGGCCGATCTACCCTATCGTCATCCTCTTTCACTTTACTCTCATTGATCTCATATGCAATCCTTGCCTTGAAGATAGAAAAAAAAAAAAGAAATAATGCACGTTCAAAAAAGGGGTTGGAGGAAGAAGTGAAGTTCACTTTTGATGCGTTCATTTACCATCATTGCTTTGTGTAGAAAGTAACATGTATATGAATCCTTATTATGTTACAAGAGTCTATTATGGTTATTTGGAGACTAATGTCACATTTTTTTGCAAGTATCAAAGAATGACCTTTTTGACCTTCTTCTACTAATGAAACTCTAAATGTTTGCCAAAATGCCTTGGCCTTGTTGGGTGACCTTGCCAAAATATAGTTTATTACATTGCATTTAATGGATTATCCATCTGGCCTTGTTAAGGAAACTTTTGCAAGATTTTTTTCAAATTACTCCATAGCATTATGTTCATTGGAATAATGTGTGGGGTGCTTTGATGATGTGACAAGATTGTGTAGAGCATTTATAGCCTTAGTTGGTAGAATATTTGAACCCTGTGACCAATCGCGAACAATTAGTAGGCCTTTATCTTTCTCACATGTTTTGTGGAATTGTTGTTAAATCTTGAAGGTTATTCTGTAGACAAATTTGGTAAAGGGAGGGGGATTTTACATGGAGCACAACAAGGACATGAAATAAAGGAAAATGTGTATGTGGCCATCAATGTTTGTTAGGCTATTGGTGAAATGGTAGTCAAATTACTCTTCTAAAATTTAATTTTTTCATCAAGGTGGGTTTCACCAATTATACTTTGTAGTGTCTACATTCTTTTGGTTAACCAATCAACATTTTTCATGTAGAGTTACTTACAAGTGCCTTGCAAGTCAAACAAGACATTTTTTTTATTGTCATTTCATGTTTGGTTCCCATTCTTTCCAACAATGAGGTATGCAATAAGGTTTTTTTTGTGTTTGGATGATTAGTGAAGGGGGTTGTTATAAATGTTAGAAATCATGGAACAAAGGATTGTTCTCAAACATTGTGCAAAAAAAGCTTGTGTAATGTGCAATTCATGAAGGAAATTGGTGCAAAATAGTTGTTGGGTTTGAATAACTCACTCCTCAAAAACAGTGCAATCACCTTGGGCAGTCTAGGAAGGTGTGCATAGAGTTAATGGCTCCACACATGGATCATTTTTGTGGATCATTTCATGCAACCTTGGTGCTATGTTTTTTGCATGTAAGGATTTAAGGAAAATATAAAGATTTGTTAAATGTTTGCATGCCTATGAATGTTGTCTAAGATCATTTTAGTCTATATGGTTATAGAAGGTTACCATGTTCTATGCTCTTCATGTTTTATTTTAGTCTAGGTGGAAAAGTTGATGTGTTTTTTACTTATTTACATATGATTTGGCAAGTCCACCAAGGAAGAAACAAGAGATGGGAATCAATATTATTTTATGTTCCTCTTGTGATGATTTGTTGCCTTGTTGACAACTCCAAATATGATGAAAATTATTTTGGGAAATTTGTAAAGTAGAATTTTGAATAGATATAACACAAATTTTGCATGGATATAAGTAGGCATGTAAATAAAAGGGTCTTACTTGTTTTTGTCTCTAACTTGGTATGAAACTAAATATGTAGGAGTATCTAACTTTGATAATCTCCTCATTTTCTTGACTACTAAAATGAAGCACTAGTTTGGTAATTATTTCCAGGAAGCTAAGAACAATATTTAATAACTTTTAATATCCAACTACATGAAGAGTTAATAAATAAATATGGTATGTAAACAACAAGTTCTCGCCTTATTTGGTGTAATTTTTTGTTACACAATCTACTTTTGTCTATTATTTACAACCTCATGTTTTCTATTTGTTATAATAAGCTCCATGCCACCATATGTGAAAGAATATTCAAATGAGCTTTTAATCTTTACAACTTCTTGAAGGTCCTTGGCTCACAAATTCTTCATATCATTGAGTTCTACAAGTAATTGATGTGGGACTAGGAAGACTCTTCCATACATAATGTACTCTTGTCATACCAAGTGTCTAAATGTTTAACAGCTTTTATATGTAACCCTATTCTACAAGGTCCTAACATCGAGGCATGGAAATGTTGTGATGTTGTTAATTAAAGGATTGTAAGTTTACTATTTGTGGCCAGCATAATGGTTGGTGCTTAACATGTGATATATGTTGGCTGGGCCTAGTCCCTCATCAAGGGGGCTAGGTAGAAAAGAGGCACAATGTTTTTGATATTTGTCTTAGCACTACAAATTCTCATTATAATTAAGAAAAGATGGACAAGGAGGTTGTAGTCTAATCAAGTGTATAGTCTTGGCAAGCTTTTTCCATTATATCTATCCTA